>Ga0209347_1000227_pt1 | contig 155636 bp, 134 predicted proteins | sample AutmiccommuBRH23_FD_187382 | JGI IMG/M metagenome (GOLD analysis project Ga0209347, IMG submission 187382) | Deep subsurface microbial communities from Mt. Terri, Switzerland - Autotrophic microbial communities BRH/23 (SPAdes) (version 2) | ecosystem: Environmental > Aquatic > Deep subsurface... | reverse complement strand
TCAAAGAAAATTACGCGGATTCCGTTCCATGTCGCACACTTAATGTACAATTATTTCAACCAGTATTTTTTCCCGAAAGTGTGCGGCATGTTTCCGGAATGGGTGTGCGATTTCACCGGAATATGCATCGTGCGAAATTGAATCAATGGCGGGTACCCGAAAAAAGTCTGATCACACTCATAATACTTGGTGGTGGAATTGGTGCTCTTGTTGGAATTGCTGTTTTCCACCACAAAACCAGGAAGTCTTACTTAACTATCATTGCAGTAGTCTGTATTATGATCCATCTCTTTTTATTCTTCATCATATTAAGGTAAACAATTTAGACTACAATCCTTAGGGATGAGATTTTATGTGTAAATCAATGCTTCCCGTACACTGATTTGAGTTGCCCTTTTTGCAGGAGCATATGAAGCCAGAATAGCAATAACAATGATTGTTATTAACCAGATTCCTAATGATGGGTAATGGAAGGCAAAATCCAGATCCACTTCCAGCATCGTTCTTCCCAGGCTGCGAGCTAATGGTTGTGCGAGGATAAACGCCAATGGGGTTGCGATCAGGAAACTGATCAGACCTTGCAAAACTCCTTCCATGATGAACATTTTCATGATAGTTGGGGATCTGGCACCAATGGAACGTAACACACCAATTTCGCGGGTTCTTTCAACAACACTGATTCCTAATGAACCAGCCAGACCAATTCCCCCAACCAAAGCTGTTAACATCGCCAGGCTAAGCAACATGGAAATTAAAGAGGCAAATTGATTGTCAGCGTACACACGCTGGTCAAGCCGGGCAATTGTGGTATAGAAATCTATTCCGTATCCTTCCTCTTCATATTTTGTTTTCAGTTTATTGGCAAACTCAGTCTCTTCTTCCAGTGTTGTTATTTGTCCATTAATCAGAACTTGGGAGCCCAGACCATCCTGGCCGGTGGCATCAAAGACAGCGTCAATTGGTGCATAAATGGGTTCAATGACGAATCCACTGCCATATATAACTCGGTAGAGACCAACAACATCCCATTCAACAGCACCTAACTCGCCTAAATCCAAAGTTATCGTATCACCTACATTAATTTTATTTTTATTAGCAGTTTCCTGACTTATAACGATAACTCGCGCATCATTAGCCTTCAGCCAGCGGCCAGCAGCTATTATCGGTTGATACATTTTGGTTTGACTAGGGATACCCAACAATTGTGCTCCCAGCCCAGCTGAATCCTGTAAGCGTTCGCCAGCTCTTAAGATGGTTGCATTTCGGCTATACCACATTTCTGCTGATTTAACTCCTGATACCTGATTGGTTGTTTCTAGGATTTCTGTAATTTCATGATTTGTTGTGAATCCAATTCTTACGTCATATCCCTGTCTTGCCATTTCGTTATCCAGGGTAAGATTTGTTGAAGCAATCAAAGCCATGATGACTAAAAACATGACCCCAGCAGTAGTAAGAACCAATAACGTTAATACCAATCGTCCCTTCCGACGAAATAAATTTCCTAATGAAGCAGCATAAATTGTTGATAGGAATCGCGATCCAACTCGATCAACAAGACGATCAAGTTTACTGTTACCGAAATCCCCACCTAACCCATAGGTCGAAATTGCTTCCCTAACACTGATTCCAGCACCTTTTAAGACAGGCCATAAAGCTGCCAGCATAGGAGCTAAAAGCGCACTGCCGATTTGGAATAAGATTGCTCTTTGAGAAACCTGAAAAACAGGATAATCAATATTAAATAAATTTAAAAACCAGCGACTCATGAAATAAGAAAAAGCAGAGCTGGATGGTAATGCGATCAGAAGAGCTAAAAATCCATATATTAATACACCACTTAAATACACTCGGATGATTGTTGCTCGCCGTCCCCCAATCGATTTTATTATGCCTATCTGATCTGTTTGCTGGGTGATTAGTGCAGTGAATGTATTTAACACCAGAACAATACTCATAAATAATGAGACGACGGCCATAATTTGTAATACCAGGGTAATTCCCTCTACAAACATTCTGCCCCAGTGACGATCTGGTTCCTGGTAAAGACTGACAATTACACCATAGCCTTTTTCTGCCAGACGTGAACGAATTTCACCAGCTATTTCCTGTGCATAATCCAGACTATAAGGCTCAACCTGCACCAATAATTGACCATAAAAACCTGTAGGAATACCAAATTCTTCAAACCCTTCCGAATCAGTAAAGAAATGTGCCTGTCCACCAAAAGGTGGTGGCTGTACAAATGGATGCCTGATTAACCCGTTAATTTCAAATTCTTTTTCTTTCCCCTGCACTTGAAAAATGACAGAATCACCAATTTCAGGACCAAAATATTGACTTGAAAGTCGTTCGATTCCGATCATCCCTTGAGATGGCCAGTTTCCTTCTTTTAGAACGACAATATCATAAGTCTGGTCATCGTAATTACTGCGTTGAACCAATGTACCTAATTCCCAGGCGTCATCTGGATCGATTTTATATCGGATTGATATTTGATTGACAGGATCGATATCAATAATACCTGTAATCTCTTTGAGATTATCAACAACTTCTTGTGATATCCCAGTTCGTAAAATTATATTGATATGAGAAGGAGATACTTCCTGATGAGCTTTGTCCATTCGGGTGAGAAGTTGATCTACCATTCCAAATATCGCCCCGACCGCAAAAACGCCAGCTGCTATACTCAAGATCGCAAGAAAGGTGCGACCTTTGTTATGCCATAAATCGAACCAGACTTTTCTCCAGATGACACTCATAGATTAACCTTTAGCTACAGGTCCCATCATAAGCGATCAAACCATTAATGATCTCTATCCGACGTGAAGCGCGGCATGCCAAATCTTCGTTATGGGTAACCATTGCAACTGTTTTACCTTGAGTAGATAGTTTCAGAAATAATTCAAAGACTTCTTCTGATGTTTTTGCATCCAGGTTGCCGGTTGGTTCATCGGCAACTATCAATGGAGGATCATTTGATAAAGCACGAGCAATTGCAGCCCGTTGTTGTTGTCCTCCAGAGACAAGACCAGGTAATTTATGCATCTGATCTTCAAGCCCTACCATTTCTAAGAGGTAATTAGCACGCTCGCGCCTTTCTTTAGGTTTGAGTTCGCCAATAAAATCCATTGGTAAGATAACATTTTGTAATAGACTTAGTGCGGGTAATAATTGAAAAAATTGAAAAACTATACCAAGATTTTTTCCTCGCCACCCTGATAATTGATCTTCATTTAATTTTTTCAGATTTTGACCATTTACAAAAACATCTCCTGATGTAGGACGGTCAATTCCGGTTATCATATTTAGTAAAGTTGATTTTCCATTTCCGGATGGTCCAACAATTGCGACAAATTCTCCAGCTTCTAAAGTCAATGAAATCCCTTTCAAAACAGGAATGGTTTGTCCTGCCAGTTCAAAATTCTTGGTAATGTCTGATATTTGAACAATATTCTGATTGGATTTAGCATTACCTGAAGAAATATCGGGGCTGAATGAAGCCTGAATCATAATGATTTGCTCTTTTCATGATTTTCTGGAAAGTATGCACCATGGTATCCGAATAAAATGGCTTGTGGTATGCCTACACGGGCAATTTCTTCGAATGAACTTGCATCCAACACCAATAAGAAGGAAGAGGCTACTTTTTCATCCAGAACAACTGAAAGGATTACGCCTTCGTCCTCATCCGACCTGCCTGGTTTACCAACAAATACTGGTTCTCCTGGATAACAACCAGTTTCAAACCAGAATTGATCTTTTCGTTGTTTGATGTCTACTTTCAATATCTGGTTATAAAAACCAAGGTTATTTTCTTTGTTCACACTGACTGCATACACAAATCTGTAATCAGGATTGGTGTTCATTCTGGCATAGTCGAAATTTGGTAATTCCATGCAAGAATCGGAGATTGTTTCATAAGAAACAGTTTTACCTTTTAACGGTATCCTGTATCGTCTTAAATTTCCTGATGGTAACTCATTCATATTGGATTGCAACCGTTGGAGGTAATAGGATTGAATAATGCTGGCGTCACTATAAGCAGCCAGGTCAACAATCAACTCATCTCCCTGTTCAAATGCATTGATATGGTGAAATGCAAAAAATGGATCGCTTTCAAATTGGCTAATCAGTTCACCGGTGTGTCGGTTGATCACCCAAAATGGGGTTCCACGTTCAGGTTTCCATTTAAAATTTTCGATATATGGTTTTATCCATAATAATAATGCCAATGGATTTACGACAAGAGGGAATTCTGTGAGAATAAAATAATTCTTTGACATCCCAAAACTGTGCATATAAGCTGGGGTATTAACTGGCAATGAAGCCAATTTAGTGGGGAAATTATTTCCTATGATTTGATGAATATTGTAATGACTGATGCGATGATAGCGGGTAACCAGGTTATATACTATGTCATTTTCAAAATCAAACTGAGGATGAACTGTTGTCATCTGGCCCACTAAACGATCTTCATAATTGAAAACACCGACAGATTCAAGTGTATCCGGATCAAATTCAACCTGGATTGGTGTTTCTGCTAACGCCATATATCGTTGAGCAATTTTGGCAATACTGACTTTGGCACTATCGGTAATTTTTGGTGAAAAAACTGTCATTATTCGACTGAATAAAGATCGGCAGGGATCGGTTGCAAATTCAGAGTAGGAAATCTGATTGGTTGCTTTTGCTTCCTGATAGGCTTTGGTGTTTAAATATTTATTTGCGTAGGATACTTTACCATTCTGAATGCAAAATTTATGTAACATTGCAAGTCCATCAAACCAATGACGGTATTGTTGTTCTCCAACTTTGAAGGAGCCAGGTCCATTACGTATTAATGATCCTTCAAGCCAATCAGGAATGACCCCTTTTACTTCCAAATTTTCGACTTGAATCTCATTTTCAGTTGTTCCGAATCCGAGCTCAAATATTTTTGACATTTTTTTTACTTTCTCTATTTATCATTTATCAAGTTTGCAGCAATTTTACCAGATGCAAGAACTGCCGGTACACCAGCTCCCGGGTGGGTACCTGCTCCAACAAAGTATAGGTCTTCAAGTTCCTCTGATTTATTGTGGGGCCGGAACCAGGCAGATTGCAATAAGGTTGGTTTCACGGAAAATGCTGCCCCACGATAACTATTAAGAATGTTTTGAAAATGGGGAGGATCAATGTAGTGCTCGGCAACTAGATTTGCCTTGAGGTCTGGTAAGTAATTCTCCTCCAGATAATCTCGAATGCGGTCTCGGTAGATAGGGGCAATTTTTTCCCAATCCGTTCCCGAGTCTAAAGTAGGAACAGGTGATAAGACATAAAAAGATTCACACCCTTCGGGAGCAATTGATGGATCCGTTTTGGATGGCATGTGTAAATACAATGAAAAATCATCTGTTAATTTATGCTTATCAAATATGTCGCTCAATAATTCCCGATAGCGTTCGTTAACGATAATGTTGTGGTGTTGGAAAGAACTGTCCAAATATCTCTTTTTGGTACCGAAATACCAGACAAATAAAGACATACTATATTTCATTCTGTCAATATGGCCATTTGTGAATTTCTTTTTCTTCAACGTGGGGAGTAAATGGCGGTATGTAAAAGCTACATCTCCATTACTGATAATTACATCCGCCTTGTGTTCCGATCCATCTTTGAGGCGAACCCCACTTGCTCGATTTCCATCAACAAGGATTTCAGCAACTTCAGCATTGAAGTGTACAATGCCACCTAATTCTGAGAAAAGCCGACCAAGTCCATTAACAATTGCACCTGTACCTCCTATTGCGTAATGTACTCCCCACTTTTTCTCAAATTGAACGATTAAGGTAAAGATGGATGGGGTGTCAAATGGGTTGCCGCCTATCAGGAGGGGATGGAATGAAAAAACACGCCGGAGGAAAGGATGTTTTATGTAGCGAGAAGCAAAACTATATGTTCCTCCAAATGCCTGTAAACGAATCACATCCGGAATGATCTTGATCATATCGAGCAGTTTTATAAATGGGCGATCAGTAAAGAGGTGAAATTTATCAAATATTTTTCTTGTTTGATCCGTAAATTTTTGATACCCTGGTTTATCATTGGGGTTCCAACGGTCAATTTCAGATAATGTATCGTTAATTTTGTGAAAATAGTCGAAATGCTTGCCATTATGATCAAAAATTCGGTAAAACGGATCAAGAGGAACCAGTTTGAAATAATCATCACGGTGTTTTCCAGCCAGATCAAATAATTCGTCAAACATATAGGGTGCGGTGATCACGGTTGGTCCGCCATCAAATTTAAATCCATTAATTTCATATTGATATGCTCGCCCTCCTAATTTATCCCGTTTTTCAAAAATTTCAACCTGATAGCCTTTTGCAGCCAATCGGATGGCAGCCCCAAGACCACCAAACCCACTACCAATTACAATTATTTTTTTTGACATTTTTCCCTCGCCAGTTTTATTTTATTATAAATTCTCAGATTGTGATTAATTGAAGCGCGTTGTAATGGATCGAAACCATATTGATGGAAGTTTCTGGATTTTTTTGATTTTTTTAACAGATGCTCTTTTATGAAAAACATCATAATCATTTGATTCAATTTCATCGAGAATAGCCCGATACAATTCTGCAGCTGCACCAATTGCAAATCGCCCATCACCATTTAACAATGCGATTCCCGGAATAGATTCAGAATATAACCGGTGGTTTCGTTCAATCTGAAAGCGCATAAAATCACGCCATTTTTCAGTTACTACACCCCTTTCAATATCTTCTTCAGATATACCAAATGCATCAAGTTCATCTTTCGGTAAATATAATCGGTTTATCTGCCAGTCTTCACCAATATCACGTAAAATATTAGTCAGTTGTAACGCTACACCCAAACGAATAGCGTAAGGAAATGGTTTCTCCCCTTTGAACCCAACAATGAACATGGACATTAACCCGACAGTACAAGCGACTCCATAACAATATTCAGCCAATTCTTCAAAATTGTTGTATCGGTTCTTAACCAAATCCTGCGAAACACCTTGAATGAGTTGTTCACCATAATGGATTGGAATATTGAACTTTTTACGTGTATCTGCCCAAGCTAATGTCACTTCATCTATGTGTTCATCTAGAGATTGTAGATTTTGGTTTCGCCAAAGCTCTAGAGCAGACATAAGATCGTGATTTCCACAATCAACTAAGTCATCACTTACTCTACAAAAAGCATACAATGCCCGGGCAGCTCGACGCTTTTTTTCAGGCAACAAAGAGGACGCCATGTAAAACGTTTTTGAATGTTCCTTCGTTATGTTTATACAATGTTTGTATGCTAATTGTAATTTTTCTTGATCTACTATAGGCGAATGGGGAACGTTCAGAGAACGATCAATCCCTTCAAAAGCCAGATCATTTAAGGTTTTTTCCCAAGAGTATATTAACTCGCTCATTATGTAATCTTACACAAAATTGTTGCTTACGAGAAGAGTTTGTCTCGAGTTTGTATAATGTTTAGTTTTAAAGTAAAAGTTTAAAGAAAGATTTAGTAATAGGAATTGATTTTTGGAAAAAATTGTTTTATTCTTAAATAACATTAATATATCAATACGGATTGGATTATTCCTGATTTTGGCAATCCTCACAAATTCCAAACAAGACCAGGTGATTGGTAATTATATTGAAATGATTCTTTTTCTCAATCGATGAGAAAAAATTGATAACTTCTTCATGCCCAATTGTTATAACACTCCCGCATTTCTGACATACTAGGTGGTGATGGTATCCATCTGTTAATAATTCATATACAGCAGAACCAGTACCCATATCTGAAACGGAAACTTTTCCATTTTTTACAAGTCGGTCTAAAGAGCGGTATACAGTTGATGGATTAACAGCTGGTAATACTTCCCGAATCTCATTGAAAATTTGATGAGAATTTAGATGCGCATATTTTTTGGATAATAATTTAATGATAATTTGATCAACTGAAGAAGCTCTCATATTAAAACCCTTAGAAGATACATCTAATTATTGCAATTGCAAAGAATTGCATTATAATGCATTGACTAATTAATTAATAATTTCATTATAACCTTGATTCAAAACAGGAAATTTCATATGCCATTCTTACCATTACTCTCACCAAAAACTATGCATATTCCGGATGGGTTTCTATCAGTAATTGTTTCATTAATTTTCTGGGTAATGTCAATAGTAGTAATTACAATTGCATTGCGAAAAACAAATCGGGATCTCTCAGAACGGCAGGTTCCATTAATGGGTGTGTTGGCTGCAGCCATTTTTGCTGGTCAGATGTTGAACTTCACAGTGATTGGTGGTACTTCAGGACATCTTTTAGGAGCAGCTCTGGCCACTATATTACTTGGTCCCTGGCCCGCAATTATTGTTATAACTTCTGTAGTCTCTATTCAAGCGCTGGTTTTCCAGGACGGGGGGCTTATTGTTTTGGGTGCAAATATATTCAACATGGCAATTATTGGTGTCCTGGTCGCAAATAGCATTTATTCAATTACAAAGATATTTATTGGAAGTAAAAAATGGGGGATCACTGTTTCAGGTTTTTTGGCTGCGTGGGGTTCAATTTTTATCGTTTCTTTATCCTGTGCCATACAATTGGCAATCTCAGGCACCTCACCAGCAAATATTGTGATTCCGGCCATGGCAGGAATTCATACCTTGATTGGGATAGGAGAAGGGCTCATCACTGCTGGAGCCATTATTTTTATATCTGCTGCTAGAAAAGAATTGCTTGAAGTAAACCTAAGCAGTTCAGGCAATAGTAAAGGAATTCTTGTTGGCGGATCATTGATTGCAATCGTTTTAGCAATTCTTTCCCCATTCGCGTCCATTCATCCAGATGGACTTGAGTGGGTCGCTGAAGAGTCTGGTTTTCTTGGTTTTGCTAAGGATAGTTTTTATAATATTATTCCAGACTACACTTTTCCAGGTATCAATGATCAAGCTATCGCAACGATTGTCGCGGGTATTATCGGTATTGGAATTGTTTTTGTGGTTGTCCTTGGATTATCTCAACGTAAAAAACAATCAGCTTTTGACCAACCAGCTCAAGAATAATTTTGATAAAAACAACATTAACAATCAACAATAGTAAATTTCATCAATTAAATCCGATGGTCAAATTGGTTTTTGTTCTTGTTTTTATAATATTTGTCAATTTAACCCCAGGAAAAGCCTGGGAAACTTATCTGCTTTATTTCCTTTACTTAATGATAATTATTTTTACCTCTAAAATTAGGCTTTCCGATATTTTTAAACGAACCTTAATTTCCATTCCATTCATATTGGCAGCAATTCCCTTACTTTTCACCGGGCAGCCACCAATAGAAAGAATCCCTTTATTCCTCGGGATTGAGATTAATATTAGTATGGAAGGATTGCAAAAATTTTTAAGTATTGCAATAAATTCCATCCTCTCCATTCAAGCTGCTGTTTTACTTATTTTAACTACGCTTCCTCCAGAAATTTTTTTCGCTTTAGAAAAAATAAAAATTCCAAATTTATTTATTTCTATTATTAACTTAGCTTACCATTATTTATTTGTGATCCGTGAAGAAGTAATGCGAATGATTCGAGCAAGAACTAGTCGAAGTTCCTCTATATTTAATCAAAAAATCAGTGGGGGTAGCCTTTGGTGGCGGGCTAAGGTGACGGGTGGCATGGCTGGAAGCATACTCATCAGATCGATCGAACGTAGTGATCGTGTTTATACTGCAATGCTGTCTCGTGGTTATAATGGTAAGTCTGTTCTATCAATACATAATTCAGGAATTATCAAAAAAAATGATTATTTCATAATGATAATTGGAATTTGCCTGGTTCTCATTATCTGGGTTTATTCTCTCTTGACAATTGGATGAGTGAAATAAATGATTGAAATTCATAATTTATCCTTTACATACCCTGATGGGAGAAAAGCACTTGATGGGTTAAATTTAAAAATAAACGCAGGTGAAAAGGTGGGGTTGATAGGCCCAAATGGTGCAGGAAAATCGACTTTTCTTTATCAACTGAATGGCGTCCTTTCAGGTAAAGGGAAGATCATAATTAATAACCTGGAAGTAAAAAGAAATCTACCTTTCATTCGCGCCATGGTAGGTCTAGTATTTCAAAATCCAGATGACCAGTTATTCTCTTCTTCGGTATATGAAGACGTTGCCTACGGGCCGCTTTACCAGGGCTTGGAATTAAATCAGGTCAAAGAAAGAGTTACCCAAGCTTTATCAGCTGTCCAAATGGACGAATTCATTCATCGAAATTCCTATCATCTCAGTGTAGGGGAAAAAAAACGTATAGCGATTGCTACCGTTTTATCCATGAAGCCAGAAATTCTTGTTTTGGATGAACCAACAGCAGGATTAGATCCCCGTGGTAGACGTGAGTTAATAAAATTATTACTCGAATTACCGCAAACGATGTTGATTGCAACACATGACCTTGATCTCGTTGAAAAAATCTCAAATCGGGTACTGTTAATTTCTAAAGGTCAAATCGTAGTAGATGGGGAAACGATAAATGTTCTTAAGAATATAGATTTACTGGAAAAGCATGGATTGTTTTAGCATCAAAGTCAATGCTATTGCCTCAAGATTTTTTATCCCTGACTTTGAACGAGTGCAAAGATGATTGAAACAATAATACTAATTCCACCAATTGCGATTGCTATATAGGTTGATATTTTCTGACGCATAACCAATCTCCTATACAAAAACAAAGCGTTCTGAATGGAAATCACCTGCCCAAACACCTAGTTGATCCAGGGTTTTTTCCACAGCATTCATCATAGGGGCTGGGCCACATATGAATATTTCCATCCTGTTTCTTTGCTTAAAATCTGGCAAGCTCTTTAATAAGATCTCCTGGTTGATAAAACCTTTTTCTCCAAACCAATTTTCAGGTGGAATTTCCAGGACATGAACGATTTTCAGATTTAATTTTCTTTTGAGTTCTTCTATTTCATCACGAAACGTGATTTGATTCCAATCTTTATTGGCATAGATGAGAGTTAATTTTCGCTCATCCCTTCGGTCAACTAAAGTCCTCAACATACTCATTATTGGTGTTATACCAACTCCACCAGCAATAAAAACGAATTCTTGTGCATGTGAATGCCGATTGACAGAAAATGACCCAAAAGGGCCATCGACATAGACTTTCTCTCCAATCTGAAGGTCTTTTATAGTGCTGGTGAAATCGCCCAATTCTTTGATCGTGAATGTTAATTTTCCCTGGTCTTCAGCGCTGGATGAAATTGAAAATGGATGTTCAACATCTGCAAAAGGGGAATGTCTGACGGTTATCCACGCAAATTGACCTGGATGGAATTGAAAACCTTTGTGGCCAACTGGTTCAAGCGTCAGACTCCAGGCATTGCCCAATTCTTGTTTAACTTCAGCCACTAGATATGGTCTTTTCAACAAGAAGATTGGTTTGATCAAACGAGTGTAGATTAGCAATCCTACCCAGAATATCCCATATGAAATCCAAAGAGCTCTCTTCCAGGGAAGATCAACATAGTGACCAACCAGTAGAACATGAACCATTGCAAAGGCGACAGCAGCACTGGCAAAAATCCCGTGCCAGATTCGCCAACGGTTGTATTCGATTTTCAATTTTTTTCGCCAAACAGATAAGCCAACCACTGCAAATAAAGCTATTACAGCCGTTACAGCTGCTCTGGCTCGCCAGGGAGCTGACCATACTAATAATAATGCCAGTGTATCTGGTGAGAAGGTGAAAAGTAAGAGAGGATGAGCTAGAATGAGTGCCAGTGCCACAAAAGAGATTTGGCGATGAAAGTGATAAACAATATCGGCACCATAAGGGGCTTTCAACCATTTGAAGCGGGTGGTCAGCACAAATTGTAAAGCCATCATAGCCAATCCTATGAAACCCAAGCTGACAGATAACTCTCGCCAGAATTCCCTCCCTTCAGGACGAGGTTCAATAAACATGAAAAATACCGGAATCAGAACCAGGACCAGATATATGGCTATCCATAGAATTCCTTGTATGATATTTTTCTTTTTCATCTTCTCCTCAAAAACATCAAATTTTTATAATTATTATAGCTGGCAATTGTTTCATTAATCATTTGTATCATGTTTTGTATCAGATTTGTATTAAATTAAAAACTCTTTTAGGATTTTCATAAACTAATTCTTGAGATGATTTTGGTTAAGAAAAAACCTTACCAATTCAGGTTTTATGAATTTGCATATTTGGTCGAAGTAATTTTATCGCAACACTCTTTTTAGATTTAAGATACTGTTCTGAGCAGCTGTATCTACATCCGGGTAGGGGAGAAATTCTCCTGAGATAAATCCAGTGTAACCGGTATTGAATAAGGAAGTAATAATCGAACCAAAATCCAGATGACCAGCTCCTGGGTACCAGCGGTTCGAATCAGCAACATGGAAGTGAAAAATTCGATCTCCACATTGCTGGATGCTGTCTTCAATTTGCGGTTCTTCAATATTCATATGAAATGTATCCAGCAACAAACCAAAATTATCAATTCCTACATTCGAGATCAACTCCATTCCTTGCGCAACATTATTGATCAGGGAAGTCTCATATCGATTGATTGGTTCGAGTGCCAGGCGCACATCATGCGGTTTGGCGGACGTGCAACAGATTTCCAAAGCTTCACCTAGCCATTCCATCGCCTGTGTGTGATTGATACCTGGTTGCAAAATTCCCCGCACAAGCCCAATAATGATGACCGCATTAAACCTTTCTGCAACTGGAATATGACTTTGGATGCGTTCAATCGCTGCTTTTCGAATCTTCGGGTCAGGATCGGTGAAAGATAAACCTTCTTCGCCCCACACCTGCCCGGTTCCGATGGCTGGGACTCTCAGCTTAAATTTCTCAACTAATATTGATAATTGATCTATATCCACCAGTTTTGGATCTCGAATGGCAAGTTCAACACCATCATATCCAAAATTAGCTATTTTGGAAAGATTGGTTTCCAATCCACCTGAAAAGGTGGCAGCCTGAAAGTTTGTCTGTTGTGTGGAATATACGATAGATAATTTCATAATGCCTTTCTTGCCGGATATCGATCCTAAAATTTGATCGATACCCGGTGTAACAGGGGAGAGAATTAGGCAACGTAAGTAATTTTTACTTCGGTACGATCCGTTTGTAATTGGATTACATTCTCAGGTAATTCTTCCAATGAAATCTTCTTGGTACTCATGGGGGTCATGTCCATTCCGGTTGCCATACACTCGATGACGCGCGGGAAAGTGCCATGACCAGAATGTCCCTGTGCACCAATAATTTGGGCTCGCCTGACCTGCAACACTTCACCCATCACTGGCATCTTCGCTTCTGCCCGGGCTGTCACAACAATTTTACTATTAAGAGTACGACCTTCCCAAACAACTCGCTCAATTCCAGGATACACAATCTCAGGTAATCCGGTTGCTTCCATGAATAAATCAGCACCCATACCATGCGTAATTTCAAGGACACGGTCAGCGAAATCTTCTTTTAAAGGATTTACATGATAATCAGCACCCAACTTCATTGCCATTTGAGCACGTCGATCTTCTGTTTCAGAGATTATGACTTGTGATGCTCCAGCCCGTTTTAAAATGGCACAGGCAGCAATCCCAACGGGACCAGCTCCAAGAATAACCACGCGATCACCCGGGCGAATTCCACCACCGCGTTCTATGACAGCGTTGTAAGCAACAGAAGTTGGTTCAACCAGACTCCCGGCAACGAACAGATCCTGTCCACTGCATCTTTCCTTTAAAGGCTCCAAACTCCAGATCGTTCTGGAAGGAACCACAAGGTATTTAGCATAGGCACCATTGACATTGAAACCAATTTCATCCAGACGTTCACAGTGATTTGGATAGCCATCTGCACAGGGTTTACACATCCCACACCAAAGCATCTCTTCAGTTGTAACTGGTTCCCCACCTTTGAAGGGTTTATTAGTGTATTTATCAAATGCTTTTTTACCAGCTTCTACGACAACCCCGGAGAGCTCATGCCCTAAAATACTTGGGAAACCTGTTAACCCTGGATAGAAAATATAGCCATCTTTTTCTGCCTGTGACATATGAACATCGGAACCACAAATACCGCAGGCTTTGACCTCAATCAAAACTTCATCATCACCAGGTGTTGGAATTTCGTAATCGCGGATTTCAAAGCGTGGATTGCGCCACACCTGGCTGCCTAAATAAGTCTGACGACCTTCAATATCTTTGGCTCCCAACTTGAAACCTGGTTTTGGGTCCCAGTCAGCTAACAGTGTCACGCCTTTCATTTTTCCATTCATTTTTGACTCCTTGTGAAATTTTTAATTCTTGAAACTAAACTTCTGTACCTTGGCCAATGCGCTGAATTCCGTATACAGTCTTCCATCCATTACTGAGTGGTTCGCGTAAATAAGGTTCCATATCTTTTTCAGTGCGTAAAGTGATTTTCTCAACCGGAGGTACTTTTCCAGCCGGGAAAGCCTCTAAAACGTCATCATGCCAGAGGGTAAGGTATTTCAGGATGGCAGCCATCGGGCGTTTTCCTTTTTCTGCTGTTCCGGATTTAGCTTTTCCAACGACACCTTCTGGCGTTGCTGCAATTTCAATGGCAAAGTGACCTTCTCCTTCAGACCAGCGGCTTGGACGACTAAATGGGTCGACTGATTTATCAAAATGACCTTCCGGTAGGTACGATATACCTTCTGTATCTACTGCATAATTCATATCAACCATTTCAGGGTGTAGTAACAGACTCAATGAGGTTTCAGATTCATCGGCATGCACGAAATTGGTACTCATTTTTCCACCACGCTCGACAGGTCGGAAAAATTCCCGTACCCCTCGATGCCAATCAATCACACGGAAAATACCGGGCAATTGATATCTCTTTTGGAATTCCTGAATTGCGGATTCTAAAACCCACAATTGCCCATGATTGTTTACGATTAATTGCTTTCGGAAACCGTCATTCCATAAACCCAACATGACATCAATCATCATTTCCCGCACAACGTGTTCACGTACAATGACGGTACCTGGCATTCCTAAATGGTGATAAGGGTGGGCACCATAATTCAAGGGAGGAAGAGCCAGATTAACTGGTGCTCCACGTTTGGCTGTGAAACGTCGAACGCCTTCACAAATTGCACTGACATAAAGCGTATCAGCAGCACTGGGAAGATGCTGTCCATGTAATTCTGTACAGCCAACCGGTATGAAAACGATATCGTTCTTTTTTCTATTCTCTTCAACTTGCCAGCGGGTGGTGGTTTGAATATAGGATCCGGGTTTTGCCCACTCTACAGGGGAGGGTACACCATAATCGTCTAAAATCGCATCAATCTCTTGATCACTGGCTTCCCAAACACCTTTCTTTATTCTTCCAACAGCATTGTCTTCAAAAAACAAATCGGGTTGATCTGATGGTAAATATCCTACAGGTACTTTATTTTCACTCATAGTAAATCTCCTTTTTTTATTCCATATAATCTGGTAAAACTTTTCCAGGGTTCAAAATATTTAACGGATCCAAAACCTGTTTGATTTTCATTTGGATTCCGACTGATACTTCTCCAAGCGCTCTTTCCATATATGGTCTTTTCAATGTTCCGACACCATGTTCTCCGGAAAGAGTCCCACCCAATGCAAGGGCAACTTCGAATTCTTCTGCAACCATCAATTCCACTGTTTTCATTTGATCGGGATCTCGTTTATTAAACAGAATATTGGGATGCAGGTTACCATCTCCAGCATGACCAAAAATCACAATTGGTAAACCGTATTTTGCACTGATTGCTTTCAAGCGTTTGACTGCTTCAGGGATTGCGCTTCTGGGGACTGTAATGTCTTCTCCAAGTTTATTGGGAGCTAATCTTGCTAATGAAGGCGAAATCGAACGACGTGCCTTCCACAGGTTTGCCCGTTCGCTTTCATCTTTCGCTAATGAAATTTTGGTAGCTCCATTTTGTTCACAGATTTTTGCAATTTCTTCGATTTCTCGGGTGGTCGTTTCTAGCTCCACGCCATCTGATTCAATTAATAGAAACGCAGCAACATCTGTTGGTAGACCTAAATGCATGGCTTCTTCGATACAATTGATTGCAGTCTGGTCCATTAATTCCGATGTGGCTGGAACAATGCCTGCCAATAAAATTGCATTGACAGTTTGGCTGGCGTCTTCAACGGAGGAAAACTCAATCAAAGCAGTTCGTGCATATTTTGGTCTGGCAATTAGCTTTAACAAAGCTTCGGTGATGATTCCCAATGTGCCTTCGGAACCAGTGAAGAGTGATTTTAAATCATAACCAACAACATCTTTTATTACTTTTCCACCTGTTTTCAGGATTTGACCGTCTGCCAGAACAACTGTTAACCCCAATACATAATCACCGGTTACACCATACTTCAAACACCTTGGACCTCCTGCATTACATGCGATGTTGCCACCGATGGTTGAATGGCGAATACTGGAGGGATCGGGTGGATAAAACAGGTTGTGTTTTTCAACCAAAGTTTGTAAATCTGCAGTTACAAATCCCGCTTCCACATGAACAATCGCGTTTTCCAGGTCAAGTTCAATTAATTTATCCATTCGTGTCATCACCAGGGCAATTCCACCGCTGAAGGGAACAGAGGCTGCAGCCAGGCCGGATGCCATACCGCGGGTTACAATAGGAATTCGTCCTTTGGCCGCGAGCTTCACAATCTGACTTACCTGTTCTGTAGTCTCGGGTAACACCACCACATCCGGATTATGTTCCTCGAAGGTGCCGTCATAACTGTATACCGCCAGATCCTCTGGCGTGCGCAAGACACTCTTCTTCCCTACAATCTTCTCTAGTTGAATAAAAATTTGTGGATACATTAATCTTCCTTCTCCTTTGCGTTGTAGGCTTGATCTAATAATTGAATGGGGTGCATTACTTTTACATTCAGACCACTACGTTGGATACCGGTCATCAATTGCATCTGACAACCCGGGCAGCCGGATGTGATGATTTCAGCACCTGTGGATTTTAAATTTTCCATTTTTCGATCTAAAACCCGTGTTGAAGTCTCGTAATGGGTAATCAACTGACTGCCTGCTGAACCACAACACCAATCTGCCTCTGGCAATTCCACATACTCAACACCATCTATCATCTGTAATAATTCTCTCGGTTCGTTCCATATTTTCTGAGCTCGTTTCAGGTGGCAGGGGTCATGGTACGTGATTCTGGCTTTAAACTTTCCTTGTGGTTTTTCTAATGGGATCGACACAAGAAATTCGCTCACATCACGAATTTTGCTTGAAAATGTTTTTGCCCGTTCTGCCCAATTCGGATCTCCTTCGAGAATTTCTGCATATTCCTTTAATTTTGAACCACAGGTGGCACAATCAGTAACAATCACATCTAATTCTTCTTTGCCAAACAATTCAATATTAAGTTTGGCATGTTCGATGACCAGATCCTGACGTCCATAGCCGGCTGCTGGCGTTCCGCAACAAACAGTTTCTTTTGGTGTAATTACCGTACACCCATTGCGGTTTAAAACCCGTACTGTCGCAGCACTTTCTTCAGAGAACATCAGACTTTGCGCACATCCTAAAAAGAACCCAACCCGATACTTACTTTGATTGGTAGCTCGAGAAATTAGCGGTAGCTCCTGTCGTAAAGGTTGTTTGGGTTGTCTTGGCAACATATTTTCCAGATCGCGTAATTGTTTGGGAAACAATTTGTTTATTCGGAGCGTATGCACCAACCAGCGTAAACCAAGATTTTGATACACTCTCAGTGGCCAGGTAGTCAATTCCATTTTGTCCGGGTTGTTTATTAATTTACCAAACAAGGTGTTTTTCCAAGGTATCGGTTTAACCTGTTCTGCAACATGACGCATTTCCATGGCGATGTCAGCGGGTTTTATGCCAGCCGGACAAATATCATTGCACGCAAGACAGGCAAGACAGGAATACATTTGTTCAACCAAATTTGTGGAGAGTAACAATTCATCTTCCAGGCTTTTTCTTGCCAGAGCTACTCGTCCTCGAGGTGAGTCAGTTTCGTTTTTGTATTCACGGTATGTTGGACAAACAGCCAGGCATAATCCACAGCGGATGCAATTTAGATATTCATTTTCATTGGGAATGATGATTTTATTGTCGAAAGGCATGCTAAAATTGTCCTCAATAAGTCTTTAAGATCTGAGCTTTATTCTTTCTGGTTGTCAAATTATCCAATTTCACTTGTTTTTACGGGTCGATTTTCATGGAATGATTTCCAGGCTGCATGGCCGAGAACCACTGCTTTACGGCCATCTTCTCCAGTTGTTGGCGTTGGCAGATCGTCTCTTACACATTCAACAAATTGGCGCACCTCTTCAATATAACAGGGAGCATAGCGTTGCATGAAAAAGAACGGTAAGCGGTTGGTTGAAAAACCATCTGCGTTTCCTCTTACGACAGTGTTTTCCATCTCATTTTCAGCTTTTGCCATTCCATTCAGACAAAATACTTCCAGGCGTTGATCATATCCATAGACTGCCTGTCGACTATTATCAATAGCTCCAATGGCACCGTTGGCAAACTTCAAGGTTACAATATCAGTATCAATATCTCCAAAGGTTTCCAATTCGGGATCGATTAACACATTTCCTATCGCATAAACTTCATCTACTTCGCCAATCTGGTAACGCGCCATATCGAAATCATGGATGGTCATATCCAGGAACATTCCACCTGAGACACGCAGGAATTCTTTGGAAGGCAACTCTGGGTCACGATTGGTAATGCGTAACACACATGGCCTGCCAATATCCCCAGAATGGACAATTTCACGAACGAGTTGGAAGCTCTTATCAAATCTTCGGTTAAAACCGACCTGTAATTTGACATTTGCCTCTGCAACAACTGATAAAGCTGAATCAATACTTTCGAGATCGAGTGCCAGAGGTTTTTCACAAAAAATATGTTTTCCTGCTTTTGCTGAATCAATAATAATTTCAGCATGGGTATTGGTACTGCTTGCAATTAATACCGCTTCAATATCATTGTCATCCAATACTTCGTGATAATCCTGAACTACCCGAGCAATTTCCAATTCATCGGCTACCGCTTGAGCGACATCCAGTCTGATATCACAAATAGCAGATAAATTAGCTTCCGGGATCATCTTGACAAGATTAGCAACGTGAACACTACCCATTCGTCCTGTTCCGATCACTGCAATATTAACTTTTCGGTTCATATTTTTCTAATCCTATTTCTGAAATTGCGAGATTGAATTCAATCCTTGATAAATCATATGATTATTATTAGTTTATCAGTATTTAATTCTTATCCGCTTTCTTGTTCCATCTGCCAATACCCTAATATGAACGAACAGAAAATCATGGTTTCATCACAATTTTCATTGCGTTTTTTGGCTTTCGTTCCAAAGTTTTCATATCCAATCCAAGGTCTTCAAATGCATTGATACCTTCTTCAAGGGGGATTACTTTCGTGAAAAAGTTACTCATATCAATTCTATTTTCACGGAAAATTCGAATGGAAGGAACCATTGTGTTTTGACCTAAATACAAGCCAATAATCTTTGTCGCCCAACGGGTAATTTCATTTGGAACAACATTGGCGGTAATGCTTGAGTCCATACCAAATGGCAATAGTTTTCCACCGGGTGTTACGCATTTCAGAGCCTGTTCAAAACCATTGCCTGTGGCTTCAATAACAATATCAGCCTTGCGACCATAGGTGAATTCAGTAATTTTCTCAACTACATCCACTTCATTCGGATTCCAGACTGTCAAACCACATTTTTTTGCTACTTCGATCCGGTAAGGATCAATTTCGGTCACCGCAACTTTTACCGCAATGTTCTTGCAGAATTGTGAAAATAAATAACCAATGGGACCAAACCCGATCACCATGGCATAGTCGTAAGGCAGCATTTGTAGATGGTTCATGCCATTGACCACCGTCGCAAGGGTTTCCACCTGTGTACCTAAGACATCATCAATCATATCCGGAACTACAAAACATTGTTTTTCTGGTACGAGACAATATTCAGCATATCCACCATCGCGCATCACACCCAAAGCGCTGGTTTTAATATCAACACATTGGCTAGTCAACCCCATTCGGCAGAAATCACAAAATCCACAACGGATATTGTTGTCAACTGCTATTCGGTCCCCAACTTTAATATGATGAACATGCGATCCAATCTCAACCACCTCACCACAGAATTCGTGACCCAGGACTGTATCAGGTTTAAAGTGGTGTTTGCCTTCAACAATCTTAACATCACTGCCACAAATTCCAACAGCTTTAACCCGCATCAATACGTCATCGGGGTTCTTGACCTGCGGCATTGGACGGTCTTCCAACACAAGCTTACCAACATCTTTCAAAACTAACGCTTTCATTTTTTCTCCTTGGTTTTGCACACGTGTGCATAAATAATTAAATAAAAACAATTGATATTTCTGTTAACTCGAAGAGATTATCTCTGAATGCGTGCTGAACCTCCTTTTGCTAATGCCTTTACCTGGACTGTAGTCGCCATAGTTGTGTCACCCGGGAAGGTTGTTAACAAAGCGCCATGTGCCCAACCCAGATTGACTGCCTCCTGTTCAGTAGTCCCGGTAAGAAAACCATAGAATAACCCGGAAGCAAAACCATCGCCACCTCCAACGCGATCATAGACATCTAATTCACAGGTAGGGGATTGATAGGTCTTGCCATTGATCCAGGCAACAGCTCCCCAGCTATGTCGATTGGTTGAATGTACTTCCCTTAATGTGGTGGCGACCACTTTGATTTGAGGAAATAAGCTCACAGTTTCATCAATCATGCCAAAAAAGACACTAGGATCAAGCTTGGATGCAGCAGCAACCTTTGGGCCAGCAATGCCAAGTCCCATTTGTAAATCCTCTTCATTTCCTACCACAACGTCCACATACTTTATAATCTTACGTATTACTGATTGTGCTTTCTCATGACCACCCCATATGTTCCACAATTTTGCTCGATAATTCAAATCAAATGAAACAACTGCTCCTGCAGCTTTTGCAGCCTGCATTGCCTCAATGATCACTTCTCCAGTTGTTTCTGATAATGCAGCGAAGATACCACCACTATGGAACCAACGAACTCCAGCGGAGAAAATTTCTTGCCAATCGAAATCACCTGGTTTTAATTGAGCTGCGGCTTCATTACAGCGGTTGTAAAAAACAACTGGTGCGCGCATACCAAACCCTCTGTCGCTATAAACGGTTGCCATATTGGGTCCATTGACACCATTATGTTTGAAGTGTTTATAAAAAGGTCGGACACCCATTGCTTTTACCCGTTCAGCAATCAAATCACCAATCGGGTAATCTGCCAAAGCGGTCGCGATACCGGTTTTGAGCTGAAAGCAATCAGCGAGGTTAGCAGCACAGTTAAATTCGCCACCACTAACGTGAATCTGGCATTGGGAGGCTTTGTGGAATGGGACAATCCCTGGGTCTAATCGATGAACCAGTGCCCCTAATGATACGAAGTCCAGATTTGCTTTTTCTAAGATATTTAACCCATATTGCATGGTCACTTTTCTCCTTCAATCCAATCAGTATGAAATGATCCGTCGCGATCAACTCGCCGATAGGTATGTGCTCCAAAGTAATCCCTTTGAGCTTGGGTTAGATTGGCGGGCAACCGTTCACTCCGGTAGGCGTCAAAATAAGCCAGAGATCCGCTCAAAGCAGGGACTGCGATTCCCATATCCACGGCAGTTTTGATTACAAAGCGCAAATCATTTTGACGGCTCTCAATCGCTTGCCGAAAATATACATCCAACATCAAGTTAACCAGACCTGGTTCCCTTTTATAAGCTGCCATAATTTCAGCCAACAAGCTGGCGCGAATAATACATCCTGCCCGCCATATTTTGGCGATTTCTCCAAGTTTTAAATCATATTGATACTCAATTGATGCCAGTTTCAACATACCCATCCCCTGAGCGTACGATGTAATCTTGCTTGCGAATAATGCGTTTTCTGCTGCATCAATTAAACGCTCTCGCTTCCCCTGATACGCTGATTTGGGACCTGTTAGCATTTTGGATGCAACCACTCGCTCTGGTTTCAAAGCAGATATGGTTCTTCCTACCAAAGCTGCATGGATGGTTGGAATGGGTGCGCCGAGATCCAAGGCGTTCTGACTGGTCCACTTGCCGGTGCCTTTTTGTTGCGCTTCATCCAGGATTAGATCCACTACATGTTTTCCAGATTCCGGATCGATTTTTTTGAAAATATCAGCTGTGATCTCGACCAGATAGGATCTGAGGACACCTTGATTCCACCTTGTGAAAATCTCATGCAATTCTTGATTGTTTAAACCTAGTCCCCGGTGCAAAATATCATAAATTTCAGCAATCAATTGCATATCACCATATTCGATACCATTGTGCACCATTTTTACATAATGACCTGCTCCTCTTGGTCCCATATATTCCACACAGGGTTGACCATCCTCCGCTTTAGCTGCAATGGCATAGAAGATTGGGGCAAGTGCTTCCCAGGCTTCTCTTTGTCCACCCGGCATGATGGCAGGACCCCATTTAGCCCCTTCTTCACCTCCTGAAACACCAGCACCAACGAAATTTAAACCTTCTGACTCAAGTTCTTTTGTTCGCCTCTCGGTATCCATAAAAAAGGAATTACCGCCATCAATCAGAATGTCACCTTTCTCCAGATGAGGTTTGATTTGTTGAATGGCAGCATCTACTGGCTTGCCCGCTGGCACCATTATCAGGATTCGGCGTGGTTTTTCAAGGACATCAATCATCGCAGGAATATTTTCAACAACAATAATCGATTTATCTTTTCCCTCTCCTGCTAAAAAAGCATCCGTTTTGGCTTTATCGAGATCAAATCCCGCCACTGGAAAGCCATTGCGTTCCATATTGAGGGCTAAGTTCTGCCCCATAACCCCTAAACCAACAATGCCAATTTTATATTTCATCATCTTCACCTTTCAAAATAACTATTTTCGTCAAGAATTCCTAAGACGATAGAGCATTTCTCCTGCTCTTGGAGCGACCAATATTCCTTCTTCTTCTTTATGTAGCCAATCATTCGGGTTGAAGGAGGTCGGATCAAGATAGCCAAGACCAAGTCGGTTGCAGCGTTCTTCCGGGATTCCGGTTGCCAATGTAACCTTTACCCGATTGGTTTCCAAATGGGTTTCACTCTCATACTCTCCTCTTCCACGAACATGGGTGGAATGTGCCAGTACTCCCCAGGGGTAATCTTTGTATTGACCCCATTGTTTCAGAAAGAAATCACGGTTATGGTACCCGATTTCATCCAGAATCTTGCCATGCGTATAGCTAACCTCGTCAATATGGGGAGCATAGATAATCACCTCACCACCATCTGCCACGACAGGTTCCATTTTGTACATGCCTTTTGCTGCTGTCCAGAGATCGTCGTACAAAGCTGGCATTACCGAAATCACTTTATGGTAAGGTTGATCAACATAGATGATATGCGTTTGTGCGGAAAGTTGTGCAGCTGCTTGCCAGGCTTCCTGTGCATTACTGTAAAACAGTCCGGATGTTCCAGCATGACTGACAACCAGACAAAAACAGGTTATCGGGCGATCTATGAAGGAAGCAGCCTTATCGATGATGGCGCGAACTGGTGTATAACCAGCGCCTATAATCTCAAAATTGGTGATTAATGCACCCTGCCAATGGGTGAAATTGATGATTTCAGACCCGGCTATTCCCGGGAAGAAGTATTTATTCCCACCCGAAAAACCGACAACCTCGTGAGGAAATACTGGCCCGCATATAATCAAATGATCATAATCATGGATCATTCTATTCAATCGCACTGGGACATCTGCTGCCATCAATCCATTACTGATTTGACTTACTTCATTCGCTGAAATTACACCGATCTGTGCAAAGGTAGATGGATCTTCCCATTTATGGTTATAAATCATACTGGAACCTGCCTGGCCTCTTACAACAGCCCGACCCACCAGCCTGCTTAATTGCTCATCTGTCATTGCCTGATGTGTACCCAGGGCTACCAGATAATCCAACTGAGCAACTCGTTTTGACAGGAATTTCTCAAACAGATCAAACATCAATGGCATCGGCATGGTTCGAGTTCCGTCCGGGATCAGTACCAGGATGCGTTTTCCAACCAAATCAGTTTTTTCCAACGCTTCTTTTGTGATTTGGCTGATTTCTGTTTCTGTCAGTAAAAATTTTGGATCACCTTTGCCAATCAACATGCTTATACTCCACTAAAAGCTGAAAAACCGCCATCAACAGGGATCACCACTCCGGTGACAAAAGCAGAAGCTGGTGATACCAGCCATAAAACAGCACCAAGCAAATCCTCAGGGCTACCAAAACGTCCCATCGGTGTGTGATGAATAATGGTTTGACCACGTTGTGTCAAATCACCTGTTTCTTTGTCGGTCAACAAGAATCGATTTTGATCGGTAAGGAAAAAGCCAGGTGCAATTGCATTGACACGAATCGACGGTGAATACTCCTGAGCCATATGGACTGCTAACCATTGGGTGAAATTGCTTACCGCAGCTTTGGCTGCAGAATAAGCAGGGATGCGCGTTAGTGGACGAAAGGCATTCATCGATGAGATATTCAGGATCACACCGCTTTTTCGTTCTGCCATGATCTTTCCAAACACTTGCGTGGGAAGGATGGTACCCAGCATATTCAAATCAAATACCCAACGGAAAGCATCGGCAGGCAGGTCAAAGAATTTTAAGTCCTGGCTGGTCGTAGCCTGAGGCTTATTACCACCTGCACCGTTGATAAGAACATCAATATGTCCAAGTTCTTTCATAACCATTTTTGCAACGAATTCAATATTTTCCTTATCCAGCACATTGCAACCAAAGCCAACCGCTTTGCCACCGCAGCTAGTTATTTCATTCGCCAGATTTTTTGCAGCTTCTTCGTTTAAATCCAGGATAGCAACCGAGGCACCAGCTTCAGCCAGAGCTTTGCACATCGCAGCACACAATACCCCGGCACCACCTGTAACAACAGTTGTGTATTGGCTGAGATCATAATAGTTGTTCATTCTTTTATCATTCATATTATCTTCCTGGTTCTTCTTAATTAACAAATGGTTCTAAATGGCGAATAAAATGTCTCTCCAGATTATTAGCATATAACTCCGGGTTTTCTCTTAATAAACCCATCAACCGACCATAGAATCGGAAATTCCCATTTGATAATTTCTCTGTAAGAACGGAACCAAAAGTCACGTGAAAAATCTCGCGTGCATCAAAATGATCCAGTAATGCTGGCCAATTATCAACTTCAGCTGGTTCGGGTGCTCGTGCTAGTTGAGCAGACACATGGTAACTGACTTTGTCGATCTCATAATTACTGCGTGCAAATTGATAAATATCCTCAAAGAGCGACTGATCCAGTTCTGCAATCGTTCGCAATCCTTCCAGATAACTGGTTCCTGCAGTTTTTAGATGTACCAAACCTTTTGTCGCTTGAGTAGCAATCTTGTAAATACTGAATTTGTCCGACCCGGAATGTAAGCTTAATTTGTAAGGTCCAAAAAAACGCGCTATGGCAGCATGGCCTTTAACATCTTCTTCAAAGACAGTCAGATCACCGATGTAATCCACCCCCTTTTCAAATTCACCGACAAAACGTGGTGCAAGACTGACCCACTTGACCCCTAATCGTTTGAGTTCACTTGCGATATAAATGTGTTCTGCATGCGAAGTGGGATTATCCGTTTCATCAACAGACACCTCTAATTCAAACGGTTGTGCTCCGGCTGTTTGTTTCAGATGTTGGTACATCAGGAAGACATGCCAGACAGCTTTCCCATATTTAACCATTGCTTTTAATAATGTCGATTCATCAAATGTGATTGCTAAATGTTCTACCGAAATAGTTTGATCCAAAAGTCCTGGTTGATTAATTTGCATTTGTGATGGTAAATCTCTGGCAAATGCTCGTAAAGAAAAAAGGTCAGCATGTTCGGCGCGATTATCAACATAAGCACCAGGGTCAATCGTAAAGAATGTATATCCAGCTGCCAGACACACATCTATATCTTCAGAAGTCTTCAAATGATCAGCATCTGCTCCATAACCATCATGCCAATTTTCCTGGAAAACTCCCCACATGGCATCATCAATCACTTGTTGGGGGGAGCGTCCGGTGCGGGTATTTTCCCGAATAGATTGTTGCGTGAAAATCGGGGCTATTTTCCCATTCATTTTCCTGATAGCCCGAACATGCCCAGGGGTCGCCAGACCTAATCGGTCTCCCATTCCTGCAGAGGTTTTCAAACCCAGTGTAACCGGTTTTAACCATGGAATTTGGATCCGTAATGTTGATGCATTTTCTGCGTTTAAGGGAGCTGACACCAGGGTTTCATTTCCCAAGGAGGTTCGCTCTCCTTCAAATAATCTCAAACGAAAATCATCATCATCAGCCATGATTATCAAACGAAGACCATTTGGGGTATAAGCGAGACTATACTCAATCCGATCAAGAACCACGACGGATTGAGGGATGAGTTGTGTCCCAGTATTTTTCTGTTTTTTTGAGTCTGTGATCATAAAATCCTTTATTTTTGTTACCTGGGAACAGAAGTGGAGTGCCGTACCAGCAATCTACCTTTTAAAATCTTTTCTGAGTGTGTTTGGGAAATACCATCAATTTTTTTATTGAGTAAATCTAATAATAAATGAGCAGCTTCCTTCCCAATCGAATATTTGGGTTGGTCCAAAGTCGTCAGGGGGGGATAGGTATAAGCGGAAAAAGTAATATTATCAAAACCGGTTACCGAAAGATCTTGTGGAATACGAATACCGGATTGTTGACAGGCATGCAAAATTCCAATTGCCACCATATCATTGAAACAAATAATCGCAGTGGGTGGATCAGATAATTTCATAAAGTAGTCAAGAGCCTGAATTCCCAATTCTGGAGTACTGCCTTCCACATCGAAGGTAAACCCACAAGGTATTTTGATTGTTGCTTTGTGCATTTCTTTCTTATAACCATTCATACGGTCCATGGTCGTTCGCCCGGATCTGGAATTACCTAAAAATGCAATTTTCTTATGTCCTAAGTCAAGTAAATGCCTTGTAATTTGTTGGCTACCATCTACATCATCATGATAAATGGAATAGTTAAAATTCTCGTGTGCTTTGTAGTTGACTACCACAACAGGAAAACCATTCTCCAATAATTGCCGTCCCTTATCGGCACTGAATGAAGAAGAACAGATAATGACACCATCGGTGCGTTGTTCCATCATTGTTTGAACGATTTTCTGTTCTCGAAAAGGATCATATTGCGAGGAAGCAATAAACAGGCTGTAACCGGAATTTTGTGCTGCATCTTCGATTCCAAAAAGGATTTCACTGAAGAACGGATCATCAATACTGTTAACAATCACTCCGATTACCTTGGTCTGATTTGTTTTTAAGCTTCTGGCGGCGGCACTGGGTTGGTATCCCAATTCCAGGGCTACTTTTCGAATCCGGGAAGATGTTTCTTCCGAAATCAGAGAATTTCCACCCAATGCTCTTGAAACGGTTGAGTGGGAAACCCCTGTCCTTTTCGCGATGTCTTTGATTGTAATAGCCATGGAATTTACTTTCTGCACACGTGTGCATTAATTATGTATAGTTTACACAATTTGAAAATAAATGTCAAGATATTTATGAAAGAATACTTGCAAAAAACTTAAAAATGTTATATTATATTCACAATGCAAGTTAAATTTCATATTATAGAATAATGAAAGTGAAATTAAAATCATCCAGGGAGAGAATATGAAACCAGATATTGAAGCAATTTTCTTAGATGTAGGTAACACGTTGCGTATTGTAGTGGAAGAACCTGAATTTTCAGAAGCAGCAAAACAACAATTACTCGATCTTTTGGAGGTACAAGAAGACCCCAAAGAATTTTTTGAAAAACTGGAGGTTCGCTGGAAAGCACATCGAAAGCGTTGTAAAGTAACCCTGGTAGAAGCATCTGAAAAAGAATTATGGTCAGTGCATATGCTTCCTGATTATCCAAAAGAGAAAATTGAACCCCTGGCTGGTAAATTAACCCGATTATGGCGAGATAAAGATGGACGTCGAGTTCCCCGGCCGGATGTAAAAGATACGATTATTGAATTGGATCGGCGTGGTTACAAATTAGGTATCATTGCAAATACCATCACCGAAACCGAAATTCCAGACTGGATGGTAACGGACCAGGTCACAGATTATTTCAAAACAGTCATACTTTCATCCAAAGTAGCATTTCGGAAACCAAATCCCGAGATTTACTGGTTAGCCTCCAGGCAAATCGGTGTTGAACCTGCAAAATGTGCTTATGTAGGTGATAATCCTGTTCGTGATGTAGAAGGTACCCGGGCAGCAGGTTATGGCATGATGATTTTAATCAATGAACCTGCGACACTGGAAAAAGAACCACCGTCGGGTGAATTTAAACCAGATCATACAATTGAAAATATCAGCGATCTGCTGGAAATTTTTCCTTCCCGGAATTAATTGCATCGAATCCCAAATACCATAATAAAGGCTGCCAGAATGTCCACAAAAATTGAAGCAATCTTTTTAGATGTTGGCAACACATTAAGAATTATTACCGAAAACGAACCACACCAGGCGAAAGCAAGAAAAAAAATCGCTGAATTAGTGGGGACTGATGAAGATCCGGATTTGTTTTGTCAAAAGGTTGATCAACGCTACAAGGAGTATCGTAAATGGGCGTTTGAGAATCTTAAAGAAGCGCCAGAGGGAGAACTCTGGACTCGCTGGCTGGCCCCGGAATTTCCAAAGGACAAAATTGCAGCCAATGGTATTGAATTAACGTATCAATACAGGCAATCAATGGGATTTCGTGTGGTTGTTCCTAATGGTAAAGAAGTGGTAATTGAATTGCACAACAGAGGGTACACACTGGGTATGATCAGTAATGTGATCACCTCACAAGAAATTCCGGACTGGTTGGAAGCAGATGGTTTGACTACTTATTTTAAATCTGTAGCCTTATCATCCGTTTTGGGGATCAGAAAACCTGATCCTGCCATCTATCTGGAAGCTGCCCGGCAAGCTGGTGTTGACCCAGCCTTCTGTGTGTATGTGGGGGATAATCTCAAGCGAGATATAACCGGAACACGCAAAGCAGGTTTTGGGATGGTTGTGATTATGATCAGCCCGGAAAATCTGTTGAAATCAGAGATTACCGAAGAAAATAGACCGGATGCCATTATTCATGAATTTTCTGAATTGCTGGATATTTTTCCCAGTTACCCCAATGTGGATTGGAATAAGGTTCGGAAAGTGCATGAATAAATTACCAGGAAGGTTTTCTTATTAACTTTTAATGAAGGGAATGCATATGGAAAGCCTAAAAGTTACACATGGTGGTGATTTACTTGCCAATGCTGTAAAAAAAGCTTATTCAGCTGGACAAATTGATTATTCAATCGAACCTTTGGTCAGGGTGGATGAACACATTTTTCCGATTGGACGCATAAAACCAAATGACTCTGTCATTTTCTGCTGCCGGCGGGGAGAACGAGAAATTGAATTAACGGAAGCATTCACTGACCCGCTTTTCAATCATTTTGAGCGGCCACTTTTACAGGATCTTAATTTTGTGATCTTAACAATGTATCATGAAAAATTTAAAGATCTTCCAGTTGCATTTGCCCCTTCGAAAATCAACCAAACTCTGGGCGAATTGGTTGGGAAAGCTGGTTTCACACAATTTCGATGTTCAGAATCAGAAAAATTTGCTCACATTACTTTTTTTCTAAATGGTGGTCATAATCAACCATTTCCTGGTGAAACGGATTTACGGATTCCTTCACCTAAAGGCATTCCCTTTGATCAGGTTCCGGAATTAAGTCTGCCAAAGGTTGCAGACGAAGTGATAATTGGTCTTCAACAAGGCTATGATTTGATTGTTACGAATTTTGCCAATGGCGATGTGATTGGTCATACAGCTAATACCTCAGCGAAAGTACGTTGTGCGGAAGTTGTGGATTGCCATTTGGGACGGGTGATTGAAGCGGCGAAAGCAAATAATTATGTTGTGATTGTGACAGCAGATCATGGAAATCTAGAGGAATTGTTTACACCTGAAGGAAACCCCCACGTTGCTCATACGAATAATCTTGTTCCGTTTGTGGTCATTGATCCACTCGCAGAAACACCGATCAAGTCTTCTGACGGCATACTGAGTGATATTGCACCGACTATTCTTGAAATCTTGCATGTTGAAGTACCTGAAGTCATGACTGGAAAAAATCTGGTACAAGGTCATAATTTTGGTTTGGATCGAAAAGTGATTTTGATTATTCTGGATGGGTGGGGGAATGGAAACCCGGATGAAAATAATCCAATATTTATTGGTAAAACACCCAATTGGGATTTTATCCAGCAAAAATATTCGGCCTCTCAATTGAAAGCTTCAGGAGAGGTGGTCGGGCTTCAACCAGGCAAGGCAGGAAATTCCGAAGCAGGACATATGAATATTGGGGCTGGCAGAATAGTTTTGCAGGATGATGTCCGCTTGGACACAGCAATGCAGGATGGGACATTTTTTACCAACGAGGTTTTTTTACAATCTATTGACTCTGTGCTTGAAAAGAAAAGTAACCTTCATCTGATTGGATTGTTAACCGAGAAAAGTTCGCATGGTTCCATCGATTATCCCCTGGCTCTTCTAAAAATGGCAAAACAAAAAGGAGCAAAGGAAATTTACCTGCACATAATCTTTGATGGCCGCAGTACAGAACCAGGGAGTGCGCCCATGCTTTTAGAGAAGCTGGAAGCTTATATTGCTGAAATTGAAATTGGACAGATTGTTTCCGGAATGGGTCGAGGAATAGCACTCGATCGTGATGGAAATTATGCAAAAATCAAAAAAGCGTATGATGCCATGGTGTATGGGATTGGAAATACATACGCATGAAAGATATATCCATGTCTATGCAAAACCTATTATCAGACTCAGAAAAATTTTCGCTTTACCTTTTTCAAAAAATGGTTTTGGTAAACAAAGGCTTTGAATTTCTCGAGTTTTATGAATTTGAGTATGCTTTAGGAAATGTTACCCCTACCAAAGGTTGGGATTCTATTAAGCCAGAAAAAAAGGAAACTCTTCAGGAGCTTTGTTCCAAACCAGAATTCTTTTACAGTATCGAAATTAAACCGGTGCACAATCAACAAATAATTTTGGATAAATCACTCCTCCATCTGACTCAAATGGTCATGGTGGGGATTGTCACTGATGAATATCAAATTGATTGGATCAATACCCACTTTTTTTTTGATATTCGTGCTTTTTGTTTTTTCATTCGAACCCAATATTTCAATCAAAAGATTCTTAACCATTTTGGTGATATACCTTATTTATCATTCGCACCAAGGCAATCACAACTGGAGAGTTCCCAGGAAATTGGATATAAAGAATTTAAACAGGCAAACCAGGATGTGGATCAGGCATTTTTAGAAACAATTAATCAACTGATTCAATTAAGGGGTACGCCAATTATGCTGTCTCTGGCTGGACCGACTGGCGCGGGAAAGACCGAAATCACTGAAAGAATCAACAATTATTTACAAAATCAAGGATTGCAGATCACCACTGTAGAAATGGATAATTTCTACAAGGATCGTGAATTCAGGGATGGTAAAACACATGATAAGAATGTGATCCATTTTGATTTTTTCATCAATGCAATGCAGGATCTTTTGAAAGGAAAATCAGTTTCAATCCCGCGTTATGATTTTTATCTGGCTATTTCGAGTCATGATTTGAATGGGCAGCTCAGGCCGGGACAAATTCCACTTACCATAAAACCCGCTGAAGTGATATTTCTGGAAGGTAATTTTCCTTTTCACATGCAAGAACTTTCAGATCTGATCAGATTACGAACTGTTTATATGACAGATGATCCGATCCGATTAAAACGAAAATGGCGACGGGATATTGATTATCGTAAAAAATATGATCCGGTGGCATTTGTAAATCGATATTTTCGAACTCAATTTATTCGCGCTCAGGAAATTTATTTGCCTTTGATGGAAGTGTGTGACCTGGTAGTTGACACAACGGCTGCCAGGTTATGGGTGGTTCCTGCTATTCAGGAAGAATTAAAAAAATTTCAAAAGTAATTCAAACATTTAAGGAGTAATATGTTTGATGAATTTTTTCGAAAACAAACGATACCAGGCAAAACAAAAATAGCCATGCTCATCATGGATGGGTTGGGAGGCTTGCCGCCAACACCTGATGGAAAAACAGAACTTGAGGCAGCTTTTACCCCGAATCTGGATGCTCTGGCAGAGAAGTCAGCCTTGGGACTATCCATTCCACTGGGTCCGGGGATTGCTGTTGGCAGTGGGCCAGGCCACCTGGCATTGTTCGGATATGACCCATTGAATTGTGAAATCGGTCGTGGTCCGTTAGAAGCGCTTGGCGTTGATTTTGATCTCTATCCAGATGATGTGGCAGCACGTGGTAATTTTTGTACAATGGATGATAAGGGGATCCTGACAGACAGGCGGGCAGGGCGGTTACCAACAGATGAAAGTAAAAAGTTAATTGAAAAACTACGAGAGATAAAAATTGAAGGAGTGGATATTTTTTTAGTACCGGTAAAGGAACATCGTTTTGCATTTATCATGCGAGGTGTTGGTTTGGAATCATCGTTAACAGAGACAGATCCGTTAATCACTGGGATGTCACCGTTAATAATAAAGTCCCTAAATGAAGGATCAAGTAGGACGGCATCAATTGTAAATCAATTTGTCGAGCAAGCACAAATAATACTTGCTGGTAAAAGTCCTGCGAATATGATTCTATTGAGGGGATTTGCAAAATTACCCCTCGTTCCCACTTTCAGTGAAATGTATAAACTTAAGGCAGCCTGTATCGCCGTCAACGGAATGTATCGCGGGGTATCACGCCTGGCTGGGATGGATATATTGGATGTGGACGGTATCACCCTCGCAGATGAATTTACCACATTGGAAAAAAACTGGCCAGATTATGATTTCTTTTATCTGCATTTCAAGAAGACAGATACCTGTGGAGAAAATGGCGATTTTGATGGGAAAGTGCATGCCATTGAAGAATTTGACACACAACTCCCACGCGTTTTGGCATTAAATCCTGATGTTGTTATTGTTACTGGTGACCACTCATCACCCGCAATTCTTAAGGCACATAGTTGGCATCCGGTTCCACTCTTGATTTACTCAAAATATTGCCGAACGGATGCCGTCCCGGAATTTGGAGAAGGAGTCTGTGCAAAAGGCAGTCTGGGTCATTTACCAGCGAAACATATCATGGCAATTGCGCTTGCCAATGCTGGAAGAGTAGCAAAGTATGGAGCGTAAATATCATTCGAAATCCGAGGATTGAATTCTAATGATTGACTTGAAAAATTCTGACGAATTAATACAAATATTATTTCAAAAAATGCAGGTAATCAATCCGGCAATCGAGGATATGGAATTGTTTGAATTCAGGTATGCATTGGAGAATATGCTTCCAAAATCAGGATGGGATTTAATCCATCTCGAAGAGCCGAAGGATATTGAGAATTTGGTCAATTCTCCTCAATTTTATAACTCAATTCAGCTAAGACCCAAAGTAAATGGAAAACCTGTTATGGATGTTCAGGTAATCCAATTAACACAGATGTTATTTTTGGGACTGATCACAGGGAAATATTTGTCAGATTGGATTCTCACACATTTTTACTTTGATCTCCGAGGATTCTACTTTCTTCATCGCACTCAATATTATTCTCCTGAAATAATTAATTGGCTGGGCGGTAATCCATACAAAGCTTTTGAACAAAAACAAAAATTTTTGAGTCATATGCAGGCTGTGGGATATAAAGAATTCAAACAAGCTAATGTTGAAGTTGATCAATGTTTTATTGATCTGGTAAAAGAATTGGTTAAAGATAAAACAAAACCGATTCTTATCGGTATCGCCGGTCAAACTGCTGCTGGAAAAACCGAAATCGTATCACGTCTACAGGTGGAATTTAAAAAATCGGGATTGTCTATTACAACTATGGAAATTGATCACTTCTTAACGGATCGGGATTATCGGGAAGATAAAGGGATTGATTCCTTGGGAAAGGAGGCTTTGCATTTTGATCTTTTTATCTATTCACTCATGGAACTCCGAAAGGGTAATATGATTAGCATCCCACAATATGATTTTATTCAAGCCACATCCAGCCATTTTATCGATGGAAATATTAAACCTGGATCCCGATCAGGTGAGGTTATTCCTGCGGATTTGATTTTTATTGAAGGAAATTTTCCATTCCTATACCCTGAAGTTGCGGAGTTAATTGATTTAAAAATTATTTATCTAACGGATGATGAAATCCGTTTAAAGAGAAAGTGGAGACGAGACATCGATTTTCGCAAGAAATACGATCTCATGTATTTTCTTAATCGTTACTTTCGTGAACAATTTCTGATGGCTGAAGCAGCCTATAAACCGCAAATGGAATTATGCGATTTGTTGATTGATACAACTCAGGCCAAAGTATGGTTAACACCGGCTATTCAATCAAAACTAGATTTGATGGTGGAAAATCAAATATTCTTAAATATTTGAAATATAACTTGCATTTCAATTTTAAATGTTGTACAATGTTTCAAATGAAAGTAAATTTTCATAAATAAAAAAAATGTTTCCCAAATTCTAGCAGGAGAATAGAAGCCACCATGAATACTGAGAAACTTGAAAAAAATCCAGATTTTGGTTTGATTATTAGTGAGAAATTTCCTGACCTTACAAAAAGCGAAAAAAGAATTGCTAATTTTCTCCGAAAGAACCAGGAGGAATCAGCATTTCTTCCAGCTGGAGATATAGCCAGGCGGTTAAACCTCAGCGAGGCAACTTTGGTGCGTTTCGCACGTACATTAGGATTTCCCAGTTATCCTGCCATGCGATCGGTGTTGCAGGATAATTTTCGCCGCAGGGTAACCCATTCTAGCCGTATCCGCGGGAGATTGGATGATTTAAGGGAGGCGGGGGATATTTTCGAGCGTTTGGCCGTTACAGAAATTGATTATCTCTCCCAGGCTCTGGATTCCATCGATCGGTCCGCTATGAAAGAGGCAGTTGATCTTTTTCAAAAATATAAAAGAATCTTTGTTTTTGGCTTGGGACCATCTATTTCTTTGGTGGACCTGATGGAAATTCGCTTGCGCCGCTTTGGTAAGGATGTTGTTCCGCTTACCTATTCAGGTCGGGAAGTAATCGAACCACTCTTAATGCTAACCAAAGATGATTTATTATTCGTGATTTGCTTTTTTGATCAAAATCCCACATTAAATCTTGTTCTCGAATATGGAACCCAGATTGGATGTCCAATCATCATGCTTACTGATACATTGGATACAATTCTAAATGGTAAAGCTGATGTGACCCTGGCAGCTCGGCGTGGACCAGTTGGTGAATTTCATTCCCTGGTAGTTCCAATGACGGTCATTAATGCATTACTTCTTTCTTTAGCAAGCGTCGATCAGGAAATTGTGATGTCAACGTTAGATAAATTAGATACCCTTCGTGATCAATTAAATACATTCAATTTGCAATCTGGAAAATAATCTAGAAATTTCCCTACCTTATCAATTATTAATCGCATAAATAGTGGAGGTCCACGTAAAAATAAGTTCTCGGGTTATTGTTTTTAAGAATTGTATTCATAGAGGAGATTAGATGTCCGTTGCACCAATAGGTTCAAAACACAATAAACAAATGTGGAATGCCCGATTACGTCGTTTTGCTAGATGGCTATCCACCCCACATGTATTTTTGTCTTTAATAATGATTTTGGTTATGTTCTATATGGTAATCATTCCACTTTATCGGATGCTAATGACAACAATAACTGTTTCCGATAGTGACCTTCGAATGTTACCAGATGCAAATATTGGAGATTTCACCTGGTATCACTGGTTGAGGATGTTGACCAGTCAGATATCTAAAATCATGACTTATGAACCATTACTCCACTCCATCACCATCTCAATCGGAGCAACCGGTCTCGCGCTAATAATTGGGGGATTGATGGCATGGCTGGTTGTCAGGACTGATGTTCGAGGTAAAGGAGTGATTAACCTTTTGGCTACTGTACCTTATATCATGCCTTCCTGGACGATTGCTATGGCCTGGAAGGTTTTGTTTAAGAATGCCAAGTCAGGAGGAACACCCGGACTTTTGGAATTTATAACAGGAAATCCAACACCAGATTGGCTGGCATATGGTCCAATACCAATTATCGTCAGTAGTGGTCTGCATTACTATACCTTCTTCTTTTTGTTTATGGCAGCTGCATTATTATCCATCGATTCGTCCTTGGAAGAAGCAGGCGAGTTGGCTGGTGCAGGACGTTGGCGTATCATGCGGAAGATCACTTTTCCACTGATTATCCCTGCAATCGCATCCGGTTTTATCATGACTTTTTCAAAAACAATGGGCACATTTGGTGGTCCGAACGTGCTTGGAGTACCTGTTCAATACTACACGTTATCTACGATGCTTCGTTCCAATACTACAATTGGGAACTATGGTGATGCTTTTGTTTTAGCGATTGTGTTGATCATGTTTGCAATGGTCAATGTAATGATTAATCAAAAATTCGTCGGTACTCGGAAAAGTTTCGAAACCATCGGTGGACGTGGTTTTATGTCAAAGAAAACTAAATTGCGTGATTATAAGGTGCTATTTTCAATATTGATTGTCATATTTCAACTAATCATCGCAGTTCTACCGCTGACACTTCTGACCTATAGTACCTTTATGTTGCGAACGGGAGATTATAGTCTCAGCAATTTGACCACAGCTCATTGGATTGGTGAAGGTGTTGATTTTATCAACAGTGGGGAGCCTGGAGTATTACTTAACCCGAAAATTTATATGGGAGCATGGAATTCAATCAGGTTAGCTCTTCTAACAGCTTTTTTCACAGCCTTTTTTGGAGTTATTTTGGGGTACAGCATTGTAAAAGGGAGGGGTACTCGCCTTTCGAAACTTGTTGAACAGATGGCATTTATTCCGTATGTAATTCCTGGAATTGCGTTTGGAGCCATATATATCTCAATGTTTACAAAATCAGTTGGACCGATACCACCTTTATATGGCACATTTGCACTTTTAGTGGTTGTGTCCATTGCCGACAAAATTCCTTACTCATCCCGTACAGGGGTTTCAGCGATGCTTCAGGTTGGGAGAGAACTAGAAGAGGCGGCAGCTATTGCAGGTGCATCACCCTGGAGGCGTTTTAAAAGAATTATTTTTCCATTGACAAGTACCGGATTCGTTTCCGGATTCTTAATGACGTTTATTACTGTTATGCGTGAATTGTCATTAATTATTTTGTTGGTTACTCCTTCAACTGCGGTATTGGCAAGTATGACCATGCGATATATCGAAAATGGAAGTGAACAACAGGCAAATGCGGTAATCATCATTTTAATAACTTTAGTGTTAACAGGGAACTTTATTATCGGCAGATTCCGTGGTGGTAGTCTGAAAAAAGGTTTAGGAATGTAAATCGAGGAGAACATGGAAACACCTATTATTATTCGCAATCTTACTAAAAAATTTGGTGACGTAGTAGCAGTAAATAATGTCAGTCTGACGATTGAATCAAGCACATTTCTCACTTTATTAGGTCCTTCTGGATGTGGAAAAACGACCCTTTTACGTTGTATATCGGGTCTTGAAGATCCAGATGATGGAGAAATTATCATCGGAAATAAAATGGTTTATTCTCGGCAGAAAGGCATCTCTTTGCCACCTGGTCAACGTGATCTGGGTCTTGTATTCCAGAATTATGCCTTATGGCCGCATATGAATGTTTATAAAAATATTACCTTTGCATTAGAAATCCAAAAACTTTCCAAGGATGAAATGGATGAACGTGTAAAGTCTTCTCTCGCGGAGGTGCAAATGGAAGGCTATGAAGATCGTTATCCACGCGAGATGAGTGGTGGGCAGCAACAACGTATTGCTCTGGCGCGCATGCTGGCATATCGTCCAAAAGTCTTTCTGATGGATGAACCCCTATCCAATCTGGATGCCCGCTTACGAATGGACATGCGTACCGAATTGAAACGCCTGCACCACATCTCAGGTGCGACAACGGTTTATGTTACCCATGATCAGGTAGAAGCTCTGACGATGTCCACTAATATTGCAGTAATGAAATTGGGAGTCATTCAACAGATGGACACTCCGGATAAGGTCTATCATTTCCCTGCTAATTTATTTATTGCTGATTTTATTGGAAATCCAAAGATCAATCTACTTCCAGGTAGGGTTCTCCGGCAAAATATGGTTGATCTCGGAAAATTTAAAATTCCGGTTAAAACCTTTAACAAAAGTGGTGACGTAGTGGTAGGTCTTCGTCCGGAAGATATTACTATCTCGGATGCACCACAGGAGAATAGTGCGGAGTTTGATGCATATTCGGTGCTCCCATCAGGAGCAGAAACAACCATCATTGCCCGTCAGGATAGAACAGAACTGACGATAAAAGAAATGGGCGTCAGTAAAATTAAAATGGATCAAAAAATCTGGATTAATTTCAACGAAGATGCAATTAATCTATACGATAAAGAATCTGGTGAATTGATAGTTGGATAAAAATTTCTCAAACAATTGTTTATAGTTCATTCCTAAGACAAGGAGGCCAAAAGTAAGAATTTGTCTGTTTCACCCAAATTTGTTTTTCCCAAATTATGAAGGAGGAAGTTAAATGAAAATGTTACTAAAATTTGGAATGATGATCATAGTGATCAGTATGCTCGCTGCGTGTGCACAGACTCCTGCTGCACTCGTAACATCAGATGAACCAGTTGCCCCTGCAGATCCTGCGGCTCCTGCAGCTCCTGTAGCTCCTGCAGAACCAGAAGCACCTTTAACCCCCAAAGAAGAATGGCTGAAAGCCAATCAACTTGGAGAATATTATTCCGATGTTCAGGATTGGGCAGCGATTGAGGCAGCAGCAAATCAAGAAGGAAAACTTCTGGTTTATGCCAACTCGTCTAAGGTTGAAAAAGCTGCAGCTGCTTTTATGGAAGCCTATCCTGGCATAAAAGTCGAAGCCTTTGATTTAGGTGGTGATGATGTACTAAGGAAAACCATTGAGGAACAAAAAGCTGAAGCGTTCACTGGCGATGTTTGGTTTAGCAGTGGTGGGGCTGAATTGGTGGGATCTGTATTGCCAAAAGGGTATGTTTGGAGATTTGTTCCTGATAACCTTAAGGGTATTGTTGGTGAAGAATACCAACAACCATTATTAATGGGGAGATTGGGAACTTCGGTTTTTGCTTATAACTCGGAACTAAATGACTCATGCCCGATTTCCAATATTTGGGAACTCACCGAACCGGAATGGAAAGGGAAATTTTTCATTGAGGATCCATTAAATGATGCATCAACGCTAAGTAAAATTGTTACATATGCCTCGAAAGTAGATGAAATGAAAGCAGCTTATGTGGAATTTTACGGTTCTGAACCTGTCTTGGATGCTGATACACCGGATGTTGGCTGGCTATGGCTTAAACGGTTTGCACAGAATGGTCCCATCCCTCAACCCGGTGGCGATGAAGTTGATTCTGCATTTGCCACCCCAGGTATGACGAATAACTTTATGGGATTAACATCCTATTCTAATATGGCCGATGTGATGGAAGGGAACCTCGTATTTGAACCTTGCTGGGGTCTCAAACCCATGTTAGGTATTCAAAGCCAGAGTTATCTGGGTATCCTTAACCAGGCACCCCATCCAAATGCAGCCAAATTGTGGATTAAATTTGTCATGGCAGAAGATGGTCGAAAACCTTGGGCAAAATTTGGAACTTACTTCACTGATTCCACCTATGAAGTTCCCGAAGGTCAAATAACCTTAGCAGAAATGATGTCAATGACATGGTTTATTGATGAGCAATACGCTTATGACAATATGGTCAAAGCGCGCGACTTTTATTTGATAAACCTTTCAAAGTAACAAAATCAATAAATATTCGGAAAGAAATTTTATGAATTTCTTTCCGAATATCAATCAATGTAAAAAGGATATTCAGGCATTAAATTCATTAATTTCAATTCTGAAGGAAATGAAATGAATTTATTGCTAGAAGTTACCGTATGAATCTAAAAACAGTTTTCTTTGATATGGGTGGCACTATTGATACTTTCGGTTTTACTCGTGAATTTCGTATCGAGAATGTTCATTACATCAAAGACTGTCTGGCTCAGGTATCGATTGCAATAGACCTTTCTGATGATCAGCTTGCAGACTCCATCACTAAAGGGGCATCAAATTATTTACGCTGGAATATGACCACTAACATCGAGCTAAAACCAGCTAAAATATGGTCGAGATTTTTCCTGCAAGGAATCCAGGTTTCTGAAAGTGAACTCACCCCAATCGCTGAAGAATTGGCATTTTTATACGAAACAAAACTTTATCATCGTGAAATGCGTAAAGAAATACCAGCAGTTCTGACGCGAATTAAAGAAATGGGATTCCGAATTGGTGTGATCAGTAATACACAAAGTCTGAATCAAGTACGACATAACCTGCAACAATATGGCATCCTTGAATACTTTGATCCAATTGTTTTGTCATCTGAATATGGCCGTCGTAAACCAGATCCAGCCATTTTTTATCATGCTGCTCGCCTGGCAGATGTTCCCACAGGAGCCTGCGCCTATATTGGCGATAAGATCAACCGGGATATAGTAGGAGCCCGACGATCTGGCTTCCGTTTGGCTGTTCAGATTAAACATAAATATGATGATGGCATCCAGGACGAGGGGGCAAGTCCGGATGCAATCATTGAAAACATGATGGAACTTATTCCTATTCTTGAAGCTGAAAGAGAAAAAGACAGGATTTCATCAAATAACCAAAATGGACGCATTGTGAAAGCAATTTTCTTCGATGCTGGAGATATCCTTTATTATCGTCCGAACAAAGAAGAAAATTTAAAGAAATTCTTAGAAGACAAAGAATTAAATATTCATGCTGAGTTTGAGTCCGAAAGAATGCGATTAAAGGATCTTGCCTTCTCTGGTCAAATCGGTAGACATGAATATTATGAAAAAGTTTTAAATCTTTTTGGAATTGATGATCCAGAACAACTAGAAGAAGGTGTCAAGGCTATGAGTTTGGATGATAACACTGTAGAAATATTTGTTGGTGTATCCGAGACAATTAATCAATTAAAAGAAAAAGGGTACGTCTTAGGAATTATTACAGATACTGCTTTGCCAATAAAAACAAAACTGAATTGGTTTGATCAAAGTGGTTTTGGTGGCCTATGGGATGTTTTTATCAGCTCGAAAGAACTTGGGGTTCGTAAACCCGATTCTGAAATGTATGAAAAAGCCATCCGACAGGTCGGAATTTGTCCCGCTGATGCAGTTTTTGTTGGTCATAAAATTTCAGAATTGGACGGTGCCCGATTGGCAGGGATGCGAACAATTGCATTTAATTTTGAAGAAGGAGCAGTCGCAGATTACTATATTAATAATTTCTGTGACCTCATAAAAGTACCGTTATTAGAAAACTAAATTTGAATGGATAAAGAATGATAACATCATCAATAAAAGCGATATGTTTTGATGTGGGTGGCACACTGCGTGTTGCCCAAGACAAAACAGATCGCGACCTCGAAAACATAAATAAACTCCAATATTTTATCGGTGAGAATTGTAATCCGCAGGATTTTATTCGAAAATTATCTGCCAGAGAAAAATCCTATCGAATCTGGTCACGGAAAACGATGCAGGAGATGACTGAAGCAGATATCTGGACGAAGTTTATGCTGCCGGATCAACCGCAGGAATTTATTCTCAAAAATGCTATCAAACTTAACCAGCTTTGGCGGGAATCACGCATAAAAACAATTTTACCGGATGCAGTCGAAACAATTAAAACACTGGCAAATCGAGGATACATTCTTGCTATTATCAGCAACACAACTTCTTCGGTAGAAGTTCCCCAATTACTGGAAGAAAATAGGATTACGGAATTATTTTCTTGCATAATACTTTCGGCTATCCATGGAAGACGAAAACCACATCCATCATTATTCATTGATTGTGCAAATGAAATTGGTGTTCTCCCTGGAGAATGTGCATATGTGGGCGATATTATCTCTCGTGATGTTGTAGGTGGAAGACAGGCAGGTTTTTCAGAGATAACAATAATCAAAGCCAATGGATATAGCAATGATGGTTTATTATTGGAAGACGATGATCCGGATCCAATACCAATGCTCGCCATGCAACCTGATCATCGCATCACAAAATTAAGTGAATTACTGGATTTCTATAAATGCTCTGAATCTACACCTCAGCCAACCATCCCAAGAATCGAAAAACCTGAAACTATGTACGATGTAGCACTTTCTACTATGTGGCATGTTGATCAAAAAATACCATTTAATCAAACTTTTGATTTGGGACGAAAAGCTGGTTTTGTTCGCTTTGAATTGAATCACAAGGTTGTTCCGGATCTTTATAAACAATGGGATGCAAACAAATACTATATATCTACTGTTCATGATCCCTGTCCAGCAGTGTATTCCAGCGATGAATTTAAACTTAACGATTATCTGATCTCCTCTTTGGATGAGAATAAAAGGATAAAAGGTCTGGATATCACCAAACACACGATTGAAACAGCTGTACAGCTCGGGGCAAGATCGGTGGTGATTCACCCTGGCATGATCATGTGTGATTACGAACCTGAAACTCGATTGCGAAGATTGAACGAAAAAGGACTTAAAGGGACTCCACAATATGAAGAACTCAAGGCAGAAATGATTACTTTTCGTCAAAAAGCTGCCCCTGCTCATGTGGATCAGGTCTTGAAGAGTCTTTCTGCTTTAATAGACTTTACAAAACCGACAGGAATTGAGTTAGGGCTTGAGAATCGATATCATTTTTTTGACATCCCGCTTATTGATGAAATGCAAGCTTTCCTGGATCTCTGCGATGAGGATTGGTATGGCTTTCAATATGATATCGGACATGCCCAAACCTTAGATGCCCTCGGTTTTGCTGCACACGAGGATTGGCTTAATCGATTTGGAAAACGTATAATAGGTGTCCATCTGCATGATGTTAAAGGTGTAACTGATCATCAGATGCCCGGCAGTGGTGATGTGGATTTTGCTATGATCGCACCGTACATCCCATCAACCGCACATCTTACTCTTGAAGTAAATCCGAAATTGACGGAAAATGAATTAGCTGAGAGCTTAGCCCATTTAGAAAAATTTGGAATTATTTCAAAACTATAATAATTTTGGAGGGATTGTGTTAAAAATATTTAGAAAACGAAGAAATGTTTTTATAAAACTAATTCATGAACAAGCATCGTTGACACTGGAAGGAATGGATCTCTTAAAAAAATACCTTTCCCGTCCGGATGAAATTCTGGCTGATCAATTGACTGCTAAAGAAAAAGAAGCAGATGAATCCCGTCGTATTTTGATTGATGAACTTAACCGAACTTTTATTACCCCTTTTGATCGCGAGGATATTTTTGCATTATCAAGGGCTATTGATGATGTCCTCGATTATGCATACAGTACCATGACCGAAATTGTCATTTTCAAAGTTGAACCAACAGAATATATGGTGCGAATCTGTTCCCTTCTTCGAGATGCTTCTTTTGAAATACTAAAAGCAGTGGAATGTCTTCAGGAACATCCAGGCGTGGCTTCGGAACATGCACAACGAGCCAAAGCCCTTGAAAATCGGGTGGAGACTGTCTACCGAGAAGCACTGGCAGATATGTTTCAGGAGACAGAGGATGTCAAAACACTGGTTAATATGATGAAGTATCGTGAGGTGTATCGGCATTTAAGTAATGCTGCTGATCGTGGAGATGAAGCCGCAAACGTGTTGGCTGACATTGTCGTAAAGACAACTTAAGAGTAGCTTATGCCTCCTTTATTAATAATTCTCATCATCCTTGCTTTGGCGTTTGACTTTTTGAATGGTGTCCATGATTCCAGTAATGTAGTTGCGACCATGATCTCTTCTCGCGCTATTCAGCCCAGAACTGCATTATTGATGACCGCAGTCGCGAATTTTCTTGGACCATTTATTTTTGGTGTAGCAGTAGCAACTACTATTGGAAATGACATCGTCTCAGCAGTACACATAAATCTTTTAGTGCTGATTGCAGCTTGTATCAGTGCAATATTCTGGAATATTCTTACTTGGGTACTCGGGATCCCGAGTAGTTCATCCCATGCAATTATTGGTGGATTAATTGGTGCTGTGATGATGGCATCCGGTTATGAAGTTATTATGATGAAAGGAATCATCAAGGTTCTTATCGCCTTGTTTGCTTCACCTATCATTGGATTCATTGGTGGGATGATAATTGCCAATATAATTTATCTATCTTCTTGGAAAGCCACACCAAGAATTAATGGGGTTTTTAAGAAACTCCAGATCATAACTTCCATTGGATTATCCTTAAGCCATGGTACTAATGATGCTCAAAAGACGATGGGTATTATTACTCTGGGATTGGTAATTTCCGGGATGCAAGCCACGTTTGAAGTACCATTTTGGGTTATCGTCATCTGTGCTTCTGCTATTGGAATCGGTACTGCCGTAGGTGGGTGGCAACTAATTAAAACCCTTGGTTCAAAATTCTACAAAATCAGACCCGTGCATGGTTTTGCTTCCCAGGCCACATCAGCAATTGTGATTTTAACGGCCTCCTTACTTGGTGGACCCGTCAGCACGACACAGGTAGTCAGTTCCTCCATCATGGGTGTTGGGGCTGCTGAGCGAATGAGTAAAGTTCGATGGGGTGTAGCAGGAGAAATCGTTATGGCATGGATCATTACTATTCCAGCGACGATGGCTGCAGGAGCTGGATGTTACTGGTTATTTGATTCAGGGATACCATTTATTCTAAACTTATTCTAATAATGGGAGTACCTTAATAATTTAGAAAGACACTTATGCCTACATCATTAATTATTTTAATTGCTCTTGCTATTGTATTTGATTTCTTAAATGGAGTTCATGATTCAAGCAACATTGTTGCCACCATGATCTCCTCCAGAGCAATTCAACCCCGGGTTGCCTTAGGAATGACAGCCGTCGCTGAATTCTCCGGACCTTTTATTTTTGGCGTTGCGGTTGCCAATACAATCGGCGCGGAAATTGTTGCATCAGAATTCCTGAATGTTGGAATAATCATTGCAGCTTTAATCAGTGCCATTCTTTGGAATGTAATGACCTGGTTGCTAGGAATTCCCAGCAGTTCCTCCCATGCACTCATTGGTGGATTAATAGGAGCAGTAACAGTTGGTGCTGGGTTTCAAGCCATTCAAATGCCTGGGGTGACTAAAGTTTTGATCAGTTTGTTTGCATCCCCGATTATTGGCCTTTTTGCTGGGATGTTGGTTGCCAATATTATTTTTATGCTTTCATGGAAGGCAACGCCAAAAGTTAATGGGCTATTTAAACGGCTGCAAATAATTACGTCACTCGGGTTGGCTTTGAGTCATGGTACCAATGACGCTCAAAAAACGATGGGAGTCATCACCCTTGGATTATTAATAACAGGGAAAATTACCAGTTTTAAAGTCCCATTCTGGGTTATTGTCGTCTGTGCTGCTGCGATAGCAATTGGTACTTCTGTGGGTGGATGGCAATTAATTCGCACCTTAGGGGCGAAGTTTTACAAGATCCGGCCGATTCATGGTTTTGCATCGCAGGTAACCTCAGCTGCAGTGATTCTGACCGCCTCACTAGTCGGTGGACCTGTTTCCACAACCCAGGTAGTCAGTACAGCAATTATGGGTGTTGGAGCTGCAGAACGACTCAGCAAAGTCCATTGGGGCGTGGCTGGTGAAATTCTCACTGCCTGGATATTCACGATTCCAGCGACCGCAGTGCTTGGTGGACTGTTATATTGGCTTTTGAGTTCAAATTTCCTGTCTTTTATTCATCTCTTTTAAGAAGGTGGTTTATGTCAAATCAGAATAATACGTATGATGTCATCTATGCTGGAAACTATACCAAAGACACCATCATCACCCCGCAGGGTACTCGTAATGTTGATGGCGGTGGAATGAATTATGCTGCGAATGTTGGCGCACGTTTAGGAATTAATGCAGCTATTGTTACCCGGTTAGCGAAGGAGGATCAACATGTGGTTGAAGCCATACAATCTGCTGGAATTGATTGTTATCCAATTTTTTCTCCTTTTTCCACGTTGATGACTCTCGAGTATAAAACTCATGAGGTTGATAATCGAAATCTATATGTTAAGAAAGTGGCAGGTACGATAAAGCCGGAACATCTTAAAGGACTTCAGGCACGAGCGATTGCTGTGAGTCCCAGCCTGCGTGGTGAAGTTGAACCAGAATTTTTCTTGACCATGCGTCAAATAACCGATTCAATCCTCGCTGTTGATGTGCAGGGATTTGTGCGTGTTCTACGTGGTGAGACATTGGTATATGAACCCTGGCCAGAAATGCCGGATGTGCTGCGTCATCTGGATATTCTCAAATCTGACGCAGTGGAAGCAGAATTTCTCACTGGAGAAAAAAATATCGAGAAAGCTGCAGTTATATTTGCCAGTTTTGGAGCAAAAGAAATTGTGTTGACCCACTCTGATGGAGTTCTCATTTATGCTGATGGGCAACATCACCACTTTCAGTTTCATGCTAAATCGATGGAGGGACGCAGTGGCCGTGGTGACACCTGTATGGGTTCATATGTTGCCAAACGTCTCAGTCTTTCTCCTAGAGAGGCTGGAAAATGGGCAGCAGCAGCGACTAGCCTAAAACTTGAAAGACATGGAGTCTTTAACCGCTCAATCAGTGAGGTTAAAGAATTTATTAAACAGTATTATCCGGATTGAGGTCTCTGTCAGAATGGCTGATTTGGATTATCAGAGGATCCAGGCGATAGAAGAATATCCATTTCGATGGAAAAAGATTATTCGGGAATGGTCTGGTAGCTATAAAGATACTCTGTGGTTATCATATTCAGCAAATTATTTATTGAATACATTCGGGGTGAAGTGGGCTATTGACCCATATTCTCTCTTTACCCGTATCGGCGGGGGAGAACAACCTGAATTTGCCAATGACCTCAAGCCATTACAACTGGTTGTATTTACTCATGCTCATTCGGATCATCTAGATTTAAATCTAATTTCTGCCTTACAACATCTACCAATTAAATGGGTTATCCCTGAATTTTTGGTAGCCCGAATAGCAGAAACGATTAATTTGGACCCAAAAAACATCATTGTTCCAAAAACTGGAGAAACGTTGCGTATAGGTAATCTTTATTTGACCGCTTTTAAAGGATTACATATTCATGGCGAAAATGGTGTCCCTGCTTTGGGATACCTGGCAGAATTTGACAATAAACGCTGGCTTTTTCCAGGTGACACACGATCCTATAATATTGAACTTTTACCTGATTTTGGAAAACTCGATGGTGTTTTTGCTCATCTGTGGTTGGGAAAAGGGGCTGCTTTAGAAGGTCACCCACCACTGCTTGATGATTTCTGTCATTTCTTCAGTGGTTTCGAGAATACTGAACTTATCATTACTCACTTACGCGAATTTGGTCGCCAACCTGAAGATTTCTGGGATTTTCACCATTATCAGTTGGTACGTTCTCACCTCAGACATATTAATCCAAATCTAAAGATTATTGCAGCCCTGATGGGGGAGAGTATAGAATTATAAAAATGTATTGATCGGGTAGAATAATAAGTACCCTCTGTTTGGTTTTTTTTACTATCCGTTTAAGAAACTGAAAATTCATCACTATATTTTATTTTTTGTTTCAATTCCTTTGAGACCAAAATCAGAGGTTATTGATCAAAACTATATTGGAAAAATGCGCTCAGTATTGACTGTTTGGCAAGGGAATTGACATCGTTGGCAACTTGACAGTCTGCAACTTTTATTGAAGAATAGGTTTTAAATTTATCTGGGTTTAAGACACCCAGCTAAACAGAACTCGTCCAAGAAAAACCACTTGAAATTATTATCATCTGCGATAATATTTACAAAGGAAAATCCATGCATTCAGATCGCTTCTTTTCTCCAGAACCAAGAATTCGTAATAAAGCTCGGGAACTATATCAGTCTGCCAGTTCTTTACCCATCCTCGCACCACATGGACATGTCGATCCATCCTTGTTTTCGGACTACAATACTACTTTTGGAAATCCAGTGGATTTATTTATAATCCCAGATCATTATGTTATCCGCACACTCTATTCCAACGGAATTCAGTTGGAAGATCTAGGCATTGTCCAAAATAATCAAAAAATCAATGTGGATCCTCGTGAGGTATGGAAACTGTTTTGCACCAATTTTCATCTTTTTCGTGCAACCCCAACCGGACTCTGGTTGAGCACATCCCTTCATGAAGTCTTTGGTATCCAACAAAAATTAACAGGTGAAACAGCTGATAAAATTTATGATACTCTTTTGGATAAATTACAATCAGCTGAATACTCACCGAGAGCATTATTTGAAAAGTTCAATATAGAACTTCTGGCAACAACCGATTCGGCTGCTGATCCATTGGAGCATCATCAAGCCATTCGATCATCTGATTGGTCAGGTAATATAATACCTACTTTCCGATTTGATTCTCTTGTTCACCTTCAAAATCCTTCCTGGCGATCACAGATTGATGAATTAGCAAGATTGTCAAAAATTGATATTAATAACTTCGATTCTTACATTCAAGCTTTAGAGGTTAGAAGAGATTTCTTTCTTAAGCTGGGTGCTACAGCGAGCGATTTCTCTGCCCTGTCTGCCTATGTTGAAGAATGTACTCGTACACAGATAAATGAAATCTTTCAACATGCACTCAATGGTCAAAGTACAAAGAAAGATGCAGAACGTTTCGTTGCCCATATGCTCATGGAGATGGCGCGAATGAGTTCTGAGGATGGAATGGTTATGCAGTTCCATGCAGGTATATTTCGTAATCATAATCAACCTTTATATCAACAATTCGGCCCTGATATTGGTGGCGATATCCCGGTTATAGTTGAATTTACACATAATTTACATCCTCTATTGCAACGATTTGGAAACAATCCAAATTTTAAATTGATCCTTTTCACGCTGGATGAATCGACTTACACGCGTGAATTGGCTCCTCTGGCCGGTCATTATCCAGCTCTCAAATTAGGGCCACCCTGGTGGTTCAATGACAGCCTTAATGGAATAACCCGTTATCTGGATCAGGTTATTGAAAGTGCTGGACTTTATAAAACAACAGGCTTCAATGATGATACCCGTGGTTTCTGCTCCATCCCTGCTCGGCACGATCTCTGGCGCAGACTTTCAGCCAACTGGCTCGCTGGTTTGTTTACCCGTCATATTATTGATGAACAGGATGCTCATCAGATGATGTTTGATCTAACCATTGGTCTGGCACGCCGTGCCTATCAGGTTAACGAATCAGGAAATAATAAATAATGGATCCAACTTATCGTCCTTTCTATATCAGTTTTGATGGTTCACCCAATCCTCCAGCCACCGACAACCTTCTTAATGCTCTGGCTGGGTATGGAATCCAGGCGACATTCTTTATGGAAGGCTGTAGAGTGGAGAATGAATCTGATTGTGCTCGCAGGGTTCAGGCAGCTGGTCATGATATTGGCAATCATTCCTACAACCATCCAGAGTTCGACAAAATTTCCATCCAGGAATGTATTGTTGAGGTTGAACGAACGCAACAGATCATTCATCAGGAACTTGGTTTTTTTCCTACACTCTTGCGTCCCCCGGCGGGATTGCTCACACAAACTGTGGAAGAGACCTTTTTATCAAAAGGATTTGATATTGTTCTTTGGAGTTACAGTGTTCGCGATTGGGAAGGCCCAGATGCAAATGCAGTCGCTGACCGAATCCTTTCCCAGGCACTTCCAGGTGCGATCATCGCTTTACATGATCGTACAGAATGGCTGGTCGAAATTCTCGATATTATCATTCCTGCACTCCGGTCTTTGGGATATCAATTTCGAAAAATCTCAGAAATAGAAAAAAAAGGAGTAATAAAAATCGGGTGATACTGTTAAGTCGATAGTTAAGTGTCATTTAACTTAATAGATTTGATAATCAAAATAATTGACTTTACAGGAAGTTTGTGCTTTAATGATTTAGTATTACTTAATCATTAAACTAATCTTCCAGTATCATCATATAATTTCCAAAAGTATCAGGATTATTTCACAAGAGTCGTCTTAAAATTGGAAATCCAACTCTTGTTTCTAAAAAGCAAAAACCCAATTAATTTTTGTTAACATTTTTTCCCTCATAGCCAAATTTAAATTAATAACGGAGTAAAGACTTAATGACAGATGGAACTTATTTATCGTTTAGAAATATCCGAAAAACATTTCCAGGTGTTCTGGCATTGGATGATGTAAGTCTTGACATAAATAAAGGTCAGATCCACGCATTGTTAGGTGAGAATGGGGCTGGAAAATCCACTTTGATGAATATCCTTTATGGTCTTTATCATCAAGATTGTGGCGAGATCTATTTTTCCGGAGAAAAATACGAACAAAATAACCCCAAAAATGCTATTCGACATGGAATTGGGATGATCCATCAACACTTTATGTTAATTCCGAATTTTACGGTTTTTGAAAATATAATACTTGGCCAACCATGGCCAAAACCACCCAGCCTGGAAAAAGTATATTTCCGAAACGAGATTCTTAATGTCGCCAATAAATTTGGTATCACTGTCAGTTTGGATTTATTGGTTGAAGAGATTAGTGTTGGCATGCAACAAAAAATTGAAATTTTGAAGGCTTTATATAAAGGAGCAAAACTTCTCATTCTGGATGAACCTACATCAGTATTGACACCACAGGAAAGCCAGGAATTGTTCACGATGCTCAATGATCTGAACGAAAAAGGAACGACGATTATCTTCATCTCCCATAAATTAAAAGAAGTAATGCAAATAAGTGATCGAATTTCTGTGTTAAGAGATGGTAAATTGATAGCGACGGTTAATAAAAACGAAACAACTCCACATGAATTATCTCGTCTGATGGTAGGGAGGGAAATTACCAGTCAGTACGTTAAATCGACTAAGAAATCCGGCGATGACATCCTTGTTCTTGAGGGCATTTCATTGGTTGATCAGCTGCTGCTATAGGTAAACCATATATCAAACATTAAAATATAGATACTTATTTCAAAGTAAATCGAAATTTTTTAAACAAATCAAATTGAAAATAAACTGGAGGAAAAATGTTTAGTATCAATGAACAAGCAGTCAAAATCGTCAAAGAAAGAATTCTACCCTTTGCAGAACAATTAAACTGTAAAGTAATCCATTTAAAGAATGGGGCAACAGTTATCGATATGGGCGTTGAAGCTCCAGGAGGATTTCAAGCAGGAAAATTACTCGTGGAAGCAACAATCGGTGGAATGGGACATGTCGATTTTGGACAATTTCACCTGGGAGATTTACATTTTCCTTCCATAGATGTTTACATCGACCGTCCAGTGGAGGCAACCCTCTCCTCCCAATTCTCAGGATGGAAAATGCCTGGTAAGGATATTCCTGGTTACATCAATCCGATTGGCTCGGGACCTGCCAGAGCAATTGCACACAATGATATTTTCTCCCAGGCTTGGCATTATCAGGATATTCACCACGAGACAGTTTTTGCTGCTCAGACCCAGGAAATTCCCGATGAGAGCATTGCTGAGATGGTTGCCACCGCATGCAAGTTATCACCTGAAAATGTTTATATTCTGGCTACCAAGACAGCCAGTCTGACCGGATCCATCCAGGTTTGTTCACGAACTGTGGAAGCCTCAGTATGGCGGCTATATCGAAAAGGATTTGACATTGCAAAAATTGTCAGCGGAATGGGTACCTGCCCAATCGCACCGCCAATTAAAGATGAACTATTAGCAATGGATCGAGTCAATACAGCGTTGTTGTACGGTGTCACAGTTCGTTATGTTGTCGATTGTGAAGATGCAGAAATAGAAGCTGTCGTAAATGAAGTGCCATTCAGTGCTTCCAGACGATATGGCGAGCGATTTATTGATATTTTTGAAGAAGGTCATCGTGATTTCTATGTGGTTGATAAAGATATTCATACCGTTGCCCGGTATGAATTTATGAATTACAACACTGGGAATATGTACAGAGGCGGAATTCTTCGTGAGGATTTGATAAAAGAATCTTTTTATAGATAGTTAGAAATTTTGGGTGGGTTGATAATGAAAAAAGTAGATCTGATCATTGAAAATGCAAAAATTCTGGATAAATCAAATTCAGGAAGTTCTTCACAAAATGTTTCTCTGGTCATCGATTCTGGAAAAATTCTCAAAATCGGTGATCAAGATACGCTGAAAACCAAATATGAATCAAATCAGGTTTGGGATGCTGGTGGCAAGCTGTTGGTTCCTGGATTTATCAACACTCATTGTCATCTCTTTCAGACTTTTATGCGCGGACTTGGAAAGGATTTACCATTTATCCAATGGATGACCAATTCAGTCAGGTTGATGATGCCAAATATGGATGAAGAATCGATTTATCTGTCAGCAATGGTTGGCTGTATGGAATCGATCCGATCCGGTGTCACGACATTAGTTGATTTTATGTATGCGCATGTAAAACCACATTACGCTGACCATGTTTTGCGTGCTTTCGATGATTGTGGAATTCGTGGTGTTCTAGCTCGAGGAATGACGGATGTGGATCGTCTTCCTGGAAGTCCAGCACGACCAGCGTCTTTTGCTACAGCTGAACAAAGCCTTGCAGAAATTGATCGAACCCGAAAAATTTATGAAAATCATCCACGAATCAGTTTTGCTCTCGCTCCGAGTGTCATTTGGGGAATGACATACAATGGACTAAAAGATATCGCTGATTATGCATCAAAAAATAAAATGCTTGTAACAATGCATATCCTCGAAACGGTTGATGATGACCAATATAGTCAGGAAAAATACGGTAAATCTACCATGCGAACGCTGGAGGATATAGGCATTTTAAGTACAGATTTTCTCGGCGTACATGCTATCAGGCTTTCTGATGATGATATTGGATTATTCAAACAATATAATTCCAGGATTTCCTATAATCCGGTAGCAAATATGATCCTCGGTTCAGGTGTTGCACCGATTGTTGAATTATCTAAACAAGGGATCCAGATTAGCCTTGGTACTGATGGAGCAGCCAGTAATGATAGCCAGAATCTGATCGAGGTTATGAAAACAGGAGCATTATTGCAGAAAGTTTATAATCGTGATTCTGCTGCTCTATCTGCCAGGGAGATTTTCTCTATGGCGACCGAACAAGGAGCTGCCTGCATCAACATGCAGGATAAGATTGGATCATTGATTGAAGGCAAGCAAGCTGATATCCTGGCAATTGATCTCCAGAAACCCAACACTACCCCTTGCTATGACCCGATTGCCAGTCTTGTTTATTCCGGGAATAGTGAGAATATTGCTTCGGTTTTTGTGGAAGGTGAGTTGATTTACAATCAAGGTAAGTTTACCAAAATTAATGAAACTGATATTTTGGCGAGAGCTCAACATAAAGCTGAAGATCTTTTTAAATTCTCAATATTCGAAAAGTAATTAATTGATATCAACTTAATATTGGGGTAGCAGGGTGTTTTTGGTGTGTGATGTCGCCATAAACACCCTGACCTCAAAAATTAAAAGTTTCACTAATTGGAACTAATCTGGAGAAGTTAGTCTAAATTCTTTTCAGTTGAAGATTGAGATGTTTTAACCTTGTATACAGCATCAGCCTGTTCCATTTTACGTTGCGGAGAAAAAGGTTTTATATCAATAATATCGCAATATCCTTGATCAATTAGTTGAGTCACAATCTCTCCAGCAATCGGTGAGTTGACGATTGCAGACCGGAATGATGCTGCTAAAATCAACCCCCGAACGTCGTTCACAAAACCAATAAGAGGCATTCCGTCTTCTGTATATGTAGTTGGCGCAGTCCATGTTCTTAAAATTCGTGCTTTTCTTAAGACTGGGAAAAATTGAGTTGCCATTATCGACATCGCATATGGTGCTATATGACTGATCACTGAATCCAGAACTTCACCAGGACGATCGGCCTGGGCGATCAGAAAGTTTCCTTCCGGAGTTTGTGTTAATGCCATAACGGTCAATTCAGCATCATCCGGTCCATTGATCTCGGTTTCTATATGGTCAGCGGATGTCACAATATTTCGTAATTTGAGTCCAGGAAAGTGTTCTGTAACCATAGCGGAAGCACGAAAGGTATGGATATTCCAGTCATACCCGATCAATTTGCCTAATCTTCGTGTCCATGCTGCAGTGGCTAAAACAACCATACCACCTACCAAATCACCTTTGCTGGTTTTGACACCTTTAATTGCTCCATTATGAATGATAAAACCTGTCACTTCAGTATATGTGAGTAAATCAAGTCCCTGTTGATTCGCTTTCCGTAAGTAAGCCCACATTAAAAGCAGTGGATTAACCTGTCCCTGGTAGGATGCGTACGTTGCCCCAAATAATCCTCTTGGATCAACTTCAGGTTCAAGTTCAGGTATCCTTTCAGGTGGAACATATTCATATGGAATACCTGCTTTTGGTAAAATCACGGATCGTTCTTTTGAGTTTTCCCATTGGCTTTCTGATGACAATAATCGTAATGATGCGGTTCTGCGAAACTCCACTGACATTTCCAACTCATCTTCCAATGTATCAAAGCGGGAATAACTAGTTAGCACCATTGGAATACTATGCTTTATCTCTACATCATTTGACTGTACCATTCCAAAATTTGCACCAGATGCGCCAGTCCCCACGTGTTTTTGTTCCACCAATGCGACATGATACCCAGCTTTGGTTAGATGATAGGCAATCGAACAACCAACCACACCTGCACCGACAATAATGACATCATACGTTGCTGATTTCTTCATCCTGTCACCTCTGGTTGCGCATTTTCTTCAATCTGCTCTATGAGTAAAGGATGAACCGGAGGTCGAATGTTGAGAAATTGGCTTGTTTCCACTGGTTTTCCAAGTTCTGCTGCCAATATTTGAGCAAGGATAGTGCCGCAAGTGCGACCCTGACAATTGCCCATACCACTGCGTGTGATGGTTTTAATATCGGTGACACTTTGTGCACCATAAGAAATGGCTTTATTCACTTCGGAGAGAGTCACTTGTTCACACCTGCAAATAATCGTATCTTCTTCGGCTAATTTAAACAAACCTTGAGGTATGGTGAATACCTGACCAAGCATTTTTGCAAACCTTTGTTCCTTTTTGAGTGCTCTGATTTCTGATGATTCGATTTTGAAGGATTGATCATTAGATACATGTCCTAGCTTCCAAGCGATCCTTTTGGCTGTAATTTTCGCTTCCACCATTGCTAATTCAGCACCGCCAATTCCAGCACAATCTCCAACAGCAAAAATTCCAGGTAAAGAAGTTTCAAAGTATTCATTTCTATCGGGAATGTAAATGCCTTCTGAAGGTGAAAATTTCATCTCACAATTTAATAATCGAAAGAATTCTGTGCTTGGGGTCAATCCATATCCAACAATCAGTGCATCCACATCATGTGTCTGAATTGAACCCTTTATAGGCTTTCCAATTTCATCAACTTTTGCAATGACAACTTCTTCTACTTTTTCATTCCCCATCGCTTTTATGACACTCCATCCCAACTTATAAGGAACTTTTGCCTTCACCAAAGTTCCGGCATATCCTAAACCTTCGTGCATTCGCCCCCATTGACCCCAAACTGCTGGTATATGAGATATCCCTTTTCGCAACAATCTACTTCCACATTCCAACACCGCAATCACTTCTGCTCCTGCATCAACAAGATTTGCTGCAGCAGCCAGTTGTAAGGGACCGGAACCACTTAATAAGGCCCTTTTACCTGGCAGAATGCCTTGATTTTTTATCATGGTCTGTGCTGCGCCGGCAGTCATGACGCCAGGCAAATTCCACCCTGGAAATGCAATCGAACGGTCATATGCGCCTGTCGCTATAATAATTATAGGGGCTTCGATTTGGGATGAACAGTTATTACATTGAAGTTTAACCTGCCATAAACCGCTCTTAGGGTTATGGAATATACCCCATGCTACGCTATTCATAAACACATGGACTGAAGATCTCTTTAATTCCGTAAATAAAAATTCTGCTTTTTTGTGCAGGTGATTTTTATTATCCTTGAGGAATTCTTTGGGAAGTTGCTTGTAATATTGACCACCAGGCACAAAGCTGCTATCAATCAATGTAACATCTACACCAAATTTTGCTGCGGTAACAGCAGCTTGAATTCCTCCTGGACCAGCACCAATGACAACCAATTCTGTTTTGGTATTCATGATTTATTCCCATCGCTGGTTTCTATGACCATCATATTTTCGACAGGTGTCTGGCAGGCACGAATATTTGGGACTCCATCAATTGTTACCAGACATTCATAACAGATCCCCATTCCACAATAAATTCCGGAAGAATTACCCGTTTTATGTTTTCGATCGAAGGTTCTGATTCCTTCCGCATGTAAAACTGTCGAGACGAGTTCACCTTCAAATGCGGTTACCTTGTGTTGATTGATCAATATATCAACTGACCTCCCCCTTTTACGAATGCTATGTTTTGATGATGAATTTGTAATGCGCATTTCACCTGCCTTTGAATTTTGTTGAGATGGTGGTAACTTTTCTTCAGAAATTTGACTGAAATTATTATTGTGTCCTGTTTGAGCGCCAAAGTTTTAAAAACCTGCGGCAATACGGATCACGTTCTGTTAACATATCCATTGCACGTACGCTTGAAATTAATCCACTTATTCCAGGATTAATGAAGGCTGCATCCAGTCCCCATGACAATGCACCCAACAAGTATGCCAGATGAATATGTTCACGGTCAGGCATATTGCTGCTGGCATTTCCTATACCAAGTTGAGAGGTTATTCCCATTTCCTTTAAAGTTGCTAAAGTTTTGAGAGAGGTCTGATAGGAGTTCTTCTCAAGGAGAGCAACGGGCATACAGATCGCATCGATCACGATATCTTCTTTTGGAATTCCGATTCCCAGGCAGGCATCGATGATTATTTTTGCTTCAGAAATTCGTTCTTCAGCTGTCATGGGAACTCCGGAAGATTGGTGTCCCATCGGCATACCTGCCACAACTGCACCATATTTTTTAGCGATTGGCAATAAGACTTCTAAAATGGATTGTTCTGCGGTAACAGTCCAGATAATCGATTTATAAGGGCTTAAAGCAGCCAACGCAGCTTCAATTGCTTCAGCATTACGGGTATCCAATCCAACTGGCAAGTCCGTTGCTGCCTGTATTGATTTTGCCAACTTGGGTAAAAGTTCAACTTCATCGATAGCAGGGTGAGTTATGAGGATCGCAGTCATGTCTGTTCCCATAGTTTTCCCCCAATTTGCCAACTCCAAAAAATAATCAAATTTTCCCTGACTTAATGGCTCTATGATATTATCCGGTTTGTTAATCACATGCAATTGGTCATTGATCAGCATGGTTGGAAATCCCTGGCCGAATTCCAATGTTCCATTTGAGGAGGTTAAAGTTGTCATAGTTTAATTCTTATTGCCTTTATTTTTGATTGTGTCTACTTTGTGGTTTTAAAGGATTTCAGTTTCTAAGTTATTGAATATTTTTTCCAAAAGAAAGAATTTTATTGATAATCCAAGCTGAAATTAATATCTACTAGTTTCCTTTTACGATTGAAAATACTTGCTTAAGCATTGCCTTGTTTTTCTCAAGACCTGGTGTTGTGATATTCAACATAAAAATATCAAGTTTATGATCGCTTATCAACTGATTAATCACCTGTCGACATTCATCAGGTGTGCCTGCAACTTTATATCGTTTTATCATATCATGTGTAATTAATTTTGCTGCTTCCTCTGTTCCACCAATTTCAAAGGCATGTTTTAGTTTATTAATTTCATTTTTCTCCAAAAATCCTTCCAGTTGTCTTTCGGGTGTATCTTTCAGGACATATGGAAATAATCTGGTTGTATCCTCAATCATCTGTTCTGAATACGCTATCCTATCCATGTAGATGCGTAATGGTTTATTTTCATACTGGTCAATTAATTTTATCGCTGGCCCAATATCAGATTTGACCATTAAAAGTACTCCATCTGCGATTTGGCCAGAAAGTTGGAGCATATTCTTTCCTCTTGCAGCAATCCAGATGGGAATCATTTGTGCTCCTAACTCAAGATGCGCATTATTGAGTGAAAATTTGTTTCCCTGCCAATTAATCGTATCGCCAGACCATAACAATTTACAAATTTCAATGGTTTCTTTAACAATAGAAAGAGGAGATTCTCTTTGAATTGCGAAGGTATCCAACACAATGGAACCTCCAGCAACCATGACAAGGATTGCCCTACCATTACTAATTTGATTAAGGGTAGCCATAGCTACAGCAGTAACGGCAGGGTGACGGGTGTACCCATTCGTCACAGGTCCAATTTGAATAGTTTTGGTTTCTCGAGATACTGCACCTAATGTTACGTAAACATCTGGTGTCATGCCCTCATCTGCTAATAAACAATATTCATATCCGATGGCTTCTGCGACCTGGATAAGCTCAACGATTTCGGATATTGGCATGACTGGAATAATATTGATACCCAATTTAATCATTTCTGATGGCTCTCTTTTTATTGGAAAGTAAAGTGTGGTCGAGAAAAAGAAAAGCAAAACTTATCTTTCGTAAGAAGTATTAAATCATACAGCATTGTATTAGTCAAACCAACAGCGAGATTTCTTACAGCCAGAATTGAAATTATTAATCGGTGATAACAAATTTAAGTCTATAAATAATTAGGAAAGAACCTGTTGGGGAAAAATGGTTTAAGAAAATCAGATGTTTTATTCAGATTTGATTGTAGGATATGTCTACATACTTCTTCCGAAATTAGTGGGATGGTTGGTATAGCCAGGTGAAATGCAGTGGCAATATACAGATTTTTAAATTGTGGCATCCAACCAATAACTGGTAAGGAATCTTTTGAAAAGGGGCTGGGTGCTGACCAGGTTCGAAGGATATTGATTGGATCCAGAGCAGGAAAAAATCTCTGCAATTGATTGGAAATCGAAGGCAAAGCCCAGGAACTACTGGAACGATCAATTACTGACGCTGGTTGAATGGCATTGGATATTATCAGGCTTCCATTTCTATGTTGTCCTAAACCCAAAGTTACGATTTTATTCTGTCCATGAACTGCCTCATAAAAACCGCTAACCCCAATGTGATGGGAGAGAATTTTTGGCAATGGTTGGCTGACCATCGCCTCTGCTTTTGTAAAAGAAATTGGCAATTCACAATCCAGCATTCTGGTAAGTGATCCGGTCCAGGCACCAGTCGCAAAAATAACCGTGTGTGCTGAGAACAATTCACCATTAGCATACACACCGGTGATCCGCTGATTATCTAATTGAAATTTAGTCACTTCAGAATTCAACTTTAAGTCAACGCCATTATTTCTGGCTGCGTTCATATATCCCAGACAAAATTTGAATGGGTTCAGATGGCCTTCTAAAGAATAAGCAGCACCAACACATTTATGCGCCAGAAGGTGTGGTTCTATTTTCCGTAATGTTTGAGAATCCAGCATGTGTGCTTCAATACCGTGAGAGTTTAATCTGGATGTCAAATATTGATAATGGCTCAATTCTTGTTCGGAATATAATAATGTTAAATGACCAGGTGTTTCCCATTCTAAATCAACACCTAATTCATCTCCCAAATCAGGAAGTTTTGAATATCCTTTCAATACAATTTCCAGGTATTCGTCGGTTTGGCTTTCAATAATCTGTGCTCTACCGGCACAGGCTGAGGAAGTGCCACTACAGATACCTCCCGACTCTATCAACAGTGTTTTCACTTTGGCTTTTGAGAATTGGTAAGCCAAAGCGCACCCAGCAAATCCTGCACCTATGATGATCATATCGTAATAATTGGTTTTCATTTTCTCTTTCGATGTTATTTGTTCGCTGAAGTGACGAAAAAGGATTTATTGAATATTTAAATCACCTCGGTTTCTCTGTTTGCGATTACTCTTATCGGTTGCATGCAGAAAAAATAGCAGCAACATCATCACGATAAACTTCACACCAAATTGACGAGTTTTCTAATTCGAAGATTAAATTCTTTTGACTTTTCAAATCCAAAAAAAGAGAACCAATTCTTGCATCCATCAATTTTTCTGACCATCCAGGTTCAGTATTTGAAATTGATAAATATTCTTCCCAATGTTCTTTCGGATAATTGTGAAAACGAGTATCAATCCACACAGGTCGTTCTGGTAAGGCGAAGATGAGATAACTGCCAAATACATAATCATTGAAAAGGGGATCTGGTAGATCTGGATTTTGTTTTAACCAATTGGTTGCATTTACTGGTGTATCAGTTGATATTAGCGTTGGAAAACCAATCCACCACTTCTCACGGATTCCCGGAAGAAGACTGATGGGGAGTAAACTCATAATGAGTACTAAAATGAGATTTACTTTTACTAATCCAAATCGAATATGCATCGATTTTGATTTTTGTAATCCCTGAATTAACCAGCCTGTGAAAATTAATAGAATAGCCAGAAACCAAATGACATAACGAACACCTGAAAGTGCCATCCATCCAAAACCAAGCAACCAAATCCATTCATGTACATTCAACCGATTTTTTGAAAAAGTTGCAAGAGGAATGAAAGCCAGCAGCCATAAAAAAAATAAATTCATTTGCCAACCAGAATTAATGGGAGGTTTCCATTCCTGACTAAATTGGTTGCCAGAAGCTTGAATGATTTGGAATGTGTCCATCCATAGCATCGGTCCACGAGGATTAATGAAGGTTGATAAAAAAACCAAAATCAGGATAAGTAGAAATTTCTTTTTTTGTTTGTAAAATAGAAAATACGGAGCTGCAAGTAAAAAAAGAATAATGACAGACCCATGTAAATTTGCCCATAACAGGGTTATTGGGATGAGTAAATAAAAATAATTTGAAATTAAATTTTCCCGAATATTGCTTTTTGAATCATTGCCGATGGAAGGTTCACTTTTATTATTAAGTGAATCTATCGAGAATAAAAGCAATGTTAATCCAAAAAAAGGATAAACGAAGATTTGTGGTCTTACTGCCCAATTACTTGCCCCAGCTAAAGCACAAATGAGCGTTAACCCAGTGGCAATCCAACCGGATAATCCTTTCCTCACACAAATAAACCAGAGAATTACATAAAAAGCTGTTATGAAAAAACCACGAAAAAAAACAATTAAGGATAGATCTCCAAGCTTATAGAGACCATTCATAAGTACTGCAGCAAACCACATTGGGTATGTGAGAGATTGTCCATTGATGGTACTGCTGAAAGTATCGGACAATGGTACCTTTCCTTCTCTAAGGATGTCTCCCCCCAGGCGAAGATACCACCAAAAATCATTTGGTAAAACTGGCAGTAGAAATGCCAGCGAAAGAATGATGAGGATCAATATTCCCAACCATGGTAATTCATTAACAATTTTATGGTTTTCAGAAGAAGTCATATGGATTATTGTATATGATGTTAAAAAATATTATGCCTTTTCCAATCCTTTTTCATAATAATATATTTTTATTGTTTCATATCAAACCAACCTGATCGATTTGATAAAACTGGTGTTTTATTTTTGAAAATGAATTATTGCTAAATTGAATACGTAATAAAAAAAAGTCCTGAATAAATTATCGAACCTCAGGACTTTTTAATTAATGGTTATAGTATCAGTTCAGGAAATTTCTTTTCACCAGGAAAAGGAATTATAATCTATTTATGGGTAGGTGTTATTCCAGAACCAGTTGAATGCATAGTATCCACCACTGGTAGCTTCGAGGCGAATTGCAATACGATCTAACCCTTTTAAGCTTTTCGGAACATCATACGATAAGGTTAATGTTCCACCATCGCCTGAATCGGTTGTGGCTACCAAAGTGCCACCAATACCCTTGGTTCCGTATTTTCCCATCAGCACCTTGAATTCGACATCTTTCGGGAAGTTGGTGGTCTTGATCGTTACCGATGAATCTTTAACAACAGAACTGACCATAAAAATTGGAATACCAGTGTAACCAGATACAACTGGTGGTGTTGTAGCGGTCCCGCTACTGTCATTGTTCCAGAACCAGTTGAATGCATAGTAACCACCACTGGTAGCTTCCAATCGAATCGCGATCCTATCAAGACCTTTCAAATCACTAGGAATGGTGTACTCTAATGAAAGTACTCCACCTTCTCCTGAATTTGTTGTTGTGACGACAATACCACCTATTCCTTTGGTGCCATATTTACCCATCAAAACTTTAAAATCAACATTTTTGGGGAAATTACTGGTTTTTATGCTTACCTTATCATCTTTTACAACGCTGACAATACTGAAGGTTGGAATTCCTGAATACCCGGGCGTTGGGGTTGTTCCACTACTGACTTCACTGGTATTGTTCCAGAACCAATTAAATGCATAATAACCACCGCTTGTTGCTTCCAGGCGGATGGCTATTCGGTCCAACCCTTTTAAATCAGCAGGGATGTCATACGTCAGACTGAGACTTCCACCACTGTCGGAATCAGTTGTAGCAACAAGAATTCCACCGATACCCTTCGTACCGTATTTTCCCATTGTTACTTTAAAGTCAGTATCTTTGGGAAAATTATATGTCTGGATGGTTACTTTTGAATCTTCAACGACACTAACTATACTAAATGTTGGAATCGTTGAAGCCTGAACATTGGTGATTGATTGGGGTAAAAATGTTGCAACCAAAATCAATAATAACGTGAGGGGGATAAAAAACCGTTTCATTCTATTTCTCCTTAATTTTCTTCTTACATAAAGTTTAGAATTTATTATTAATTATAGGTAAGATGCTATTTGATTATTAAAAGTTCCCAAATTCTTATATTAACTATTCTAATCTAGTGTACAAATTTATATGCCTGAATTCAAGTAGTAACTTCAAATTGTATGAGTTTCATCTCAATTAACCGTGTTGCTTGGTGTTTTTAGAGGGAATAAAGCCAAAAACACCCTGACGACGTGATGAAAAGAAACTTGTAGTAGTTATTAAAAAATATGGAAAATACTAATTATTCGATTTACAATAATATTAGTTCTGGCTATGCTGCAATTATGAGTTCATGCAATTTTCGTAATCTTATAACACCGGGAACAGAGTTGGGAGAATTATATGAAATCGAGAAACAACCTTCAAAAACCTCAAATAATCGAAGACGAATTCCACCATCATAACAAAAATGACCCACACAAAAAGGAATGGAATCTTTCTGAGGTAATCCTGGGTGGACAGGATGGACTGGTAAATGTTCTTGGTGTTATTTTGGGTGTTGCAGCAGCAACCAGTGATGTAAGGGTTGTTATGGTTGCTGGATTAGCAGCAACTTTTGCAGAGTCTATTTCAATGGGTGCTGTAGCATACACATCTACACAGGCATCAGCAGATTTTTATGAAAGTGAACGAGAACGGGAATATCGCCACATACAAAATGTCCCAAATTTGGAAAAAGATGAAATTAGGAAAATCTATCAACAAAAGGGATTTGAAGGTGGTTTATTAGAAAGAATCGTAGAAACAATTACTGCCAATGAAGATGTGTGGGTTGCGGTGATGATGGCAGAAGAACATAAATTGACTCCTTCCAATAGAAGTTCAGCTTTACGAGCAGCGATTATCGTTGGTATTTCTGCTATTGTTGGATCTCTGGTTCCCCTTATTCCTTTTACATTCCTTCCCCTCGGATGGAGTATGATCTCAGCAGTTTTAATGACAGCAATTGTTCTATTTATTATCGGCGCATACAAGGCAAAAATTACTGTCGGAAAACCAGTTAGGAGTGGGTTTGAAATCGCATTAATTGGAACGATCTCAGCCTTGGCCGGGTATGCAGTTGGAGCTTTGTTAAAGATACCGCCAACTCCTTAGTTACCATTTCTCCCGTGAAAAAATGTTAGAATATACCAAGAATTGGAGCAAAAGACGGGAATTATTAGCTGGATCGGTGTTGGAGTAATTACTGGATGGTTGGTGGGAAAAGTCATGAAAGGTAAAGGATTTGGGCTGGTGGTAAATGTATTGATTGGTGAAGTTAATGCATTAGTAGGTGGGTGGTTGGCAGGTGTTTATGTTGGTGATACCAATCAAAAACTCCCTGACCTTTGATGAAAAAATACCGAATTATGTTGATTAAGTTCTCAAAACTTCGTTCTGAAATCTGGAATAAAGAGATACCAGTAGAATAAACAAGGATGATTTATTAATTTTTTTTACGCAAGATAATAAGGGACATTTGAAAAAGAATATTGATGTGGAATGTAAAAAAAAGAAAGAAAATTGGATATTTTCATTATCATTTGTAAAGGCTACTGCCTGGGTTATTCTTGGTATTAGCGGTATGTTTTCAACTGACAATTTAGTTTCTGTTCAATCCAATGAATATTGGGTTTTTACTATTAGTCAATTTGGTCTTGCTGTGGCTTTCTTATTGGCCGGGTTGTTCTTTAATGCAAACAAACAAAAAAATATTTATCTGTTGTTAATTGTCATCCTTTTGGATGTATTTGTTTCGATTCAAAACCCTATCGGATTTTTTGATTCCTTGATGATATTATTTGATATTATTTTCTACTGGTTGATTTTCCATTATCTAAAAATTACTAAATCATAAATCATCTGTTCAACATTTTCCCTTTCAAATAAAAACAATGCTATTTCGTATTTATTAATTCCTGGAGAAATTTTAAACTTTGTCACAAAAACGCATCAATATAATCACCGCAGGAATCTTGCTCAGCTTATTTTTGGCTTCTATGGAAGGAACAGTAGTAGCTACTGCAATGCCATCCATTGTTGCCCAATTGGGGGGATTATCCATTTACAGCTGGGTTTTTTCAATTTACATGTTAGCCTCCACAACTACCGTGCCTATTTATGGGAAAGTCTCGGATTTATTTGGAAGAAAAAAAGTATATACCTTTGCGATGGGATTGTTCTTAATTGGTTCTGTATTATGTGGAATGGCAAACTCGATGGAATCCTTGATTATTTTCCGCGCAATTCAAGGATTAGGTGCTGGTGGTGTACTGCCAATGGCTTTGACGGTTATTGGTGAATTATTCAGCATGGAAAAAAGAGCAAAAATGCAAGGTTTGATATCCAGTGTTTGGGGAGTTTCATCGGTCATAGGACCCTTAATTGGTGGTTTTCTAGTTGATAAAATTTCCTGGCATTGGGTGTTTTATATAAATTTAATTCCGGGCACAATCGCAATCGTTTTCGTCTGGTTCGCGTGGCTAGATCAAAAACAAGATTTAACCAAGAAAGTCAGGTTGGATATCGCAGGAACAGTATTACTCACGCTTGGAGTATTAAGTCTATTAATGGGTTTAAATGAATTAGGCCATTCAATCAGTTTCTGGTTTATTCTTTGTTCTGTTTTATTGTTTATAGCCCTTTTTCAGGTTGAAAAACGAACGGAAGATCCAATATTGCCGTTAAAGTTATTTGGAGATCGATTATTTATCGTAGCAATTTTACATGGAATTTTAGCTGGATGGGCAATGTTTGGTAGTCTATCCTATGTTCCTTTATTTGTTCAAGGTGTGATTGGAACAACAGCCACACAGGCAGGAATATCTTTAACTCCGATGTCATTAAGTTGGACTTTGGCCAGTATTTTCGGTAGCAGAATGGTTCTAAAAATGAATTTTCGACATATAGCATTGATTGGGATGTCAATGTTAACAGCAGGAAGTTTTCTGATGACAACAATCGGTGTTGAATCAACTCAGTTATCTGTAATGTTATTTACATCTTTAATGGGTATTGGCATGGGTCTGACGATTCCTGTCTATATGATTATCATACAAACCTCCGTTCCCAGGAGTATTCTGGGGACTGCGACATCCACAATCCAATTCAGCCGAAGTATAGGTGGTACGATTGGTGTTAGTGTCTTAGGTGCGTTTTTAAGTTCAAGATTGGCGAAATTGTTATTGGCATCTGGTTACGATATTGGATCTGTTTCACTAAACAGCATCATTAATCCACTGCCTGGCTATGATGCAACTATATCAGAATCTTTGCGGGGAGCATTGGGGGTTACGATGGCGGATATGTTTTATATTGCATTGGGAGCAGCATTGATTGGTTTAATTGTTGTGTTCTTTACACCGAATGGAAAAATGACCCATTTAGCCCACTCAAAATCAAACCCAACCAATGAAATTTGAATTTGAAATCTTTATTATTATTCTTCAAGAAGAAAATGACTATCTCAATGGCCAAACCAGAAGAATAAGCGGAATTGCGACAATAACAACTATCACTTCCAGAATTAATCCCATTCGCCAATAATCACCAAATTTATACCCACCTGGGCCCATTACTAAAGTATTGGATTGGTGTCCTATCGGGGTTAAGAATGCACATGAAGCGCCTATTGCTATTGCCATCAAAAATGGATCTACTGAAACACCTAAACCCTGCGCAATACCAATACCGATTGGAGCCATTAATACAACAGCGGCAGCATTGTTGACTATGTCCGATAAAAACATAGTTGCAACCAATATAATTAGCAGAGTAAATTCAGGAGCAATGAGATGTGAGCTTTTTAGAATTGTGTTTGCAATTAATTGAGCTCCACCTGTCGTTTCTAAAGCTTCACCAACCGGGATCATAGCCCCTAACAAAATAATAATTGACCAGTCTATCGATTCATACGCTTCTTTGAGTGATATGAGTTTGGTAATTACCATTACGACACTGGCAGCGATAAAAGCGATTTGTACGGACACGACCCCAAAGGCTGAAAGAAGTAAGGCGGAGATGAAAATCAGCAAAGAGAAAATTAATCTTCGAGGTTGCCCGATTCGTAATCCACGGTTTGCCAGTGGTAAACAACCAAGAGTCGATAATACTTCTTTGAGTGTATCCACATATCCTTGCAACAATAAAACATCGCCACTTTGAAATCTTATCCTGTCTAACCTGGTCCTCAAACGTCTTCCTTGACGGGCGATGGCGAGAAGATTTACCCCATAATTTTTTCTGATATTAAGGGATCGCGCATTTCCCCCAATCATCATCGAATTTGCGGTAATAACCGCCTCCATGAGTGCTATTTCATCTGATTCTAATTCATCAGCACCAATTTTTTCACTTCCGACCAGATCAACCCCGGCAGATGAAATCAAATTTTCAAGATTTTCGGTATCAATTGTTAAAATTAATACATCATTTGTTGTAAATATAGTCTGTGGAGATGGAGCTAACCGGCGTTCTTTCCCCCTTACCAAACCTATAATCATAACGTCATTATCAACAAAGGCATGAAACTCGCTTAACCTTTTTCCATTCAATTTTGAATTTGCAGAAATTCTAACCTCTGTTACATATTTTTCAATATTAAACAATTCCTCAACCGATGACTGACCTTTACGTATTGGGATCAATCTCCATCCAAAAATGACGATATATAATAAGCCAATGATCGCTACCCCAATTCCTACCGGAGCAAAATCAAACATGCCAAAAGCAGGAGCTCCAGTTTGTTCGCGGAATGAAGCAATAATGATATTTGGCGGGGTCCCAATTAACGTAGTCATCCCACCAAGTAAAGAAGCAAAGGCTATTGGCATCAGGTACATGGAAGGGGAAACCCCTTTTTTGCGTGCTAATTGAATGGCAACTGGCAATAATAGCGCAAGAGCTCCAACGTTGTTCATAAATGCAGAAAAAATGGTGATTATTCCGGTCAAAGCTGCCAGTTGGATCATGAAACTTCCTTCCAGCTTTGACAACCATTGACCGATTACATCCACAACGCCTGAGATTTGTAAAGCTTTACTCAAGATAAAAACTGTCGCTACAGTTATTACAGCAGAATTACTAAAACCGGTAAAAGCACGATCTACAGGAATTATCCCTGTTAATACAACAATCAATAAGGCGATTAGGGCGACAATATCATAGCGCCATCGACCAGTAATAAACAAAACCAGAGTTAGTAGTAAAGTTCCAAATATTATCCACTGACCTGTCTCCAAATTGTAATCTCCTGTGCTGGTAATTTTGTGAACCCCAATTAAAAAAAGCCATTATAATAAATATCAGCTATAAACACAATTGGTTTGGAGTCAATTTAATCTATTAGTTTTATAAATTTTCTTCAACAAGCAGAGTTATAACATAGTAATAATTTCTTTAGGGTATTTTGAGGAGAGACAACCTTTGGAGGAATCACATCTCTACTTACAAATCGCTGAATCGATACGTAGAGAAATTTTAGAAGGAAAATTAAATCCTGGCGATAAATTGCCATCCGTCCGAGAACAAAGTAAACATTGGGGGTGTACACAGGGCACTGTGCAGAGAGCTTATCATGAGCTTTCGAATTTAGGCATTCTGGATAGTCGTGCGGGCAAAGGTACTCGGGTGAGTGGATTACTATCTCCGATGCAAAGAAAAAAAGATGTAGTTATCAGAAAAGCGAATCTGATTAATCGTTCAGAGGAATTTTTACTTGAGTCATTATCGAAAGGTTTCACACTCGATGAGATCCAGCATTCAATAAATTTGGCTATGGATCGCTGGCGAATGGCAGAAAGCCAGGAACAAAACAAAATTGATAAAACAATTAAATATATGGGTAGCCATGATCCATTATTTAATTCGATATCGTCCCGTTTTACACAGTTATTCCCTGGATTTGGAATAAAAATTGAATTTTCCGGAAGTCTGGGTGGTTTAAACGCTCTCCTTAACCATCAATCTGATCTGGCTGGTTGCCATTTATGGGATGCAAACAGCGATTCTTACAATCTGATAGAGGTCAAACGAATTTTTCAGAAAGAAAAAATGGTTTTAGTTACATTGGCTCACCGGCGATTGGGATTGATCTTGCCTCCTGGTAACCCATTGAAAATTTTTTCTTTTGGAGATATTGTCCAAAAAAGGGTGCGATTTGCGAACAGGCAAAAAGGATCTGGAACAAGAGTCTGGTTGGATACGATGTTAATGAAGAATGGTATCGCGCCTGATCAAATCTTTGGTTATGAAAATGAATACTCAACCCACTCTGAAATCGGACGAGTTATTGCTGAAGGGAGCGTAGGAGTTGGTTTGGGGCTGGAATCAGTCGCAGTAGCTTATGGTTTGGACTTTGTGTTTCTAACGCTTGAAAAATATGATTTGGTTTTTTATGCTGACCAAATCAATCAACCACCTTTTGACCAGTTTATTAATTGGATAAAATCTCCAGCTGGAATGAATTATATAACTCAATTTCCAGGGTATGAAAATGATGAAACAGGGAATTTGTTGTTTTCTGTGTAATTGTTTATTTAAATTGATTTTCTAAGCAATAGAAGGAGAAGAAAATGAATTATTCATTTGGACATATTCAGTTTAATATTGATCCTAAAAACCAAAATTTTTATTCTGACTTGATGGATTTTTTAGGTTGGAAAGAAATTCACAAAGATGAAAATATGTTAGGAGTTAAACATCTTGATGGATCCAGTTTGTGGTTTTCAACGGTAAGAATACCGCATGAAAATAATTATGATGGTCATGGAATGAACCATTTTGCCTTTCATACAAAAACCATAAACGATGTCGATAATGCTTTTGAATATCTGGTTTCTAAAGGCGTGCCAACATTATTTGAGACTCCAAGACACAGGCCAGAATTTTGTGAAAGCCCTGACCATACCTATTATCAGGTTATGTTCGAATCTCTGGATAAAATTCTCTTTGAAATTGTATATATTGGCATAAAATAACCCTCGATCAAAAGTTAATAAAATCAGAATGCCTGACTTCATTTACTAAATGGAATCAGGCATCCTTTAATGGTTACTTTTAGATAGCGCTTACTCGACGATTACGATATCACTTTGTCCCCGGCCAAATACTTCTGGTGAATACATTTCTTCCGCTTTGGCAGGAGGCACAATAAATGTACCTGGCATGGTTGCCCTTGCAAAATATGTATATTCGTAGACGCCATCCCATAACAAGCTGGTGAACACTTCAACACGAGAGTCCCTTAGATTTTGGTGTTGATACCATTGATACCACCAGTAGAAATTATTTCTGGATTGTCCAGGATCGTCAGGCAGACTTTCACTGACCGCCAAATTCGGATTGATAATTTCAAGTCCTGCCGGTAAGGGATCAATCAAGGCTACATGGTAACGTCTGCTATCTGCAACCATTGTGAGGCTTACTTTAACCCTGGTTCCAGCTTTAATATGCCAGATACCTTCTTCATCTAACCATACGTCATTGGGGTCATCAACACCTTCATAAATTCGTTGAACAACAAAACCCATTTCTAAAGGATCAAGACGTAAATCTGTGGGTGCATATTTCAGTCCCAAACGATAATACAATCTACCAGTTCCATCTTTGGAAAGAATAATGTCTTTGGATTCATCTTCACCAATAATATCAATTAGATTTTGCATTGGAACTAACGTTTGGTAACGATCGGTTGAATATCCGCTAAATTCACTCTCAGCGGCATAAACATCTCCTAACCAGACTCTGGCTATAAATTCGGGTTCTTGTGCTTCGTAGGTGTCAAAATATCGATCCATGGCAAGTAATACGAATACATTTTCCTGGGTATTATCCCAGCGACCTTTGGTTCGATTTGCTTGCAATCCAGTGACGACTTTCGGAATTAAATCAGAATCAGGATCATCTGCAATCATCGCATCCAGTAATAAGGCATCGGTTCTACGATTGGAATGCAATAACACATAATCATCATCTGAATACCCATTAATGAAATTAGCAGCTCCAGCAGTCTCAACAACCTGATTGCCGACATGTTTTCGAATTTCCAGAACAGACGATTCAAATTTAGGATTCTGTAACAAAACTTGCCAGATCCAGGCGATAGCATCTAATGATAATTTGGTTACACCCTGATCATCCAATAACGCTTTTGCTTTTGCTGGATCTGAATCATCCATCCTCATTCTTACGTAGAGGGCATAAGCACTGATCGTTTGTTTTGCTTCTAAGCTATACCAGGCTGGATAATATTGTTCAATATTTTGCAGGTAGGTAAGTGCGTTATTCCATACTTGTTCTGAAACTTCAAAGCCCATCTCTTCAGCTCTTTGTAAAGCATGTGAAACATGCACTGTGTGAAACGGAATTGAATCATACCCTTTTGCCCAATACGGAAAGCCACCATCCCAATTTTGTAATTTGGACAAACCTTCCAGATCTTTTTCTATGGAGGCTTCCATTTCTTCTGGTGTTGGTAATCCTTCGGCATTGAATGCAGAGAGAACATCTCGAAGTGCAGCGATCGCTAATATTCGTGATGCCATCTGTTCACTGCTATCAAATGGATAAGTAACTAAATACAAAACAGCATCAGAAAGACTATTTAATGCTGTGGAAGATGTTGTAATTTCCAATCCGCCAAATTGTGGAAAGACATTTTCTGGGGACATTATTGGTTGAGCAATCACCCCATTATCCAGAACCCCATAAGTAGCAAATGCTTCAGTAGTTGCAGGTGTGTAGACTGGTAGAGAAATTTGTGCAGCATCTGATACAGACCCGGTAACTGCTGCAACCTGAAGGTAAGCATCTCCTGCTAACATTGTCTTTCCAGGGAAACGGACTTCTATACGATTATTCGCTGGAATCGTTACCCGAATCCCCTGGTTTTCTGTTAGTTCGAGGTTACTCGTCTCTACAACGACTTCTGTGACCATTTCCTCATCTGTCTGATTTTGAAGAACAACAGGGATTTCGAATTGATCTCCAAAATTAAGGAATCGAGACATCGATGGTCTGACCATCAGCGGTAAGCGGGCAGTGAGATTAGCCTCACTACTACCAAACATTTTTCCACCAGGATCAGCAGCAACAGCCATAATTCGATAGCGAGTGAGATTATCTGGAAGCTTGAATTGCACAGTTACGTTTCCATTTGCATTAGTCGATTCTTCAGGTGAAAAGATGGCTAAGGGATTAAAGTCAGTTCTGACTGAAATTGCACTAGATGATGAGGAACTATCTGATTCAGCCGATTCCATCATCGGTGCGGCAGACATAGCCGGTGCTTCTAATCCTCCTCCACGACCCATATCCATCGCCATTTCACCTGTTACGGATTTGTTTAATGTTTGGGTTGCCATTGCCTGTGGTAAATCGCTTGCTAAAGTGCTGGGATCTACCAGGATGATGTTTGCCCTTGTGTAAACACTGGTTACATCTGAATATCTTTCTGAATAGAATATTGAAATTGGATCCAATAATTTATATTGAGTCAATGCCAGGATGGCTTCGTCCACAACTACCAACACCACTTCTGCATTCGGTATCGGAAGTCCATTCTGATCTTTCACGGTAACCTCAATACTGGAACGTTCTCCGGGTGTCAACAAAGTCTGTTCTGGATCAATACCAACAGAGAGTGTGCGACTGGTTGGTGGAATTTCGAGAATTAATGATCCTGTTGCAAAAGCAGGTCTGGGTGGAATATTATCTAATTTTTCACCCAAATCATTTATCCTTGGGGATGCGCCATTCAGATCAACCTGGATATTAATATTGGGTATCTGTGATTCTTTAATTGGGATTTCCAGGGTGATCGTAGATTCTTCCATCTTAAAGGGTTGCGAATACAATAATCCACTGCGGCTCACAGTTAATAAACCTTCCGCAGGGAAAAATGGTGATTGAACCAAAATGTTGGCAGTATCACCCGGTTGATAATTCTCTTTGTCTGGAATCAGAGTGATTTGTTCCTGTTCAATATCACGGGATGGGGGTAAATCTCCACCGCTAACCCAGCGATCAAATTGACTATAATTTTTCCTGCCTTTTTCATCTGTAACCGTTGCTTTTATTTGATATTTTCCACCAAAAGGTGTTTTAAAACTGCATTGGACTGGCTCTTCCTTAGAAGTAATCTTACAGGTTTGAATATCTTCAAACACTTCTATCCATTCACCTTTTTGATATTTCCAAACAATTCTTCCTGCAGTCACATTAATTGATTGATTTGGGATTGCATTTCCATCCAAATCGGTCACGATCAAGTCAATTTTCAAAGGTTCATTTTTCTCAACAAAATATTTTTCACTATGCAATCCAACATATATATCAGCCGGATGAACCATAAGGGTTGTTGAGCCAGCCCATGCCTGGCGGTTGACATCCATAACAACTGCTTCTGCGACAATACTTTGAGGTCTGGTTTCTTCAGCTGCATCAAAATCCATTTGAAGATAATGGTTTCCACTGGAATCTGTTTTACTTGTAAAGGTTTGACCTGGTTCACTAGATTCAAATCCCCAATTATATTCTGCTGAAAAAGCCATTCTGTTCCAGAACCACCAGGGTTCCCAGATTCCGAATGAAAAATCTGGCCAATTTGGTGGTTGATAATTGGTATCAGTTGTCTTTATATTCCAGGTTACCTCTGCATTTGGTAAGGCTCCACCAGCATAGTAAGCAGCTTCTACAGCTACGACTGCACTTCCATCTGCATAATATGGACCCACAGACTCATTACGGGCAAGTACTTCAAATTCTGGTCGTCTGAATTCCTGAATTTGAAAATTGTGATAATAGTCGCCACCATCGATAATACCAGAATATCCTGATAGATTGAATTGAACACTGGCAGGTCCAAGATTGACTCGTTCTGGTAACGTAAAAGAAAGATTGAAACCACCATTCTGGTTGATATTGGTTATCTGGTTGAAGAATTGATTTCCCTGTGAATCGTACACTTGATAATTTAATTGCTCCAGGGAGCTTCCCACCAGTGTAACATCTCCATTTTGTTTTCCACCTATTTTCCGGACCCATCCTTTAAGATGTACTTCTTCGCCTGGTTTATACATGGCACGATCATCAAAAACATACCATCGAAACATATCGTTTACTGTTCTTGGCATCCAACCAGATTCCAACCAGTAGCTTTCATTTGAAGGGAGTAAAGCAATATCCTCTCCACTTTTTGCGGTTAGTGCAAATATTCCTCCATAAGGTAGATCAAATTCTGCTACACCGTAAATATCCGTTTTAAGCGTTTTGCCATTATTGAGTGGTTGAACTTCAATATCTTTTAAGGATTCCCCGGATTTTAAATCAGTTGCCCATGCGATCAGCGAAGAGTGATCTACAAATGCATCCAAACCAATTTGAGTAACCTGAACCCAAACCTGGATCCATTCCCAGGGTCTTTCTTCTTCAAAGAATCCTTTTGGAGGTTTCACGATGACCAAATAATGTCCGAAATCCCCATCCATAATGGAATCAAGATCTATTTTGATCTCGCTAAGGACATTGTCTTTCGTTTTCAAATTCATAATTTGATTGAATTCCAAACGTCCAGGTGGTTCTGCTGGAGAGTCTGTTCGATAAAATTCCCGTAAATACAATTGAAATTTTGGCCAATCTTCTGGTTGTACTGCGTATATTTTTACATCTAATTTGGAATAGTTTATTGTGTACAAAGATAGTTCTGGTTTTTGGCTATAAGGATCTATGGTAATAAAATTCTTTTGAGGACCAATCAGAAGTGGTTCTGCCTTTCCAATCTTTATACTAATACTTTCTTCACGGTCCAATTTTTGTCCGAAGATGTCTTGAATATCCTTAGATAGAGTAATTCGATAAGTAGTGTTACCTTGCGTTGCGCCTTGAATAGAGATTGTATTACCAATAGCATAAATATTAGCAGCTGGAATTTCTGGTGAGATTGATATTAAAGTTTCATCAAATAATTTTTCATCCAGTGGGTTATTAAACTGAATGAACAGAGGTGATAGAGGGGGACAATTTTCTCCATACCAGGAACATCCATATTCTTCAATTCTTAATTGAGGATAAGTTTCGAATTGGAAGGATTGCACTGTTTGAGTGGTAAGCGTTCCTTCTGCAGATGGGGTTCCCGGACCAATTTCGATATTGATATTGGCATCTTTTGGGAGAGGTTTTTCAGCTTTTAATGCAATCCAACGATCATCAGGATAATTTTTGATTAGATTATTTACAGCTTCATCCGCTTCGATCTCATTTTCTGTAGCCAGCCGAATATTGAATGAATCTCCATCTGCAGATAATTTGATTGTTTCAAGCACGGCTTGTTTATCAATTCTTTGATCAAAACCAATAAAAATAACCGGTTCCAATGGCTGAGGACTATAAGATGGATAATAAGACTTCATCGTTGGGGTTGGTGTCTGGAAAGTCCAGGATACAGATTCTGCCAGAACATTACCATTCACAGATTCTGTTCCCTCGGGAATTGTTACCCGATATTCAGTAGCCATTGGCAATCGATCTATTTCGTCTGAATCAAATTCGAAAGTTAATGTTTTTGTACCAATCCAACGCCAGGTGCCTGTCAATGCTGGAATAATTTGAACTGGGATTTCTTCCTGAGAAAGTTGTTTCAGTGTTCCTAAAGGAATCATTGATTGATTGAAGGTAATGCTGATAAAAGGTGCCATTGGGATTTCACCTTCTGGTGAATAACGCAAAACTTCTAACGGGCCATCAATCTCATCAGGGGATTGGATTTCTGTCGGTTCAATTGGAAAAGTTTGTTCTAATATCTCGCCTGGGCGGGGCGGGGGCAGTACTTCTGGTGGAATTTTAAATTCACTTTGAAGTTCTTTATCCTGTGGTAAGTTCGGTAATCTGGCAATAATTTCTGCTATTTCTGCATTAGATAAAGGTTCTCCAACAATAACAGGGAGCTCTTCAAGCGGTTTGTAATCTGAAATTCCCTCGCTCAGGAGAATTTTAAAATCATCTTCTCCAACTTCATTATTTACGAGCAGGTTCATACCTTTTCCTTCTGAAATGACGGAATTTGTATTGTTATTATGATTATTTGTGGAAGGCGTTGGAATTACATCATTTATAAGTCCACAACCCATTGTAAACATTAATGTGATAGAAACAATGAAATTCTTAAAATAGCGACTTTTTGGAAAAATTTTAACAAACATAATTCCACTCCCTCTCCATGAACTCAATTTATAGTATAGACGATTAATTGGGATAAATTGTTCCTAATCTTTTCATCACCATGGTTTGGGTGATTTTCGCAGTTTTCACCCCAAAAACACCTACCATCCCCAGTTTATAGAGAAAACACTTTGTTCCATATAGATTGATTATGGGTTGTTTAGTTAGTACACAAGGCGGAGAGATTTTCGCCAGATATATATTTCTGAAATTTTCTTTGGTTTAAGCGAAGCAAAGTGACCGGCTTTGATCTATAATTTATTAAGAAAATATAAAAAGGGAGAATGAATGACCAATCTTTTTGAACCAATTAAGATCCGTGATATTACCTTTAGAAATCGAATTGGTGTTTCACCAATGTGCCAATATAGTTACCAGGATGGTTTCTCAAATGATTGGCAGGTCGTTCATCTAGGTGCAAGAGCTGCAGGTGGAGTAGGTTTTATCATTGCTGAAGCAACAGCGATTGAAGCAAGGGGGAGAATTTCTCCAAACGATGTTGGCATCTGGACTGAAGACCATATTGAGCCATTAAAAAGAGTGACCAGTTTTATACATTCTCAGCATGTCGTCGCAGGGATTCAATTGGCACATGCCGGACGAAAAGCATGTACGAATAGACCCTGGGATGGTGGAAATCCTATTCAACCAAATGATCCTACCTGGTGGCCGGTTATTGGTGCCAGCCCTGTTGCTTTTAATGATTACTTCCAAACCCCGCAGGAACTTTCTATTGATGACATCCATCAAATTCAAATAAAATTCGAATCAGCTGCTTTAAGAAGTTTGGCTGCTGGATTTGATTTCGTTGAAATTCACGCTGCCCATGGTTATCTTTTGCATTCATTTTATTCACCTGTTTCCAACCAGCGAAAAGATGAATATGGAGGCAGTTTTGAAAACCGAACACGTTTTCTAGTTGAGACGGTTCAAAGAGTACGAAAGGTGTGGCCAGAAAGATTACCATTGGTTGTACGAATTTCCGGAACAGAATGGACCGATGATGGATGGAATCTTGATGATTCAATTCAGCTTTCCCGTCAGTTGTTGTCCGAAGGGGTTGATCTCATTGATTGTTCATCTGGGGGCAATATTCCGGGAGTAAAAATTCCTCTGACACCTGGATATCAGGTTCCCATTTCAGAGGCGATCAAAAAAAATACAGGTATAAAAACCGCCACAGTTGGGTTAATAACCGATCCTTTGCATGCAAATGCAATTATTCAAGAGGGAAAAGCTGATTTTGTCTTGTTGGGCAGGGAATTGCTTAGAAATCCTTTCTGGTCGATTAATGCAGCCCAATTATTAGAGCATCCTTCTCCTGTTCCTTCACAATATTTAAGAGCCTATAAATAGATAACATCTCAATAAATCGGAGACAGATAATGATTTAACCGTGATCGTCACCAAAAACACACTGAACACTAAGATGAAATGAGAAAAAGTTATTTAAACAAGAAAGAGGGAAGCATGTCCATTCATCCATTAGCTGGAAAAAAAGCACCACAAGATATATTGGTTAATGTACCAAATTTATTAGCTGATTATCATAATTTACAACCCGATCCTACTATCAAAAACCAATTGATTGCGTTTGGAACATCTGGGCATCGTGGCACATCAATGGAAAAGTCGTTCAATGAAGATCATATTCTGGCAGTAACCCAGGCTTTGTGCGAATTCAGGCAAGAACAAGGCTATGATGGCTTCTTGTTTATTGGAAAGGATACCCACGTTCTTTCAGAACCCGCTTTATTGACTGCTATCGAAGTTCTGGCTGGAAACGGAGTTCATGTTAGATACCAGGAGGGGATGGGCTATACTCCAACACCAGTCATTTCGCATGCTATTTTAGGATATAACAAGAAAATTTCCTCTCATTTGGCTGATGGAATTGTAATTACACCCTCTCATAACCCACCACAGGATGGCGGGTTTAAATACAATCCTCCTTCTGGTGGTCCAGCAGTTCCAGAAATAACCAATGTTATTCAAAAAAGAGCAAACGAAATCTTGAACAACAACCTGAAGTCTGTTAAAAGAATTCCGATTGAAAAAGCTCTCCGTTCTGACTTTGTGAAGTCATATGATTTTATCCATCCATATGTTGAGGATTTACACAATGTCGTAAATCTTCCAATAATTGCTAAAAAAGGGATAAAAATTGGTGTTGATCCAATGGGGGGGGCAGCCGTTGCATATTGGGAGGTAATTGCAGATTATTATGGCTTAGACATTTGCGTTGTGAATCAAAATGTTGACCCCACCTTTAGCTTCATGATGTTGGACCATGATGGAAAAATTCGGATGGATTGTTCTTCTCCTTATGCAATGGCAGGATTGATTGGATTGAAGGATCAATATGATATTGCTTTTGGAAATGATCCGGATGTAGATCGTCATGGTATTGTCACACCTTCAGGAGGCTTGATGAATCCCAATCATTATCTGGCTGGTGCAATCTGGTATTTATTCCAAAATCGGGATCGATGGAGAACTGATGCTTGTATTGGTAAGACGATTGTATCCAGTTCTATGATTGACAGGGTAGCTGGTGCACTATGCAAGGAGTTGGCTGAGGTACCAGTTGGGTTTAAGTGGTTTGTTGATGGATTAGTAGACGGCTCATTTGGTTTTGGCGGGGAGGAGAGTGCGGGTGCTTCTTTTTTGCGATTTAATGGGCAGGTTTGGACGACCGATAAAGATGGAATAATTCTTAATCTCCTCGCAGCAGAAATTCTTGCCACAACTGGGAAAGATCCTTACCAAATGTACCTGAATCTAACCAGGCAATTTGGAAACCCCGTCTATCAAAGAATGGATGCCCCGGCTGATCCGGAACAAAAGAAAATTCTCAGTAATTTAAATCCAGATAATGTAAAAGCCGATCAATTAGCAGGTGAAAAAATCCTGCAGAAACTCACAAAAGCACCCTATAATCATGCATCTATAGGTGGACTAAAAGTAATCACAGAGAATGGATGGTTTGCCGCACGTCCTTCCGGAACAGAGAATATTTATAAGATTTACGCTGAAAGTTTTATTGGGGAAGATCATTTGCACCAAATACAACAAGAAGCACAAGAAATTGTTAGTGATGCTTTTACGAATGGATAAAAGGAGAGAAAATGATTGAATTACCAGAAGCAGTGGTTCTTTCAAAACAATTGGCAACAGAATTAACAGGAAAGATAATCACAGAGGTAATCACCGCAAATAATCCACATAAATTTGCCTGGTATTCTGGGGATCCAAATCTATATAACGAGGCTTTGACCTGTAAAAAAATTAATGGGGCTATTTCTTATGGCGGTCAGATTGAAGTGGTAGCTGAGGATATGACTCTAGTTTTTAGTGATGGGGTTATTCTCCACTACCATCAAAAACCAGATCCACCCCCCATTAAACATCAATTGTTCATACGTTTTAATGATGGAACTTCCCTGAGCGCTACAATTGCAATGTATGGCGGATTATTGTGTGTTCCAACAGGAAAGAATGACAATCATTATTATCTGATCGCAAAGGAAAAACCCTCTCCTCTTGGGGATTTATTTCATCATGATTATTTCCAGTCGCTATTTGACCAAAAAGCAGATAATTTTTCGTTGAAAGCCTTCCTGGCTACGAACCAGAGAATACCCGGTGTTGGTAATGGGGTTCTCCAGGATATACTTTTCAATGCTGGATTTCACCCCAAGAAAAAAGTTAAAGCACTTGTTGAGGTTGGTAAACATCACTTATTTGATTCCATTAAAACAACTTTGGCAGCGATGGCTGATCAGGGTGGGAGAGATACTGAGAAGGATCTTTATGGTAACTCAGGTGGGTATCGAACAATCCTCAGTAAAAATACAGTCGGAAAGCCATGCAAAATTTGTGGGTCAGTTATCATAAAGGAAGCTTATTTAGGTGGTAGTATTTATTATTGTCCTACATGTCAGGCTCTTTAAATTGACCAATGATACAATAAAATTGAAATTGACCAGATCTAAAATTCTTTGATTGAATTAATTTGGGAGATTGTTATGCTACTTTGCGTAGATATCGGAAACACCAATATTAAATTAGGTTTGTTTCGTGATGATGAAATGGTTCATCGATGGAGAATTTCTACCAATCGAACAAACCTTGCGGATGAATATGGTGTATTAATGTGTAACCTTTTTGAAAGTAAAGGCATATCAATCGATGAAATAAATGGGTGTGCAATTTCTTCGGTGGTTCCCGGTTTGACACAAGAGTTTATTGATATGTCTGAGAAATATTTCAACCTTTCTCCGACGATTTATGGACCTGAGATTGATATAGGTATGAAAATAAATACTGATTATCCATCAGAAGTTGGACATGATTTAATTATGAATGCATTGGCTGCCCGTAAGCTTTTTGGCAAACCAGTGATTGTGGTTGGTTTTGGAACAGCCACTTCATTTGTTGCTGTTTCGGAATCAGGTAATTTGGAAGGTGTAGCCATCGCCCCTGGAGTGGTTTCCAGCTCAGAATCCTTATTCCGGGCAGCTTCAACATTGCCTCGGGTTGCTTTGACGACTCCTAAAGTAGCAATTGGAAAAAATACAATCCAATCGATGCGTTCAGGAATTGTATTTGGTTTTTCGGGGATGGTTAAAGAAGTGGTTCAGAGAATGAAAAAAGAAATTTCTGGGGATCCAAAAGTTGTCGCCACCGGTGGTATGGCAACATTGATTGCACCAGAATGTGACATTATCGATGTTGTTCAATCCAACCTGGCATTATTGGGATTGAAAGAAATGTTTGAACTCAACCAATCAATTAAGTAGTATTGTTGATTTAGTTATTCGGTTAATATTACGAAACCAATTACTCCTGAACCTGCATGAACTGACAGACCAGGTGTAAATTCAGCAATTATTGGATCAGGTGGACAGGGTAAGGCAGAACATAGTTCCCGATAAAGTTCTTTTGTCCCTGTCTCATTGTTAACATGGATCATACCAATTTGTGAAATTTTCTTATTATTAACAGCCTCAACTGCCAATTCGATCAGGCGTTTTTGCGCTTTTTTCATTGTCCGGATTTTTTCCAATAAATCCAATTTCCCATCCTGAACGGAAAGGATCGGTTTGATATTCAAAGTATCAGCCAGTCCAGCAGCTAATTTACCGACGCGACCGCTCATGGCGAGGTACTTTAATGTTGGTAAGGCTGCAAACACATGCAGGTTCTTTTTAATGGTATCAATTTTTTCTAAAATCTCATCCTTTGCAACACCTTCCTGGGCTGCTTCTGCTGCTGCTAAGACAATTAAACCCTGCGCCAATGAAAGATTCATTGAATCAACTACCGTGATCTCCTTGTCAGGAAATTGTTCTTGAGCAGTTACTGCTGCTTGATAGGTTGCACTAACCCGGCTGGATACACAGATACAGATGATAGATTCAAAACCATCATCAAAAGCTTTTTGATAAGCCTTTTCGAAAGCTGCCGGGGGAGGAGCGGACGTCGTAGGAAGTTTTTTGGCCTGATCAATGATTTCAAAGAGAATCGCATCATTAATATCAACCCCGGTTGTGTAGGTTGATTCGCCAAAATGGATGGTGATTGGCACCTGGGAAATATTGTATTGATTGGCTATCTCTACCGGTAGACTTGAATCCGTGTCAGTTATGATAGATATTTTTGACATGAAGCTCCAATTTTGAAATAAGGATTAAGGTTCTTCTATTTTAAAACACTATTTTAATCATTCTGTTGCTATTGCATCATTTGTGATTCTTAATCAGCTAACTACTCACGAATTTTGTATAATTTTAGCCCAACTATCTTTTAAACTAACAGTACGATTGAAAACCAAATTTTCTTTTTGTGCATCGAAATCAACACAAAAATAGCCCTGTCTTTCGAATTGATACCGATCACCTGGTTTAGATCCAATTAATGAAGGCTCTACTTTACAATTTCCTAAAATTGTAAATGAGTCTGGATTGATGTTATCAAGGAAAGTCAACCCTTCTTCTGTGTTATCAGGATTGGGTTTGATAAACAAGCGATCATATAGTCGGATTTCGGCTTTCAAAGCGTGTTGTGCTGACACCCAATGAATGGTTCCTTTAACTTTTCTGCCGTCAGGGGAATATCCACCTCGAGTTTCAGGATCATAAGTACAATGCACCTCTGCTATTTCTTCGTTTTCATCCTTAACAACATGGGTACATTTTACATAATATCCATAACGGAGGCGAACTTCATTACCTGGTGCTAATCGGAAGAATTTTTTTACTGGATATTCCATAAAGTCATCTTTTTCAATGAAAAGTACTTTTGAAAATGGAACCTGACGAGTACCTGCATTTTCATCTTCCGGATTATTAATCGCTTCAAGATATTCAACTTGATCCTCTGGATAATTATCAATTATTAATTTCAAAGGATTAAGTACAGCCATAACCCGGTTTGCTGTTAGGTTTAGATCATCGCGAACACAATATTCTAGTAATGAAATATCCACAACACTTTCATTTTTTGCTACGCCAACCTTATCAAGGAAATCTAAGATTGCTTTTGAGGTATAACCTCTTCGTCGCATTCCACATAAAGTTGGCATTCGCGGGTCATCCCAACCAGTCACCTGTTGATTGTCGACCAGCATCTTTAGAAAACGTTTACTAAGGATTGTATAGGTGATGTTGAGTCTTGAAAACTCAATCTGGCGGGGATGGAAAATTCCAAGTTTTTCGACGAACCAATCATATAATGGACGATGTGCTTCATAGGCAAGATCACATAATGAATGAGTGACGCCTTCAATGGAGTCGGATTGCCCATGTGCAAAATCATACATCGGATAAATACACCATTTATCCCCTGTGCGATGATGGCTGGCATGGAGAATACGATACATGACAGGATCACGCATATTGATATTGCCGGATGCCATGTCAATTTTTGCGCGTAATACCCGGGCACCATCCTGAAACTCACCATTTTTCATTCGTCTGAAGAGGTCTAAATTTTCTTCAACGGAGCGTTCACGGAAAGGACTGTTTTTTCCAGGTTCTGTGAGAGTTCCACGATATTGGCGAATTTCTTCCGGGCTTAGATCGTCTACATATGCATCGCTCTGATTGATGAGTTGTTCTGCCCATTGATAGAGTTTGTCAAAATAATCTGATGCATAAAATTCGCGTTCTTCCCAATCAAATCCCAGCCAGCGAATATCCTCTTTGATGGCATCTACATATTCAGTATCTTCTTTAACAGGATTTGTGTCATCATAACGCAAATTCGTTTTTCCACCGAATGCTTCAGCCATACCAAAATCTATACAAATCGCTTTCGCATGCCCAATATGTAAGTAGCCATTGGGTTCTGGAGGAAATCTGGTATGAACAGTTTGAAAGCGACCTGATTTGAGATCTTCTTCAATTGCATCTTTAATAAAATTAGTACTTTCATTTAGTTCAGGCATGATCAACTCCAGAAATATTGTAATGTTCTACATTCTAATCGGCTTTAATCATTGGCGCAACTTTAATTAATCATAAAGAATTAATGATGTGACAAAAAAACATTAATTGACAAACTAACAAAATTTGATTTGTCTCACTATATCTAGTTTATTGTTTAAGTTCAGGTGCAGAAGTAAGTGTGTATGAAAATTTGTCTATTCGTAACAACATGATGAATAGAAGGCTGAAGTTGACTTAAGATTTCAAATTATATATAAATATTCAACTCAGTGGCAACATCAAATTGGATATAGAATCTTTTCAATTTTTTAAAAATTAGTTAATTGCTAATTGATATTAATTGTGAGATTTTTTTATTTTCTTCTTCTTACGAAGAACTAAATGGTGTCGATTCTATTTTGCTTCTGGTAGTGGAAAAACTTCAATTTTGGTAGAATTAAAATCAATATTCCCGCCAGGAATAAAAACACACCAATCAGGTTCATTTGAACAGGCCAGGCATTTGCCCAATTGGTTCCACCTTCGACGAAAGTGTGAGTTTGGGCTCCCCAAATTGGAGCAGATAGAACTGCAATTCCACAAAAGAGGAGCGTGAAAGCAGATGCAATTCGGTTGGTATCATCAGGTTGATGCCCAACAAGGTGGAGTTCATTCCATATTCCGGGGATCTTGAAAAATGTAAAAACAATCAGCGTTAACAATGTTACATAAACTACACCATCAGTTGGCATGGAGCTTCCGCGTAAGGACCTTGAAACTGCCATATGAATGGCACCTATAACAATTCCAAGAATCAATGAAATAATTGCTTGCCTGTATCCTTGTGGTTTTTTCTTTATGAGACTGATCAAGGCTTTGACCATATAAACACCGACCGCAGTTGTTATTAAAACAAAAAGTATATACAACCAACTATACGGTGCTAGTTTTGCCATATTTGGACTAAAGTTCTTAGCAGCAACCGCAACACAGGTTGTTCCGATACCAGCCATTAATGTGAAAACAGCTGTAATCCCCATCAAAACGATCCCAACCACTCTTAAAGTTTTTCCCCACCATTTTATTTGTGACATCTCAATCCTCCTTTAAATTTTTTGAAAATTAATTTAGATTGCACTTAATCCTATCGAGAAAAATATGGTCGTTAATAAAAGAATCCCTGGCAGTAAAATTGATTTGCTATTGGCAGGTATTGATAACTTTTTGGTTTCATACATGAAAATTAATAAACCTCCCAAACCCATTAAGGCCCCTCCGAAACTTATCATTATGAATAGTGGTTGGACTCCTCCTTGTAAAACCATGGAAATTGGTATTAACAAAATAAATAATCCTGACACACCATGAACAATTGCCAGCACCACTTTTGCTAAAAATGAATTTTGCATCTTGCGTGAAATCAAAATCAGTCCTAATCCGATAATAGCAAATACCATGTACACGAATGAAAAAGAGGTTGATACTTGAGATACTAGTCCGGTTGAAATGGAAAGGGGAATGATCGTTGAGATTAAAACAACCAAAGGATTATCAAGGATTTCAAATCCAAAAATAACCATTAAAAGTCCAGCGATAACAAGAACACCAAAACCGATGGTGTAAGCCCAAATTGTTATTTGTTTAACTCCATGTCCACCGATCACTACCTGGTAAGATGATAAAAATACCATTATCAAGAGCAGGATTTGATTAATTGTTTTAATTTTATTTTTCTTCATTAGGTTGTTTAGAACATCATCATCAATACCATTGCGCTGAGCATATATAAGGAAGCATATTTGAATAGACCAAAGTTAACTTTTTCAGATGGTTTGATCAGGCTTGACACCGCTAAAATCACCAATCCAATTGATAGTACGAGTAGTAATCGAAGATAACCAAATGTCATACCAATTCCAATGGCTGCTACCCCCATTGTAAGTGCTGACAATACACTGGATGATGCAATCATAATTCTTGTGAACTGAAAACCATATTTAATAGGGAATGTGGGTATGCCAGCAATTCGATAGTCCTCATGATATCGCATCGAAAAAGTCATTATATGAGTCGGAATCCAAAACAAGATGCCCAACGCTAATAAAATTCCAACCCAATCAAATTGACTTGCACCTAATACTCTGCCAGCCAATATAGGAATTCCACCGGCTACTCCTCCCCAAATTATCGCCCAACATGTTCTACGTTTTAGCCAGATCGTATAGATGACAACGTCAATAAATAATCCGCTGAAAACAATAATCCCATATATCGGATTAATTATGATAGACCAAATAATACCGAGAATTGAGAAAAGCAGACCTACAAGGAAAACTTCATTTGGTGATACATCCCCAATAGCCAATGGACGATAACAAGTGCGTTTCATTTTCGCATCAATGTCACGGTCATACCACATGTTAATCATGGTACTGCCACTAATTGACAGAAATAGACTTCCACTAACCCCTAACAATAATGGAATGTTGAAAACCGGACACTTCACGCTCATGAAGCCAGCCAAACCGGTTGCTAAGAGCAAACCGGTTTGCAGGCTCTTGATCAACTTCCAATAGAGGGAGATTTTTCGTTTAATCGCCTTCAAATGATCTCTTTCCTTCGTAGCATGATTAGCGTACACATCTGAATCCAAATCCTGGACTTGTAAAACTGGGCATAGCACTGTTTCTTATCCAGATACGCAAATAATTTTCATAAACATCTTTACTGCCACCTCTCAGGTAACGGTAATGCTGTTCATCATATACATTACTTGTCCACTCCCAGACATTACCAGCCATATCATAGATCCCATATGGGCTGGGAGAGTCAATTGTTTGGTAACCATCATAGGTATTACCGTTATAGAATCCAACCGGTGTTGTACGCGAACCCAGGGATTTCATTTCTTCAAAAGGATCACGGCTATTGATCAAATTGGCATTGTTGCGTTTTATAGTCTCACCCCATGGGAATGGACGTCCATCTGTACCTCTTGCAGCTTTTTCCCATTCAAGTTCAGATGGCAGACGCCAGTCATAATATTCGCAATACGCTTTGGCTCCAAACCAGGATACCATCGTCATTGGATGGTTCGCCCAGGTTGATTGGGCTGAAAAATTCGTTCCATCAAAATCTAGTCGCAACACCGGATCATCAAGAGGTATATGGATATAATCACCAGCTGTAATCTCCTCCTCATGGCGGCCACCATGGAACTCATCGCCAGGATAATATCCAACAATTTCATTTTCACTAATTTTGATGTACCCATCATTTAACGCTTTATTCAGAAATTCTGCAAATTGTCGGTTGGTAACATTCGTTACCATCATTTCATATTCATAATCCAGATTAACTTCCTTATTAAATTGTCCTTGGTAGAATTCACCAGCAGGAATAGTTGCCCAGGAGTCTGGATCAATACCTGTATCAAAGATAGGTGCTGGATGATTTATATCAACAGGTGCACAGGCAGTTAGTAGCAATACGAAGAAAATGATGATTGAGAGATTTTTCATCTTCTCTCCTCCACGTAAGACTCTAAATTCTCATGAATTTCTTGTGACCACCGTCCTCGCTTTTTGAACAGATCAATTAATCTCCAAATCATTAAGGCTGCAAGTGCGATCAACACGATGACAAGACCGATATCGCCCAGAAATGTGGTTATATTAACGACCGGTTGTTGGAACGCTTCTTCAACAAACAAGCGCTTCATTTCGTAAACAGTCACTGCCCCGAATGCCAGGTCAGAAAAAATGATGATTGACCATCCAAACCATTGGCGTGCCTTGCCTTTTAATCCTGCAAAATCAGCATAATACAACAACAAAATAGTAGCTGTTAAGGTTGCCAGAATATGCCAGTGACCCGTTAAAATCAATTTTTCATCCATAAACGGCCATTTACGAAAGATTTCATCCAGTTTGACAGCAACAAAAATTCCAACACCACTGACAGTGAAATTCATAAAAACCATCTGCCAGGTGACACCAAATTTCAAAGGATCCCGTAGCAGAATTGCTGTAGATCGAAAGAAGTTACCTCTCTTGTACCCTTTTTCAGCCAAGCCCTCCCTAATTATTTTTCGCCATGAATAGATTACCAGTAATAGTGCACCCAGCATTGCGATTGTTGAGCCACCATAGATTACTGCATGAGCTACACCTTCAAAAGGAACAACAAGCCAGGTCCCAACAGAAAGAACAATTGCACCGAAAATCAAAAAGGGCATTGCGATTTTATGCAAAATCCCTTTAAAATCCATATATCTGCAAATAATTAGGGTGCACATAATAGCAATTAATGCCAACATAATATGTAAGTGACCGATAATGGATTTCTGTAAAGTTGTCTTGACTGGTTCTCTGACAACATTTTCTGCCAGGAAGGTAAAAAACCCATTCCCATAAAATGATCCTGGTACTGCACCAAAAATTGCTGAAGCCAGTGTGACAACAGCTGTGGCAAAAAATGCAATTCTTTCCATGTCAAACCCTTTACGGGAGTGAGCGTATTCTTTATTCTTCACTTTATATTCTTCGCGCCAGGGCCATAAAGCATACACCAGAAGACAACCGGCAAAAAATATTAAGGTAAGTCCGGCGATATAAACCCCATGCAGAATCCAACTGGTTCCCCAATAAGCGAACAGCAATCCTCCGAAAATGGCAGCTAGATAACCAAATGTAATCGTGCTGTTTATTTGCACGCGTTGATGCTCTTTCATTGGAACCATATCGGTAATAATGTAGGTTTCGATTGCGATTACAGCCATCGCAATCACATGATAAAGCATGATTATTCGGCCTTCTCTTTCTGCTTCAACCAGATCGATACCAAATGTATTAACAATAATTTCTTTCACACCCAGATCAGCCATTGGACCAGATAATGATCCAAAGAATGCTGAAATTATGGCGCACAGAGCTATAGCAACGAGAATCAATCCTTTTGTTGATTTGAAAAGAAAATTAAAACGATCTTTGATTGCCTGCATAGGCTCTCCTTCAGAGATAGGTGTATAATTCCAAACGAGATTGTGTAATTTTGCACATAATAACATATTGAAAAGATCAAGTCATTAACCAAAGTCAAGTCATAAATAATTAGCCTTCATTTTTAAGAAGTAAGAAGAGAATTTTTGGGGTGTCATCCTCGTCCTTCTCTCCTTAATAAATTTATTTTGATTAGATATTCTGATTTAAATATGGTGATGATCAATCCGTTGTCCCTGTCCATTTTTGCCAGAGATTAGGTATGATCAAAAAAACTACCATTACGAGGCTGGCAATTGGGGCTAGAGCAAATAATGAGAATCTACCTAATTCTTGAGCTGTAACAACTGCCAGGGGGATACCCACAATTAACTCAGTTATACCTGCCAGAAGACCAACAGGAATCATCCAATTCTTTGGTTTGGTTAATAATCCAATAGCTACCAATGCCCATCCTATCATGGCTACCCAATGCAAACTGACGACAAGATAGAATATTGGCGTTCCGACAGTAATGATTCGGCTTGTACTGGACACGCCGTTCATGAAACAGAAAATATAGGTAATCCCGGCACCCATACCAAGCAATATTCTAGGCCAGGGTATTTCTCCTACTTTCCAAAGGAAAACAAAGTAGAACAGGATATAAGGGAAGAATAAAACAAAATACACCGGCGGTAAACTGGCTGCCATAAAAGGAATATTGATAAAGAAACTGGCTAAAAGCGCTAACACAATACCAATGACTGATAATAAATACGCCCAGTTCTTTTTATTAAAGAATCCATATGCACTGACCAGGAAAAAAGCTGATGCTAATAGACCTGCATCACCAAGCCCAGGATGAATGTATTTCAACAAAATTTCGCATCCTGGTTCAGCTGACTCAGCAGACATACCTGCTACATACCACTGAAAAAAAAGAACAAAGTGTCCGATGATGCCAATGATGGCAGCAATCAGTGCCATAATTCCACCTAAAACATAATTTTTCTTCATATTTTCCTCCTTCAGTTTGACTGTATCATTTGAATAAGCCTGGGTTGACGTGTGTTTGTGGTGGGGATACCCATCCAAAATGCCTAGATTTATTGGATGAAAAGATACTTTAATCTTTTGTAAAAAATATCACAAATCACCTTCCAAGGCTTTAACTTAACGCAAGTCATAAAAAATTTGCTACTCCTCACGAGTAATATGGCATGATACACACCCTTTGTAATAAGGTGTATTGTTGTGTGATGCAACATAGATAATTGTTCCTGGTTCAACTGTAAATTCGCAATTATCCAAAAAAGTTGATTTTTTATCCCATGCATAGATTTCGATATCACAGCCTACATAGACTGTTCCTTCTAAGTGGTTATTACATAATTGACCGTTAATCCCTTGATCGAATTTTATATTTTTTCTTTTAATTTCAAGTATCTGAGGAATATTTTGTTGCTCTGCTACTGTTTGAAATGGATCGGAACGGTTTCGATATTTGATTAAATCCGAGCTGCAAAATGAACTGTTTCTTTGACATGAACTTAAAATAGTACTGAAAATGATGAGCATAAAAAGGATTAATTTTGGTTTCATAATTGTTCCCTTAAAGAATTGTGGGTTGTGATGGTGATATTAGTCATCACATCAATACATTTGTATAAAATTTCACATTTTAATTCTTTGCCTTTAAGCAAATCTAGAATCGAATTGCCCCATGGACTGACCGAATTTCTGCTATAGTTATTCTTGGAGCGGAAAATGAACTATTATGAAGATTTATTAAATAAAAATCCGGTTTTTTCAGTACTGTCTGAAAGCAAAATGGACATTGTTATCCAAGAAGCGATAGCGCATAAATATCAAAAAAGTGAGATGATTGCCATTGATGGTGATGTTTGGCCGTATATGTTTTTAATTGTTAAAGGAAGTGTGCATGCAATCAAGAGTTCTGTCGAAGGACGGAGTCTTGTTGTGACAACATTCAATAAGGAGGATTTGTTTTGGGGTTTGGCATTTTTTTATGATGATATGAAAATGCCTGTATCACTGGAAGCAGCAGAAGAGACCAGAATATTATTATGGTCAGCAGATCGATTGGTTCCTATCTTGAAAAGCGAAGGTGCTGCTGCCTGGGAATTATCGCGAATAATGATTTATAAAATGATGCGGGCAAGTGAAATTCTTGAGGAAATGACTTTTCAACCAGTGGCTGGTCGCCTCGCGAAATTGTTATTGGATACCGCTCGCGATCAACATGATGGGCCAGTCACCAGGAGTTTAACGTTAGATGAAATGGCTGCCAGAATTGGTTCAACGCGAGAAATGGTTTGCCGATTTTTGCATCGATTTGCGAATGATGGGATTATTGACATAACCCGCACAGAATTCCGTGTCATGGATTCTAAAAAATTATCAAAAATGTCACAAAATTCCAAAGGATAATGCTGCCATTTATGTCTTTCAAAAGGTAAAATTATCCAAAAATAATTCTTCTGTTGTGTAAATGATAAATTGCAACCGAAAAATTTCCACACAATAATGATTTGGTAAGCTCTTGTTGGGACTAATTTCCAAAAATATCATTACAAATTCCTTTAAATTGATCAATCATTAAATGATTTTTAACGTATAATTTTTATCGTGGCAAATCGCTTTTTCGCTCAAAAAATTGTAATTTTTTTATTAGTTATTGGGTTATCCGGATGTCAGAATCAAAGCATTGGAGAGCAGCCAAACAACCAATCATCTGACAATTATTATTATTTGGAAAATAAAGGCTCGGATACGATGGTTAATTTGGCATTGTATTGGGCAGAACGTTATCAATCCATCCATCCAGAAATCAGAATCTCTGTTACTGGTGGGGGAAGTGGAACAGGTATCTCATCCCTGATCAACAACACTGTTGATTTAGCAAACGCATCCCGAAAAATAAAACCAGAAGAAATTGCCAAAGCAAACAAAAATGGTGTAGAACCGATTGAGTATGTGGTTGCCCGTGATGCAATTGCCGTGATTGTTCACCCGGATAATCCAATCGATAAATTGACTTTACAAGAAATTTCAGATATTTATACTGGAAAAATTAGCAATTGGAGCGAGCTGGGTGGTGAAAATCGTCCTATTGTTCGTCTATCGAGAGAAACTAATTCAGGAACTCATGTTTATTTTCTCGAAGAGGTGATCCGATTAGGTAATTCTGATGATAAAACAATTTTTTCAGCAAATACATTATTATTGCCTTCCTCTGAAGGGATTATTGCAGAGGTACGAGAAAATCCAAATGCAATAGGCTATGATGGACTGGGGTATGTAACAGATGAAGTGAAAGTTCTGGCTATTGCAAAAAAAACTGGTGGCGACTATATTTTTCCAACCCTGCAAACTGTGAATGACAATCTTTATGCCATCTCGCGTAATTTATTTATTTATGCAAATGGCACACCAAAAACTTTTGTAAAAGAGTATCTGGATTGGATGCTCTCTTCGGATGGTCAAAAAATTGTTGAAGAATTAGGATTTATCCCGGTTCGTTAAGGTTTAACCATGATTGCGAAAAGAACAAATTTTTTCGAAAAAATTATTACCCTAATGATACAATTATCAGGATTTTCCTCAATTTTATTTGTTCTGTTGATACTCTTTTTTCTTCTGGGAGAAGGATCTCCAGCATTATTCGATATTCCAATCTCTGAATTATTTTCTGACAGATGGTACCCGATTGAAGGCTATTATGGGATTTTGCCATTAATATTAGGTTCTTTAGTCGTTACGCTGGGGGCTTCGTTGGTTGCGGTTCCATTTGGAATCTTAACAGCTGTTTTTATCGCTGAAATTGCACCGAAGTGGTTACAAGAGATTATGAAACCGTTGGTTGAGTTATTGGCCGGATTGCCCAGTGTTGTACTGGGATTTCTGGGAATTTTGGTTGTCTCTCCGTTTTTGCGGGATACATTCAATTTGCCAACGGGTCTGACAGCATTGACAGGTTCATTATTATTGGGTGGGATTGCTATTCCGACCATCGTCTCAATATCAGAAGATGCTTTGAATAATGTGCCGGATACATATAGGCATGGCTCCCTGGCGTTGGGTCTCACCCGGTGGCAGACGATCTGGGGAGTGACTGTCCCCGCTGCAAAATCCGGGATCCTGATGGCGGTTATGTTGGGGGTTGGCAGGACAATTGGCGAAACCATGACAGTGATGATGGTTACCGGAAATGCACCAATCTTACCAACTTCTTTTAACGCATTGTTTATGCCGATTCGAACCATGACTGCAACAATTGCATCTGAAATGGGTGAGGTTGCTACCAATAGTCCACATTATCATGTCTTGTTTTTTATTGGTATCGTATTGTTTTTATTCACGCTGGCTGTGAATATTGTTGCATCCAATATCAGTGCCAGAAAAATCAAGCGAGCTGAGAGAATATTGTCCTGAGACAGCATATGCAGAATACGAGAAAATCAAACCTAACAAAACAACTCAGAATTGAAAAAATTGGCTTTACGATTTTTACGATTTTTGCGATTGCAACCGTGTTGCCAATTATTGCTGTTGTGATTTACATCATATATTTAGGATCACCAGCAATTTCGTGGGAATTTATTTCAGCCATGCCCAGTGATGGTATGCGAGCTGGTGGTATCTGGCCGGCAATTATCGGTACCTTTTATTTGACAATTGGTACAGCTATTTTTTCGGTTCCATTAGGTATTGCGGCTGCCATTTACTTGTCTGAATATGCTGCTGCTAACAGGTTAACTCAGATAATCCGAATGGCGATTATTAATTTAGCTGGAATTCCTTCGGTTGTTTATGGGCTGTTTGGGTTGGGATTATTTGTCATCTTACTAAATTTTGGAACCAGTATTCTGGCTGCTTCCTTAACATTATCCATTATGACCCTTCCCGTGATTATCAGTACGACTGAAGAAGCTTTAAGAGCAGTGCCACAATCCTTCCGTGTTGTTAGTGTATCCTTAGGCGCGACCAAATGGCAAACAATCTGGAGGGTGGTATTGCCACAAGCGATCCCTGGGATATTAACAGGAGTCGTTTTGGGTCTGGAACGTGCCGCAGGGGAGACGGCACCGATTCTTTTTACAGGTGCAGCGTTTTTCCTGCCAAGACTTCCAAATTCACCTTTTGATGCTACGATGGCACTACCATATCACCTATTTGTAATCTCCACCCAGGTGCCCGGGATGCCGATACAGATTCAATACGGAACTGTGATGGTCTTATTGGCATTTGTTTTGATTATGAATATCATCGTCACAGTGATCCGATCGCGGGCAAGAGCAAAGAGACAATGGTGATATGAATAAAATCATAGTTGAAAATCTTAGCATAACGTATTCTGACGGGGTTGAATCTTTATTTGATATCACTCTCCAAATTCCAGCTAACAATATTACTGCATTGATTGGTCCATCCGGGGGTGGAAAATCCACTTTTCTTAGAGCGCTTAATCGCTTAAATGATCTTGCCGATGTAGCAAAAGTGACTGGAAAAATACTCATCGATGGGGTCGATATTTTGGATCCCGAACTGGATGTGATTGCATTAAGAAGAAAAGTAGGGATTGTCTTTTCACGACCATTACCACTTCCTTTAACTATTTTCCAAAATGTTTCCTATGGTCTTGAATTGATGGGCGAAAAAAGAAAGAATGTGCTGAATGATGCCGTAGAAAGGGCTTTACGGCTGTCAGAATTATGGGATGAATTAAAAGATCGTTTAAATGATCCAGCCTATTCAATTTCTGGTGGGCAACAACAACGTCTGTGCCTGGCACGAACCCTTTCTTTACAACCGGAAATCATTATGCTGGATGAGCCCACTTCAGCGCTCGATCCGGTCTCCACAGCCAAGATAGAAACATCTTTACTTGAGCTCAAGAAAGATTTCACCGTCATTATTGCCCCCCATAACACGCAACAAGCAGGCCGGATTGCAGATTACGTCGCTTTTTTCTTGCAGGGCAAATTGATTGAATTCTCTTCAGCTGAAGAGATATTTACCCGACCAAAAGACATAAAAACTCAGGATTATATTTCGGGTAAGTTTGGATAAAGAAAAATATCCACCAATCATTTAATTTGATTTGTGATTTTTGATCAATAAAATTAACTCAGTATTACCTTTAATAAAGTCATTTCGATTAAGGAGGAAAGATGGCTCGACCAACATGGGACTCTTATTTTATGAAAATTGCCGAGGATGTCGCTGTTCGTTCAACTTGTGATCGAGCTCAGGTAGGAGCTGTATTAGTCAAGGATAAACACATTATTTCGACAGGTTATAATGGGTCCCCGGCAGGGTTGGAGCATTGCGACGATATTGGCCATTTAATGGTTGAAGGACATTGTGTTCGTACTGTACATGCCGAAGTAAATGCCATTATTCAAGCAGCTGTGTTTGGCCTGGCAACCAAGGAAGCTGTTTGTTATGTAACCCATTTTCCCTGTCTAAATTGTACAAAGATGTTAATAAATGCAAGAATCTCCAAACTTGTTTATATCAATTCCTATCGTGTTGACCCAATCGCGTTAGAATTTCTGGAAAAAGCAGGGGTCGCCATTGAACAATTCAAGCCACAAGAATAATTTCTTTAAATCAACCGTAGTAAGGGGTGTGTATATCTCCCTTATTACGGTTCCATTAGTTCGTAAAGAATTGAGTTCATAATTCCACCATCGTTGAAATATTGAATTTCAATCAGGGTGTCAATTCTTAATTTGACTTGAAAATCAATTACGAGTCCATTATTTTTTGTTGCATAAACAGGGAGTGTTTTTCCAGGATATAAATTCTCTGTTTCTAATACGGAGAATAATTCACTTCCATCTAAATCCAGTGTATACAGATTGTCTCCCGGTAAAAACTCGAGAGGTAAAATACCCATCCCGACAAGATTGGAACGATGGATGCGTTCAAAGGATTCAGCAATCACAGCTTTGATACCCAATAACATAGGACCCTTAGCAGCCCAATCCCGGGAAGAACCTGAACCATATTCTTTTCCTGCGATTGCAATTAAATCGATATTTTCCAGTCTATATTTTTGGGATGCATCAAAGATACTCATATCGAGTCCGGTCGGAATATGACGGGTTAATCCTCCTTCAATCCCTCCTAAAAGAAGATTCTTAATGCGAATATTTCCGAATGTTCCGCGGGTCATAATTCGATCATTCCCTCTGCGGGACCCAAAAGAATTGAAATCCTCCGGATTCACGCCATTGTTGATCAGATATTCACCAGCTGAACTTATTAATGGAATCGCGCCTGCTGGTGAGATATGATCGGTTGTAACTGAATCACCCAAGACAACTAATGCGTAGGCATCAATAATTTTTCTTGATCTGGTTTGTTGTTTTAAATCCTCAAAAAAGGGGGGTTCCTGCAGGTAGGTTGAATTTTCATCCCACTCATAAACTTTTTTGGAATCAGTGTTAAGTTGGTTCCAATCGGGATTGCCAGTGAAGACACTCTGGTAATTTTCCAGGAAAATATCAGATTTAACAACCGATTGAAGGATGCTTTGAATTTCGAAAGAGTTTGGCCAGATGTCGCGTAAAAAGACTGGTTGTCCTTGAGGATCAAAACCAATCGGGTCTTCCGTCAGGTTGATGTTTACCGTTCCTGCCAGTGCATAGGCAACTACCAAAGGTGGTGACGCCAGATAATTAGCAAGCGTGTGAGGATTAATCCTGCCTTCAAAATTTCGATTTCCAGACAAAACAGCACTGGCAACAAGATTTTCACGTTGAATAAAATCAACAACTTCATCCCGGAGTGGGCCACTGTTTCCGATACAGGTTGTACAACCATAACCGACAATGTGGAATCCAAGTTTTTCTAAATCTAGCATTAAACCACTTTTCTCCAGGTAATCCGTGACAACGCGTGAACCAGGCGCAAAGCTCGTTTTTACATATTCGGGAACGTGCAAGCCTTTTACCACTGCTTTTTGAGCCAACAATCCGGCTGCAATCATAACCGTTGGATTGGAGGTATTGGTACAGGATGTGATGGCTGCAATAGCAATAAAACCATGCGATAATCGGAATGATTTTCCTTTTAATTCAAGATTAAATATCTTTTGCATATCCTCTTGGTGATATCCAAATCCTTGTTGACTACGAGGTTTAGTCATATTTATTAAGAAATTTTCTTTCACATTCTGAAGGCCCATTCGATCATGTGGGCGTTTCGGACCTGCAACACTTGGTTCAATCGATTGCAGGTCAACTTCGATCACCTCTGTAAATTCCGGATCGGGTTGATTTGTTTCTCTGAACATGTTCTGTGCTCTATAATATTTTTCCACCAAGGCAAGATGTTCTTCAGTTTTACCAGTCAGCCTTAAATATTCGAGTGATTGTGCATCGAAGGGGAAATAAATCATGGTCGCGCCACTTTCGGGTGTCATATTTGCAATCATCGCCCGATCAGCCAAAGAAAGGTGGTCCAACCCGTCACCGAATAATTCAACGAATTTATCCACAACACCTTTTTTTCGAAGAATTTCAATGATTCGCAGTGTCATGTCAGTTGGGGTTGAACCTTCCTTTAAACTCCCAGTTAGGTGGATGCCAATTACTTCCGGCATAAGGATCTCGATCGGTTGTCCCATCATCGCAGCAACTGCCTCAATGCCTCCAACCCCCCAGCCAAGAATCCCCAAACCATTGATCATGGTGGTATGCGAGTCAGTACCTACCAAAGTGTCAGGAAATGCATAAACCAGCCCCTCTTCTTCTTTTGTCAAAACCGATTGCGCCAGGTATTCTAAATTTACCTGGTGAATGATTCCTGTTGCCGGGGGAACAATTCTGAGGTTTTCGAAGGCAGATGAACTCCATCGCAGAAATTGATACCGTTCCAGATTTCGTTGGAATTCAATTTTCGCATTTAGAACAACAGCATCTTTTTGGGCAGCTACATCCACCATGACAGAGTGGTCTATGACCAAATCCACCGGGATGATGGGGTTTACTTTAAGGGGATCACCACCTAATCTTTGGACGGCAGCACGCATAGCTGCAAGGTCGTTTAAGACTGGAATGCCGGTAAAATCTTGCAGGACCACACGTCCAGGGAAAAAAGGAATCGGTTCATGCTTATCCTGGTGAGGTTGCCAGTTTGCCAGCATCATGGCTTGCTCCTCGGTGATTGTTTGATGATTGAAATTTCTTAAGACACCTTCAAGCAAAACCCGGATGGAATACGGTAATCGTTGCCAATATTCTTGTTTTCCAGTATTTAATTTAGAGAGTTGGAAGAAATGATACTCTTTTCCCGCAACAGTGAATTTTGATATTGTGCTTTCCATTCCTTTTTTCATTTTTTTCTCCTTTGGAGTAAATCAGGTGTTTTTATAAATCACTCATAGAAATTTGTGATAATAGCATTTGCAAATTCCTGGGTTCCCAGTGGGGATGCTTTCTCCACAAATTGAGCCAGATCAGGTGTAAGCTGACCATTTTTGATGGTATTTTCCAAGGCAATTGTGATCAAATCAGCAGCTTCGTTCCAGCCAATATATTGTAGTAAGAGTACAGATGACAGGATTAGCGAGGATGGATTAGCTTTATTTTTTCCTGATATATCCGGTGCCGTACCATGGGTTGCTTCAAAAATAGCGATACCGGATTGATAGTTAATATTCGCCCCAGGGGAGATACCAATCCCCCCAACCTGGGCAGCCAGCGCATCTGACAGATAATCTCCATTTAAATTGGTAGTTGCGATGACGCTGAAAATCTCAGGATAAAGCAGAAGATTCTGAAAGGCTGCATCGGCGATAACATCGTTCATCCATATTTTTCCATTCTTCGTAGCTGTATCCTTCTCAATTTTTGCTTCTGCGATTCCGAATGTTCTTTTGGTTGACTCAAATTGTCTGGAGGTATAGAGGTAATCTTTATACTCACTTTCAGCCAGATCATAACCCCATTTCCGAAATGCACCTTCAGTAAACTTCATGATATTACCTTTATGTACCATTGTGATGTTTGGCTTATTATGTTCAATTGCAAATTCAATGGCTGCTCTCACCAATCGTTGGCTACCTTCCTGTGAGATTGGTTTGATCCCAATACCAACGGTTTGTGGAAATCGGATTTTTTTGAATGAGTTTGGAATGTTTTCACTCAACCAAAGGAGAAGTGATGATGTTTCCGAGCTGTCAGCTTCAAATTCGATCCCGGTGTAAACATCTTCGGTATTCTCCCGAAAGATTGTGACATCAATTTTTTCGGGCTGGGTGACCGGGGCAGATATTCCGTGGAAATAACGCACAGGTCTCAAGCAAACGTAAAGATCAAGATCTTTCCTTAATGCGACATTCAATGAACGGATTCCTTCACCGACGGGTGTTGATAAGGGGCCTTTAATCCCAACCATGTAATTGGTGAAAGCTTCTAATGTTTCCTGTGGTAACCATTCTCCGGTTCGGTGAAATGCCTTTTCACCAGCCAGAACCTCCTTCCAAATGAATTTTCGCTGGTTTTTATATACCTTTACTAGAGCAGCATTAACTACTGATTGCATGGCTTGTGTTACTTCGGGTCCAATACCATCACCGGGGATAAATGGGACAGTCACATGATCTGGAACAGATAAACGGTTGTTGATCCATTGAATGGTATTTGATAATTTATTCATTATGGTCCTTTACTGATCCTGATTGATCTGAATCTCCGCAATTAATTGTAAATATTTAATTTTTTTTCATGTCTACATTTATTCAAATCTACCCTTGACTTTTTTCTACATAATTCCTATAATCATTATATTCAATTTCGGGACAGTGTCCCATTCTCCGGCACAAAATTATGCAAATAGAAAAATTTCAAACAATTGATCGACTCATACAAATCATGGATTGTTTTACCATCGACCAGAATGAATTGGGTGTCAGGGAGGTGGCAAGACTGACTGGACTATCACCAAGTGTCTGTGGTCGCTTAATGATCGCTTTAAAGGAGCAAGGTTTACTATTACAACATCACGCTTCCCGTGCTTATTCCGTAGGTCCAAAGAGTTTACGATGGGCGGAAGTTTACACAACGAATCTCGACATTCGAAATGTCGCCTTACCAGCGATTAACGAATTGTTGATAGAAACAAAAGAGACAATCAGTCTCTATATTCTGGATGGTAACGAAAGGCTTTGTGTGGAAAGAATGGAAAGTGCACAGAATGTCCGCATTGTTGCCAGAATTGGGCGACGGTTGCCATTATATGCAGGCTCGGCCGGTAAATTATTACTTGCTTTTTTACCAGAAAAACGGCAGGATGAAATTCTTTCCAACACAAATTTTCAACCATTTACGGATAAAACAATCACAGATATCCAAAAATTACGGGCAGAGCTTAAAATTATTCGAAAACAAGGGTATGCCTTCAGTGATGGCGAATGGGTTGAGGATGCAGCTGGGATTGCTGCACCGATTTTTGACATAAAAGGCGATATACTGGCAGCATTAACGGTTTCTGGACCATCTTTTCGATTTACACAAGAAAAAATCAGGTTACATAAGCATAGTGTTTTAAAGGCAGTTGATAATATCTCAAGGGATTTGGGATATATCGGACCTGCCTATTCTTATCAAAATCATTTCAATTAACAAAAATAATAGTTGGATACATCATTCAACTTCCCAATTATTTTGTTACCATTCAAGTTAGTTCCACAAAGGAGATTTACAATGATGTCGATAGAGGAGAAAATCGCAACACAATTACCAGCCTGGCGAGAACGGGTAAACCGCTTACGCAATGAATATGGAGACTTTAAGGTCTGTGATGTAACTGTTTCCCAAATTTATGGCGGTATCCGGGGTGTTCAAATTCAAGTCAGTGATATTTCGTATGTTGATCCGAATGAAGGGATTCGCATTCGTGGCTATTCAATTCCTGAATTATTAAAGGTGCTTCCGAAATTACCCGGGGCTGAATTTCCATTGGCTGGCGGTGTTTATTACTTGTTGTTGACAAATGAATTACCTTCTTTTGAAGAAGCGATGATGGTGGAAGATGAATGGCGCAGGAGAAGCCTGATTCCGACATATGTGTACAATACGATTCGGAGAATGCCGAAGGATACGCATCCGATGACATTGTTTTCAATCGGGATTATGGCGCTGCAACGGGAATCTGTTTTTTCAAAAGAATATGAAATTGGTGTGGTTAAAGATGATCATTGGAAATATTTCCTACAGGATTCCCTGAACCTTACTGCTAAATTACCGGGTTTGGCTGCATTTATCTACAATTTGAAATACCAGGATGGAATTTATCTTCCACCCAGGTCTGACCATGATTGGAGTGCAAATTTTGGGGTAATGATCGATCGGGAAGGGGATCCGAATTACTATGATTTATGCCGGTTGTTTTTCTTTTTACATTGTGATCATGAAGGAGGAAATGTTTCTGCGCACACCACCCATCTTGTGAGTTCAGCCTTATCAGATGTGTATTTATCCTGCTCAGCTGGCATGAATGGTCTGGCAGGACCTCTACATGGATTGGCAAACCAGGAGTGTCTCAAGTGGTTGTTGGATGTCAGAGACCACTTTAATGGGTTACCGAACGAGACCCAATTGGATGTTTTTCTACGAGAGACTCTCGCTGCTGGAAAAATTATTCCAGGTTACGGTCATGCAGTCTTGAGAACAACTGATCCACGCTTTACTGCCCAACTGGAATTTGCCAGGGATAAAAACTTGAACAGTGACTTAATTCAGTTGGTTAAAATGGTTTATGCAATTTTGCCGAATATTTTGATGGAAAATGGAAAAGTAAGTAATCCATGGCCAAATGTTGATGCGATTAATGGTGCATTACAATACCATTTTGGGGTAAAGGAATATGATTTTTATACAATTTTGTTTGGGGTAAGTAGAATTTTAGGTTTATCAGCACATATTGTGTGGGCAAGAGCATTGTTAAAACCCATCGAAAGACCAAAATCATTAACGACACAGATGTTAGAAGCAATGATTACCAATAAGTAATTTTCTAATTTATAATCTGTTCTTTTATGGATCAAGTGGATTTTTTTGTAATAGCGGTATGGAGGTAATGGATGGAAAATGGATCATATAAAATCTATGATGAAAAAATAGTGTTACGCACACGTAATCGTTTATGTGATACGGTGGATGAATTAATAAATTCCAAATTATTTTTGGATTTACTCAGTAAATATGTACGGTATTTATTTCGCCAACAATCTAGATTGTTGCGTGTTTTTTTCAATGAGGAAAAGGTTACACCAGAAGAATTAAAAACCATGCAGACGACTTTATTATTGTTGTCAAAATTACCAGCAGATCAGGTGAGTAAGATTATTCCCGAAAGTAAGACTTTCTTTGATGATATGGATTTACTCAGTGATTTTGTTGAACAGTTTTATAATTTTTGGAGGCGATTACAACGTCTGGTTGTCATCGATTCGGTGGATGACAGGCTTGATAAGCGCCCTTATCGATCTTTTACAGAGACAGTTGAAAAATTAATGCACGTTGTGCGTAGCGCTCAGCGTGATATTCTTGAAAATATTTCTGGTAATCATCCCAGGGTTTATCGTCAGGTTAGTGCCGGTGTGAATATGGCTGCCATCACCCTGCCTTATCAAATGCCATTTGTTTGCGATTATTCGGATAAGTTGTGCGATATTCTGATGACCAGACAGGTACTCCTTTATCCACCCTTAATTTTTAATACGCCGAACAATAAAAGGAGTGGCAAATTTGTACGGGTTGAAAAAAATCCGATAGACCATCTGGACATCAACCCTGAAGAGTGGTTGTGCTACCCAGCCAAAGTGGGTGAATTAGTCATTTTGATATATTTCACAGTTCAATGGTTTGAGTTGGGTTTTTCTTTATGTAATTTGTTCGAATTAGCTGACAACGCAGATTTAAAGAAAAAGCCAGATGCGATCTATTTTTATGGTGTTCCGGTTGAAAGCGAGAAAGACCCCGATACAACTGAGACTATTTTTTATGATGATAAAGAAAATGGTATTTTGATTGGTAGTGTTCCTTTCCGAAAAGAATATGCATACTTTGGGTACCTGAAGAAAATGGTATTGACATTACACAATGTAAAGATGATGAAAATGGGAAGAATGCCATTTCATGGTGCCATGTTCCACATCGTCTTACGAAATGCAGGAACTTCTAATGTATTACTAATTGGGGACACCGGGGCAGGAAAATCTGAAACGTTGGAAGCATTACGCGGCATTATTGAAGATCAGGTCGAAGATCTGGTCATCATTGCGGATGATATGGGGTCGATTGAGATTATGCCGGATGGCAGGATTGTTGGATACGGAACAGAAATCGGCGCATTTGTTCGTCTGGATGATTTGCAGAAGGATTATGCTTTTGGGCAAATTGACCGATCCATAATCATGAATCCGGATCAGGTAAACTCAAGGGTTGTTATACCTGTGACGACATTTAAGAATGTAGTTGAAGGATATGAGATTGATTTTGTTTTGTATGCCAATAATTATGATACGGTTGATGAGGACCATCCAGCTGTTGAACTCATCAAAAATCCTGACCAAGCCATTGAAGTGTTCAGATCTGGTGCAGTGATGAGTAAAGGGACAACAACAACAACCGGGTTGACACATTCCTATTTTGCTAATATTTTTGGTCCACCAGAATATCGGGAATTACATGATGAGATTGCCAGAAAATTCTTCCAGGCCTTTTATGAGAAGAATGTTTTTGTTGGAGAAATGCGAACACAACTGGGAATATCCGGTAAAGAATTCTCCGGTCCCGAAGATTCAGCAAGAGCTTTGTTGGAGATTTTAAAGAAGAGACCCAAGTAAATTTGGATGCTGTATTATGGAGAACTCATTTCTCCCAATAAAACTTCAACTGTCTTGATTTGATCCTCTCGAACAAATTCAATCATAATTTGTTGGTCAGGTTCGTATTCGAATAAAGCATTTATGAAGGAATGATTTTCATCAATGGGTACTTCACCGATTTTTGTAATGATATCCGCTTCTCTTAATCCAGAGTTTGCAGCCGGACTGTTGCGATCGATTCCTGTGATGTACGCACCATAATTAACCGGTAAGTTATACCAGGAAGCGATTCTTGGCGTTATATTCTGATAATTGATGCCAAGATAAGGTCGAGCGAAATACCCTTTGTCAATAATGTGTTGGGCAATCATGGATGCAGTATTGGATGGAATGGCAAATCCGAGTGCTTCAGCATTTGTGCTGGAGCTACCGCTTCCACGAATGACGAATGTATTGATCCCGATTACTTCTCCTGCTAAATTTAGTAATGGTCCGCCGGAATTTCCCTGATTAATGGCTGCATCTGTCTGGATTAAGTCCTCGATTGTATATCCCTGTCCTGTATCGATAGTTCTCCCAGTAGCACTGATCACACCAACAGTAACTGAATTTCTAAATGTTCCTAATGGTGAACCAATTGCGATGACGGATTCACCCGGTTTGAGATTATCTGAATTGCCAATTTTTGCGATTCCCGGCACTTCACCATTGATCTTTAAAACCGCCAGATCAACAAAAATATCCCGATTAACTAATTCAGCTGGATGTTCAGTCCCATCATTGAGTATGACGGATAATGTTTGTGTTCCTTCCACGACATGATTATTTGTCAGGATGTATCCATCATTTGTGATAATGACCCCACTACCACTGACCTCCTGATCGGATGTTGTTCCAAAAAAAGTTGCTCTTCCACTAATGGTTCCAACAACAGTAACAACCGCTGGTTCGACAGATTGAACGACGGAAGTTATTGTTGTTTCAATTTCCGTATTTGAAAAGAAAATTTGAGAAGCAGGCTTTTCGGTAGGAGTGGGAAGAATTTGATCTGTTTTCGAAAGTTCTGATTTTTGTATGAAATTCCAGGTAAGAATACTACCGCTTATGGCACCAAAGATTGAACTTGTCATGACGATCAGGATGATTAAAAAAGCATATAAAATTTTCTTCGGTTGCATATCAATCAACATTCCTTTACGAATGATTTATGATCTCATTCTATTTCGAAAAGATAAGTAAAATATTAGAATGAAACTATTCAAAATTGCATTGATTATTCTACTACTCATTCTGACCGGGTGTATGGAAAATGGACAAGCTTTCACCGAGACTACATCACCCACAACAGAATATACCAAAACCATCACAATAATTAAAGAGACTCCAACCCTTCAACAATTAGTACTTCCAAAATCCTCTGAAACTGAAGAATCAGTTTTCAACATAATTGAGGTCAGTTCTCCTTTAGAGGATTACCCACTTTTAGAAATAGTAAATCTCATTTCGAATCAGTTTAATCCTCCTTCTCCGGGTTCTGATGATCCTCATCAGGGTGTGGACTTCAGTGTGATTGATCCAACTCTACGAATTGCTTTAAAGGGTTCACCCATCCAGGTAATTCTCGATGGTAAAGTCGTCATGTTGATGAGTGATCGATTTCCATACGGAAATGCAGTAATGGTGGAAACACCTTTTGAAAATCTTCCAGAAACCTGGCGTGAAAAGTTGTTGGATATTTCCAAACCGGAATCCTGGGGGAAACAACCTGCATTGACCTGTCCTGCCGGGTGGGACAGACCTGCCTCAGAAATGGATGAATTGTCGTTATATGTGTTATACGCTCATCTTGATAATGAGCCAGATCATTTGATGGGGGATGAAGTTGTTAGTGGTGACAAGCTGGGGGAGATTGGGGATAGCGGAAATGTGTTGGCACCTCATCTTCATTTAGAAATGCGGATTGGATTTACCTCTGGACTAAAAGGCAGCATGGCACATTATGATGTTTCAGCAAAAGAAGAAGAAATGGAAAATTATTGCCGCTGGCGCGTAAGTGGTTGGTATAGAGTTGTTGATCCGATGGATTTGTTATCCACTGACCCTGGCTATTAGGGTGTTGGAGTTCTCAAATCGGCATATCCCATTTCCAACATCCATTGACAAATGATGGGTCCACCGTGTTCATCCGGTATTGGTTCTTGCCCTCTGGTTTGTGGGATACCATTAAAACCAAGGAAATAGCCAGATTCTCCGGTTAATTGGTCCCTTGCTGGACCAGACAAATCACGGTCTCCAATGGCAATGGCATGGATATGGATGGGAGACCCGGGGTACAACTGATCAAAATTTCTTAACCAGGCTGCAAAACCTGCGATCCGTAATGCCTCGATCAAAGGTTCAATGTCATCATACAATACCTGATAGGTACCATATTGGATCACAGATATATCGACTGCACCACCGCCATTATGTGTCCCAAAACTGGCAGAGATCTGGTTGGTATAGCTTCCCTGGGTCAAGTGATAACCAGTCAGTTCAATTTCACCCTGGTAGATCGATTGTGCATTTTCCAACATTGAATATGTGCGCTGATTTAAATACCTGCCATTAATCACAACGAGATCATAATTTTCTGATGGTTTCACACAATTTTCTGGCTCCAAAAATACCGGGGTGGGTGCGTTCGTTACTGTTGGTGTCAGAGAAGGTAGAGTTGTTGGTGTAGCAGAAGGCTCAGGTGTGAATGTCTTTGTTGGCTTTGAAGTTTCGAATGTTTGCACTTTTGATGAACTTGTAGGAATTAGCACCTCTTTGTTCGATCGAGAACAGGCGGACAACCAGGTACTTATTAGTAAAACTATCAAAGAAATTATGATGAATAAGTTTTTCCGTTGAAATATATCTGAATCCGAATTTGAATTTTGTTCCATATCATATTTGCATTTATTGACAGTTTTAAATTTCATCCAAAGAACTTTTTTTGTAACAATCATACATATTTTTGGGATAAATCCAACAAAAATGTACTTACAACATCTCCCTTATATTTAAATTTATTAAAAGAATATTGGAAAAATAATATTTATATATTTTGCTTCAGCTTTATTTTTGCCAGCGCCAGAATGGAAAAAACGAACAGAATCACATAAATGACCATTAAATTTGTATATCCAATTTGGTCTGCAATAGGACCCCCTATGTAAGCACCAACTGCTCCTGCTCCTGCACCAGCCAAATTGGAGATTCCTAAAAATCGTCCAGCCTGATCCTGTGGAACGATTTCTGTTCCCAATGCCCAGTTAGATGCATAAAAGAAACCAATCCCAGCACCCACCAGACACCCAGCAGCATACATCCAGGAAATAGAAGGAGATAGCAATACAAGAGCAGTTCCTATCGTAGTTAAGATCACGCTTATCAAAATGATTTTTCTGGTACCGAACCGGTCCGTTAACCAACCGCTGGGAACTGCTGATAAAAGAATAAATATTCCTATAAACATGATAATGGAGGCAGCCGGACCAGCAGCCTTTTCGCCTTGCAATTCTACAAACCTTTCCTGTAAAAAGAAAACCAGAAAACCAGCTAGATTCGTTGAGCCAGCTAAAAAGGCCAATCGATTCACGACCCACCAGGTGAAATTCTGATGGTCCTGAATTTTTTGACCAATACTGACATAAATACTAATCCAGACCCCAACACCTATGGCAACCAGCATCCCCAATAAACCTATTGCCATTACCAACAGATGACCATAAGAGGTCTCTTCCTGAAGGATAAAATTCATTATCTGTCTGACGATGAATCCAGAAGCGAGAATAATAACGGTAAAAGCGGCAGTCATCAGAACCAGACGGATGATTGGATTCCAGTCCACCTTGGTCGTTTTTTGCTGCAATGGTACTTCTTTAATAGTCAAGGTGAGCAGGAGACACACGATCATGACCACCACTAATATAATTAATGCACCCCAAATATTACCAGCACTGACCATTTTCCCAACCACAAATGAAACAAATATTAATGGAAGGGGAAGTTCAAATAATGCTTTAAATCCTGAAAAACGTCCACGCTTATCCTCTGGAACCAGATCGGGAATGATACCCTGTGTGGCTGCATGAGCTGTGTTGGCTGTCATCATTGAAAGTGTGTACAGGAGGAACAAGAACCAATAACCAGTCATACCTTCCATACCGGCTGTAAATCCGATGAAGACATAGAGAATGAGTTCCCCAATGGTACCGGCAACAATGAATGGCCGCCTTCGACCAAATTTTGAGGTAGATTGATCACTGAGTAAACCCATCAAAGCCTGAATCAGAACGGCAGCCATCAGTGCCCAGAGTCGCATATTTCCTAATAATTCACCCTTGGCAGCCTCCCCGACAAAGCGTTGAATTAATAAGGGAATGATTAAGGGGGATAATACTTGTGAACGAGCGGTGAGGGCAAACCAGTAAATGTTGTAGGTGATATAGTGGTACCAGCGGATGACTCGGTTCATTTTGGCTCCTGGAGGGGTTTTATTGTACAGATCGAATAAATGTCGATGTCGAAAGAGATTTGGCTTGAATTACTTGAGAATTCTTTGTCAGGTTCAAATGGTGATATCAATTCAATTGTAGAACATTCCGGGATATTCACCCTGATATTTTGAGGTTGGATATGGTAATTGACCAGATGAATATTAACCTCCTGGTTTGGTGTTTCCCATACATCGATTAAGACCGGATGATCAGAGGTGATCCGTATTATTTGATTGACATCCAATTTGCTGAGTAGTTCATTCTGAAATTTTTTGTCAGGTGATTTAAAAAAAGGAGTATGTGTGACCAGCTTTGCCATGCCGATCCAATCCATTACGTTGCGCATACTTTTGCTGCCGTGATATCCTCTGATCAACCCATCAGCCAAATCTACCAGAATTGATTTTAAGATTGGACTTCGGTCAAAAATGGATTCAGAAAATTTGGGGTAAGAGGAAAATTTAGTTGGATAAATAATTTTGATATTTTTGTCTATTTGCTCGGTATTTTCTTGATTGTCAAAAATCAATAATTGTTGAATTCCTTGCAGATCTTTCAGATTTGTCACAACTCTCCAGGGAATCCCAGCTGACAATAAAGATTGTTGGCAGGCAAAGAATAAAGGTGCCAGTTGGAACCAATTTTGCCAGAGCTTGTCTCCCGGATGTAGAACGCCAACAGAAGCAAGACGGTTTGTTTGACATTGGTAAATGGATTGATGGTCTTCCAACCAGTGGTGAAATTTTCCAATTGCATGTTGTTGTTCATCATATTCCGGAGCGGTTAACAGGGTCATTTTCACCCCATCATGGTATTCTGTCCCTTTCGTGGTCATACTACAACCAAGCGCAGCTGCTTCTGCCATGCCCGTTAATATCCGGCGAATTGGATATACAGGATCAAAACCAATTCCAGCATCATAGGAAAGAACACTCAGAAGTCTATGATCTGGCAAATATGGTTGGGTGTTTCGAATGGTTATGGCGTTGTTTACCAGGATTTCATGTGCTTCATCCCATTTTGGCAAGGCAAAATTTTCGATCATCGTCACATCCTGGATTTTTACCAGGGCGGCGAAATCGATTCCAAAGATAAGTTTTGTTGGCCGCATAACTGGGTCATAATCGTTTGCGCTGATGATAACATCCGGTTTTAATGATCGGGCGTAATTCGATAAATTTTCAATAATAGAAGACATTTTTTCAGCTCGCCAGTTGATGTAATCCTTTACCTCTTGTTTTTTGAGATCAGTATTGGCAGGAATTATTTTTCCAGTTTCCAGTTTATAAATTTGTTTACAGGATTCACAATAACAACCTGGTGCTCCCAACCAGGTTTTAAAGAGGGAATTGGGTTGCTGACCATACCAGAGGTTATCAAAAAATATTCCATCCGCTCCACGGTAAATGGCATCAGAAATTCTTTCCTGTAAATAATGAATCCAATCCGTATTTTGGAAGCAGGTCATATATCTGCCGGAATAATAATAGACTTTTTTTCCTTTTGGTGTGATGGCATACCAATTCTTTTTTTGAAAACTGCCAGAAAAAACACAATTGGAAGATTGAATATAGGCGAAAACTTTACTACCTTGTTGATGATATTCATTAACTGCCTGACCGAAGGATACCCAATCTTCTTCTTCAATTTCTGGTGGAAACCCCCAACTATAAGTCAGGTGGATCCAATTCTGATAAAGTTTATTAACAACTAGATCAGCACCTCCTTGTTTGTGTGCTGATAAATGGACGTCTTCATCTACGTCTACCTGCATAAATTTTAGCTTGTTCATGCGGATTGTTCCCGGACCAGCCCAAAGATAGATGGGACGATAATTTCCAATACGAAATTCAGTTTGATTGTGCATCAGGCTCCTGATAATGAGTAATATTGGAAAAGATTTATTGAAGCATTGACTTTTTTATTCGTTTGATAAATGTTCCTGAATCGCTAAAATTTTCTCCGTGGATTTCAAGCCATGGCCGGTAAAAACGGAAAACCAATGATCAATTTCTGGATGAGACCGCACCAAATCAGGAATGGCTGCAATAGTAGCAGCTGCAGTTGGTTCGATGTAGAAACCTTGATGATGCATCTCCAGCATTGCGGATTGAATCTGGTCTTCCATTACCGTAACAAAAGTTCCATTGGACACTCGCACTGCCTGTAAAATTTGTTTTCCGCGGATGGGTTCAGCGATGGCGATTCCTTCTGCCAGTGTAGGAAGGGATCTGACTTTGGAAGGTTCGGCGACATTTTGATTATGAGCTTCAAAGAGGGGAGCACAATTCTTACTTTGAACAGCAAAAATGCGTGGAATGGTTGAGATGTGTCCAGCTTTCCTGAGGTCATTAAAGCCTATCCAGACCCCCAGAATCAATGTTCCGTTCCCTGCTGGTAAAATGACGGCTTCCGGTGCCTGCCAGTTATTCTGCTCCCAAATTTCATAGGCAAAGGTCTTGGTGCCCTGGAAGAAGAATGGATTCCAGGAGTGACTAGCGTAATAAGTGGTTCTGGCAGCTTTAAGAACGGCATGTGCGGTGTTTTCCCGACTGCCTGGGATCAGATGCAGATTAGCTCCGTATTCAGTTATTTGTGCCATTTTTGCGGGAGATGTGTTGGCAGGCACATAGATATCACAATCGATTTTTGCCCGCGCACAATAGGCTGCAATGGCGCAGCCTGCATTCCCGGAGGAATCTTCAACCACGTGAGACACTCCAATCTCTTTGGTTAACGAAATTAATACGGAAGCCCCACGATCCTTATAAGATCCAGTCTGGAAAAGATGGTCTTGTTTTATCCCTACCGTTTTCCCCTCAAATTCAATAGGGATAATAGGTGTATAGCCTTCCGAAAATGAGATAATATTATCATCGTGACCAATTGGTAATGCTTCTCTATACCGCCACATGGTCTGGGGACGTTTTTGGATCAAATCGATGGGGAATTGGATGTCCATTTCTATATCCAATAATCCACCGCACATACAACGCCAGATTGGATTGATAGCGGGATAATTTCGTTCACACTGAGAACAGATTAGTTTTATATCCTTCAAGGTCACTCCATTCATTAAATCAGAATTCTAATGGTTTTGATCTCGTAGGGTTTTATTTCAAGCAGAATTTGGCCATCTTTGACCAGGCTTTGAAGTTGATCTTCCTCCAACAGGTTTGTTTCCCAGGCTGCCAGAATGGGAGCAAAAGATTGAATGAAAACAGGTCCTCTTTTCCGTTGGCTTTCATATAAACGAATGATGATTCCATTTCCATCTTCTGCCCGTTTTATGGTCTCGATGACTACATTTCTGCAGTTGGTTGAAAAGAAAGGAGAAGAAACGGTGATTTGGTTATCTGATAAATATTTTTCCTGATTTGGTGAATTCTTGTCGAAAACGATGATCGGATCATTTAATGCATAAGCACTTGACTGCGTTTGCTCTTCCCAGTTTCCTGTGTGGGGGAGAAGAGAATACTTGAATTGATGGATACCCAAATCAGCAAGGGGATCAGGCAGGGTTGATCCGCGCAGTAAAGACAAGCGGATCACATTTTTATGAATATCATGCCCATATTTACAGTCATTCAACAGGCTGACACCGTAATTTCCTTCACTCAGATCAACCCATTTATGCGCGCAGGTTTCAAATCTGGCCCAATCCCAGCTGGTATTGCGATGGGTGTTGCGTTGAACATTTCCCCACTGAATATCATAAGTGGCGACAGGAGAAAGAACATTTACAGGGAAAGCCACTTTGAGCAATTTAAAGCGTTCCTGCCAATCAATGGTTGTGTCGAAATCAATTTGCTTGCTATTTGCAGAGATTGAAATTGTTTGCGTGTAGCTGCAATTTGCGATTTTTCTCTGTAACTCAATGGTCTTGCGAAGTGGACCATTTTCTATCCGTTTTATGGAATCAACTGGATCTGCAAATTCAACTTTGTCATCATAGAAGATATCAATATCCCAGGCATCATAGGTGAGGGGGCGGTCTTCAAAGAGTTGGAACTGGTTGGAAATTGAATCAATTGGCAAAACTTCACGATTTTTTTCTTTATCAAAAATACTGACCAGATCACCTTCTGTGTTGAATACTAGTTTGATCAGATCATTTTCCATGATGATGTTGTCAGAGTCATGCTCAATAATTTCGTGAACTAGCGCTTTAGGTGGACTATTTTGTTTGAAATCGATTGAAGTAATGCTATAAGGCGGCAATGTTCCTGGATGTATCCATGTGCCGGAGTTTGTTTTTTGCGAGGAAAGTGCATTACCGTCTCTGTAGAAAGTCCCTGCAATAACGTTCTTTAGACACACCAAATCATTCCGGGAAAATGAGGTGGGATTGACGAGCAGGATATCTCCGGAATAGTGTTTGGAAAGAAATAACAAAGCATCCTGTTGAACCGATTGGAGAGATTTCTCCAACAAATCGTATGCCAGCATTGCTTCTTGATAGACTTCCCCGATACTTGATCCTGGCAAGATGTCATGGAATTGATGCAAACAGATGGTTCGCCAGGCAGCATTTATTTCTTCTGTTGGATATTGATAATTTTTATCCAGAGAGCTTGCCAAACATGCAAGAAATTCCACATCATGAATGAGAAACTCGTTTTTGCGGTTTTTCTTTTTCATTTGCGCTTGGGATGTATACGTTCCGCGATGGTATTCGAGATAGAGTTCACCATTCCAGGTAGGCAGCATTTTGGAGGATTGCACCGATTCAATGCTTTCGAAGAATTTTTTCACACTCGAATGTTGTACCCGCGGTAATGCTGGAAAATCATGCATAATTTCTAGGTTTTCCATCATTTCAAGGGTTGGACCTCCTCCACCATCCCCAAAGCCATACGCCATCAATAAATCCTGGTGGAGTTCTTTCTGTTGAAAATTGTTCCAGGTACCCAACGCTTCCTGCGGATTTGCCATGGAATTGTAGGTACTTGCGTAAGGGCTACCCAGTTCTTTAACCGTACTGAAATGAGTGAGGATTTGTGTTCCATCAATACCCTGCCAGAGAAATGTATCGTAAGGTAAACGATTATATTGGTTCCATCCGATTTTGGTAGTCATGAAATAATTCAGACCCGCTTGTTTCATTAATTGGGGTAAAGACCAGGTATAGCCAAATACATCTGGTAACCATAATACCGGTGTATCTGCATTTTCACCGAATTTTTCCTTAAAGTAATTACGTCCCAATAATAATTGTCGGACAAGTGATTCCCCCCCAGAGATATTGCAATCAGCTTCTACCCACATACCACCCATCGGTTCCCAACGGCCTTCGGCAACACGATTTTGAATAGTTTTAAATAAATGAGGTTGATCCTCTTCAATATATTGGTATAGTTGTGGCTGGCTCTGGCTGAAATGATAATTCGGAAATTGTTCCATATATCGGACCACATTATGTAAGGTTCGTTCTGCTTTCCGTCGGGTTTGACCGAGGGTCCACAACCAGGCTACATCGATATGGGCATGTCCGGTCGCATGAATTCTTACATCCATCGGAACACCTGATATTTGAATTCCAGCAGTCAAGATTTCATATGCAGGAACTACACTTTCATAGAAATTTGTCCCTAACGGGTGAGATGTATCCAAATGAATAAATGCTTCGTTGATTGCATTCAATAAGGCGCTTTTCGCAGGATTGTCATCTGCGATATTTTCAATTGTGGACAATGTAATTCTTGTGAGAGCACAGAAATCCTGGGTTGCTGAATGAATTTGCACCAATTGTGGTACACCCATTTGTAATTTAATTCCAGGATCACCTGACGCTGTATATCCTAAACCAGTCCAACCATGTAACATGAGGGTATGATCGCGATCATCATGCCACTCTGGTTTCATTTGAATTTCCTTGTGATGGCGATCACAGGCAGCGTAAGGAATTCCATCTACATATGCCAGGGCTTCGGGATGACTGAAATCCCCCTCGATTCCTCCTAGCGGCAAATAGATGCCAGTCGATTGTTTTGGATCCCAACCTTTTGGAATTCTGAAGGTTGTATGAAGTTGAAAATTGGTCTGCCAATTTCCCCAATTAGAATTTTCGTGAATGATTGTCCAGGTGGATAAGTCAGGATTAAGATCCGGTTTAGAAGTTGGGCCGGATAATTCCTGGTAATAAAAAGGAGGAAGGGGAGATTTATTGCTATAGGCCAATGGCGTGATCAGGGCTAATCGTGCTTTTAGTTTTTCCAATGTCCAGCGTTGCTGATGATACATTCAATACCTCTTTTTGATTTTTAAGAATTCGTCATACATAAAAATTGTGTTTGTATATAAATAATTACTAAATTTGTATCCATGATAATTGATTCAGTCCTACTATTATATAAGACCTTTACCCGATGCTAATTGAATAATGATCACTTATAATTTTGCTAAATGTGAAAAATCGTGCGTAATCTCCTCGTTAATATTTGTTTTATTGTCAGAACCTATTATAATAGTAGGTGTTAAGATAATTGCAAATCAAATCTTACTATATCGAATAATTATTTTTAAGGAGGCTGTAGATGCCACAAGATCGAACAAGAAAATTAGTAATTACCGGAGTCATGGGTGCCATTACTATTCTTTTAGGTGTTACCCATTGGGGGTTTATTCCCTGGTTTGGCGGGATTTCATTAACGATCATGCATGTTCCAGTAATTATTGCTGCCATTCTCGAAGGGCCAATTGTTGGATTGGGTGTTGGATTGATTTTTGGAATTTTCAGCATGATCCAGGCAGCTGTTGCTCCTTCATCCCCTGCGGATGTATGGTTTACCAATCCACTTCTTGCAGTTTTACCACGGCTCTTCATTGGTCCCGTGGCATACTTTGTTTGGAAACTGCTTGAGCGCATTCCGGTTGTAGGTTTAATTGTAGCTGGCATTACGGGCAGCCTTACTAACACTATTCTGGTGTTGGGTGTCATTGGGTTGATGGGCTTACTTCCCTGGGAATTTTTGGGTGGTATTGTAATTACTAATGGTTTACTCGAAGCAGGTGTTTCAGCTTTTATAGTACTGGTTGTTGTTGCAGCATGGCGACAAATTAAAGTAGGAAAAAAACAGGGTTCGGATTTATAGAATTAGGATCATAACAGAAATGATTAAGGCGGCTGCCAACAGGAAGCCGTCTTGTTTTTTGAAGGATAGTTCTCTATAAGCACTGCGGTTGAGATGATTGCCATATCCTCTGGCATCCATTGCCATTGCCATTGTCTCTGCTTTTTGTAAGCTGGTGAGAAACATAGGAACAATCACGGGGATAATCAATTGAATTCTCTGTTTCAGACTTAACTTTTTAACACCCCAGGATGCACCACGAGCAGCCTGTGCTTTGGCGATTTGTTCGGTTGCCTGTCCTAACATCGGTAAAAATCGTAAAGTAATCTGGATTACCATGATGAAATCTTCACTGGGGATTTTTAACCAATTCAAAGGTCTTAGCAACGATTGCAAACCATAAATGATATCGCTGGTGGATAATGTGAAGCTAGCCAGGCTGATGGTCAAAATCAGACTGATAAACCTCATAATAATGGTTCCTGCAGCCAGGATTCCCTGCATAGTGATCGTAAAAGACCAGATCGAGAAAATTAATGGATTCTCTGCACCCGGACTAAAGCGAAACAACTGGAAAAAGGCTATAAAAATTAGGAATGGTAAAGGGGTCTTGATGCCATTGAGAGCACTTTTGAAGGGAACAAAGGCAATTCGGAAAATTATTAAAACAATGAAAAGCGCAGCTAACACCATATAGCTGTTACGAGCCAACGTAATTGCCATCATCAGGAAGAAAAATAGTAGGATTTTTGCGCGTGGATCACGTTGATGGAACCAGGAGTTGGTCGGCAAATACTGCCCAAATGAAAGGTTCTGGGTGAATTCAAAATTAGACATTTTTTGCACCTAATGTTTCAAAAGCAGCGACTAATTGCTGTCCAATAATGATATTTTCCGGAACCTTCCAGCCTTTTTCCCGTAAAATGAATCCCATTTGTGCAGCTATCGGAGCGATCATCTGGTATTGATGAAGGAATGGGTGATCGGATAAGATCTTATCTGTTTCCTGGGTAATGACAACCTGTCCTTGTGAAAGTAAGGTTGCGTGATCCGTTAGCAAAGCCAGATCTTCCAATTGATGTGAAGAGACAACCAGAGACCTGCCTTCGTTGTGCACTCTGACCATTTGTCCAAGAATCTCACGACGTGCGATCGGATCCAGTCCAGCTGTCGGTTCATCCAGTAATAATAATGTTGGATTCAACACCAATGTGGAAGCAAGTGCTACTTTCCTTTTCTCCCCACCGGATAATGAGAAGGTCAAACGATCTTTGAATGTTTCAAAATCAAGACCCACCTGAGTCATTGCCGTTTTTACTCTTTCTCTTAATTCTGCTCCCGTTATTCCCAATATTTTTAAACCATAGGCAATTTCATCACCGATGTATTGTTCAAAAAGTTGATAGTTTGGGTTTTGGAACACCATTCCTGTATATCTTCTCAGGGCAAGAAGGTCGGTTTCGTGGTTAACCTCAAAAGGTCCAACAGTAAGATGACCGGTTTGGGGGAGATAAAGACCATTAAGGTGCTGCAGTAGCGTTGATTTTCCTGATCCTGTGGCACCTATCAAGCCATGCACACTGCCCTGACGTATAGAAAAGTTGATATTTTCCAGCGCCTGATGGGCTAATGGTGTATTTTGAAGATACGTGAAAGATATGTTTTCGGCTTTGACCAAATCGGGTTGATGATTTCTGAAGAAATGATGGTCATCCAATGGATTGAATAATTGGGGGATAGATCTTGGCTCAATTTGTTTTCTGAATTGATCAATATTCAATGGGCTCTTGATAGTGGGAATCCATGGTTTGAGTTGTTCGGCAAACCAGAGCACCCTGGGTTTATCCAGATTCATGGATTTTACCAGTTTTTCATTTGTAAATAATTCATCAGGCGAACCATCAAATCTTAAAGTACCTTCGGATAATCCCAAAATGCGATCAGCGAGACTGGCTTCTTCCATGAAATGTGTGATCATGATCACTGTGATACCGGACTGTTTGAGCGTTTCAATATTACGCAGGACATCTTCTCGTCCAAATGGATCCAACATTGCAGTGGCTTCATCGAATATGACACAGGCAGGTTGCATAGCCAGGATCCCAGCCAATGCGACCCGTTGCATTTGACCTGCAGAAAGATGTTGGGGAGACCGGGTGCGTTGTTCCCACATTCCAACCTGTTCGAGAGAATCTTTCACCCGTTGCTGAATTTCTCTTGTTGGTAGTCCTAAATTCTCGGGGCCAAAGGCAACATCTTCTTCTATCGACGTTGCAATCATTTGCTCTTGTGGGGATTGAAAAACCATCCCGACCCTTTGGTGAATTCTCAGGTGATTAGCGCGGTTATGTGTATCAAGACCGAGAACTTTTATTGTTCCGAAATCCGGAATGAGTAGTGCATTAAGATGGCGTGCTAATGTAGTTTTCCCCGAACCATTGGCACCAACGATGGCGATATGTTCACCCTCATTAATTTGAAAACTAATCTCATGTAGTGCTGGATGTGGTGGTCCACCCGGAACCGGATGGGAGTAAGATACTCGATTAATTTCGATTAATAATGCCATGCCCGGTTTTTTTAACCAACAACCCTTTGACCTTATCCGTAAACAAAATCATTCTTTTTATAAGCTTCTTGTATTCGGGCTATTGTATCATAAACCCTGTTATTTCTTACGCTTATTCAGCTCTCCGGATATAGCTTCTAATTTGATCCCTTTGCTAACCATTAGTACCAGAACATGATAAGTCAGGTCGGCGATTTCTTCCACGATTCTTTGATCTCCCTGGCCTTTTGCAGCGAGAATGACTTCGATGGCTTCTTCACCGATCTTTTTTACAATTTCATCTTCTCCACTCTGCAACAGGCGAGCAGTGTAAGAGCTGGCTGGATTTGCAGATTTTCTGGTTTCCAAAGTCTGGTATAGTTCATCTAATAAATTCATAATTTCTCCGTATTATTAGTAAGTTCAAATTCCCTATAAAAACAAGATGTATTTCCTGTATGACAGGTCGGTCCATCCGGTTTTACGTAAACCAGGATTGAATCCTGATCACAATCGAAAAACATTTTTTGCAGGTGTAGATAATTTCTGCTGGTTTTACCTTTGACCCAGATTTCATTACGGCTGCGGGACCAAAATGTAACCAATCCTGTTTCCAATGTCAGTCTGATTGTTTCTGCGTTCATCCACCCTAACATCAGTATTTGCCTGGTGTTTTGATCCTGAATAATCGCAGGTATGAGACCCTGCTGATCGAATTTTAATTTTGAGATTTCCATATTAAACCATCCGAATCGGTAGATTTTTATCAATCAAAAATTGCTTTAAATCCTTAATTTTCATCGATCCATCGTGGAATAAGGAGGCTGCCAGGGCTGCATCAGCACCACAGGATAATACTTCTGAGAAATGCTGCATTGCACCTGCACCACCGGATGCAATCAATGGCACATTAACAACATCGGAGACAGCTTTATTCAAATCCAAATCGTATCCTGACAAAGTCCCGTCACGATCCATGCTGGTGAGGAGGATTTCACCCGCACCTAATTCCACAGCTTGTTTAATCCAATCGATTGCATTAATTCCGGTAGGTTTTCGGCCACCATTGATATAGACTTCCCATTTCTTCTCTGATTGTAAGCGTGCATCGACAGCCAGAACGATACATTGACTGCCGAACATGGCAGCCCCACCTTTGATGATTTGGGGGTCAAGCACCGCTGCTGAATTAATGCTGATTTTATCTGCTCCTGCCAGAAGAATTTTTCTCATATCCTCGACCGAGCGGATACCACCACCGACTGTCAACGGAATGTGAACCTGATTGGCAACCTCTCGGACAACATTTACAACCGTATCATGACCAAAAGCTGTTGCTGAAATGTCGAGAAATACCAGTTCATCAGCACCTTCCTGATCATAAATTCTTGCTTGGCTTACCGGATCACCTGCATCGCGGAGATTTACAAAGTTGATTCCTTTAACAACCCGACCATCTTTTATATCGAGACATGGAATTATCCTTTTTGCCAACATTAAATTTGCTCCTGTAAATTGAAAATTGATTGAGGATCAACACTGCCTTCGTACAAAGCTCTGCCCACAATGACTCCTGGAAGTTTGGCTGACTTAACTGCCATGATGTCTCTTTCTGAATGGATACCACCAGATGCGACCACTTCAAGTCCACTTTTTTGCGCCAATTGAAAGGTAGCATCCAGATTGACGCCACCCCCAACACCATCGCGGTTAATATCTGTATAAACAATGGTTTTGATGCCCAATTGCTTGATTTGAAGGCTCAGGGTTAAGGCAGATATGCTTTGATTGACTGTCCAGCCATGCGTGCGAATTAACCCTTCCCGTGCATCAATTCCTACAACGATTCTTTGATCACCAAACTCCTTTATAGCAATCTCTAATAGGTTTATGTTTTCTACTGCAATGGTCCCTAAAATTACTCGTGAGACTCCTAATACAAGTGTCTTTTCAATCATTTCCAGGGATCGAAGTCCTCCCCCTAATTGAATTTTGATTTGATCATTCTTTGTTGATGAAAGAATATTTTTGACCGCAGCCAGATTATTATTCTCCTGATCTTCAAATGCGCCATCCAGATTGACGATGTGAAGCCAGGTTGCGCCTAGACAAATCCATTTTTTAGCAACCAGACCAGGATCTGTTGAATAAATGGTTTTCTGCTTTGGATCACCCTGTTTCAAACGGACAACCTTGCCATCCATTAAATCAATCGCAGGATAAATGGTAAATGAACTCATTTTTATATTCCTTCAGCATGTAAGAAATTACTCAAAATTTGCAACCCAATTTTATGGCTCTTTTCAGGATGAAACTGCACACCGAAGATATTATCTCGAGTTACCATACTGCAAAAATCAATTCCATAATCGGTGAAAGCGGATATATCAGACCCAGTTGCTGGGACACAATAATAAGAATGATTGAAGTAAACATAATCACCACGCTTTATTTGCCCGAGCAATGGAATTTCCTCCTCAAACCACAATTGATTCCAACCGGTGTGCGGAATTTTTAATTTGCCAAGATTCTCAAATTTCTTGACCGATCCCGGGAGTATGCTCAGACCAGAATGTGTTCCGTTTTCTTCACTGGTTTCAAATAATGCTTGCATCCCAACACAGATCCCCAGGATTGGTCTCCCTTTTTGAATAAACTCGCGTATAGGCTGGGATAATTCCATATTATGAAGACCATCCATAAATCCTGGAAAAGCTCCTACACCAGGTAATATAATTCGTTCTGCTTTCTTGATATCTTCTGGTCTATCACTTATGACGATTTTATCGGTAAGTGACTCTAGAGTTTGAAAAACAGAATGAAGATTGCCTGTGCCTGCGTCCACCATTAATACTGGAATTGATTGCATATTCATATCCTAAAAAAGCATTTCTTTGGTTGAAGGGATTTGCCCCATTCGACGGATGTCCAACGCGCATGATTGATACAATGCTCTCGCCATGGCTTTAAAAATTGCCTCACACATGTGATGATTATCTTTGCCGGAATGAACCTGAACGAACAAATTGCATCGGGCAGCAATCGCGAATGACTCCAGGAAATGATCAAACAAAGAAACCGGTAAATCACCAATATTTTCACCGTTCCACTGGCTCTGGATAACACAGTAGGGTCGTCCCGAAAAATCAAGGGTTACTGTCGCCAGACTTTCATCCATGGGAATGGTGGCTGATGCCATCCGGTTGATGCCTTTACGATCTCCGAGTGCCTGTCGAAATGCATCGCCGAGGATTATTCCACAATCTTCCATAGTATGGTGCTGATCTATTTCGAGGTCCCCTACTGCTTTGAGTTCGATATCGAATAATCCGTGTTTGGAAATCTGATTTATCATATGATCCAGGAAAGGTATCGCGGTGGTTATGGTCGATTTACCATTTCCATCCAGATCCAGTTTTATACTAATTTGTGTTTCTGCCGTTTTGCGGGAAATGGATGCCTGTCGTAGATTTTGACTTTGAAAAAAGGATTGCCAGAAAGATTCAATGCCTAATTTCTTTGAAATTTCCAATATTTCATCTGGTGACAATACCTCCTTCAGGATCGTCAAACCAGTGAAATATCCATTTAATGGATTTATCTCTGATTGTTTCCATTTATTTTCCAGTTTCATCGGTTTAAGCAAGGATTTGCCCTGATTGAAAGCATAATAAACAGTGTCTGAATCGGTTGCACGCAGCCACGTAATCCAATTGATATCCAGATCACCATTTTCATTTATTTCAGATCCGGGAATTACCAATAGATCAAATCCATTCAGAGGTAATCCAACATGACTGGCTGTAACAGACAATGTATCTCCTTTATCTGTAAAGGGAAGGTAACTACAAATTTCAAACTGAATTTCTGCAAGCGACTTGCATTCTTTGAAGGTTGACAATAATGCAGCTATATCAACAAATGATGCCCATGGATAATAGATAATCCCAATTTTCATTTCAGTTCCTCCAATGCCTGGACTAATTTTAGATGGTCGCCCGGTATACCGATACTGATGCGAATGTAATTTTTTAGCAAGGTTGTTTCGTAATATCGCACCATAATTCCTTTATCCAATAAATAATTCTTAAGAAAAATGGCAGGTATATTTAATACCCTACACAAAATAAAGTTGGCTTCCGAAGGAACCGGTTGCAGATAAGGGATGCTGGATAATAAATCAAACAAATTTTCTCGCTCCTGCCTGATTTTTTTAACATTGTCTGCGAGGAAATTTAACGATTGCAATGAGGTTATGGCAGCCTGATTGGCAGCAACATTGACATTGTATGGTTGTTTGGCTGCCCAAAGTGCAGGAATGATCCATTCAGGAAAGGCTCCATATCCAACCCGTAAGCCTGCCAGACCAGCCCATTTGCTGAAAGTCCGTAAGACCACAAGATTATTATATTGAGGCACCCATTGTAATCGGCTTTTTAATTGCCATTCTTCTATTTGATCACCGGTAAATTCAATGTAAGCTTCGTCCAGGACAACCATCACAGGTAATGAAAGCAATTCAATTAATTCTTCATTTGAGATAGTGCTTCCGTCCGGATTATTAGGACTGGTGAGAAATAATACCTTTGGTGAATTAATGTCAACAGAATTTTTCACTGCCTGGAAATTGATCGAAAAATCAGCGTTTCGATTCACATCAATTATGACGCCATTATTTAAGCGGGTGTCAAATGCGTACATCCCAAAAGTGGGTGGGCAATTGATGACGGTATCAACGGGTTCCAACAATACCCGTAACAATAAATCAATTAATTCGTCTGCACCAGCTCCTGCCATCAATAAATCTTGAGTGACACCGGTGAAAATTGAAAGGTTTTTCCGTAATTCACGGCTTTCAGGATCAGGGTAAATATTGATAAAGTCTAAATTTCCCAATGCTTTTTTTACTTCTGGTGCTGGTCCATAAGGATTCTCATTGGCATCTAATTTGACAATATCCTCCGGTTTTCTGCCAAGGCGTTTGGAAAGAACTTCAAATGGTTCAATCGGCGTGTATTTTTGAAAATTATTAAAACGCTTTGCGATTTTCATAATCGTATCTCTGCTGCTGACGCATGCGCATCCAGCCCTTCTTCCCGGGCAATAATGGCTGCTGCTGGTGCAATTTGTGATACCGTCTGGTCATCCAGACCGATCAGACTGATGATTTTAATGAAGTCCCAGACATTAATTGGAGAGGCAAATCTGGCTGAACCACTAGTTGGCATGACATGACTTGGACCGGCAATGTAATCTCCCAATACTTCGAAAGAATTTTCACCGATAAATATCCCGCCTGCACAGGTGATTTTCTCAACCCACCGCCAGGGGTCTTGAACCGCAAGACAAAGATGCTCTGCAGCATAATCATTTGCTAATTCAATTGCATGATCCAAATTATTGGTAATAACGGCACCTCCACGAGAAAATAATGAGGATTCAATCATCTCCGTTCGGGATAATTTTTTTGTTTGAATGATTATTTCTTCTCCCACCTGTCGTGCCAGTATTTCAGAAGGTGTCAGTAAAATGGCTGATGCAAGCAGATCGTGTTCAGCCTGCGCCAAAAGGTCTGCTGCAACCCAGGCAGGTTTGGCAAATTCATCCGCAATGACCATTGTTTCTGTAGGGCCAGCCAAATTATCGATACCGACCGAACCATAAACTTGCTTCTTTGCCAGGGTGACAAATAAATTGCCCGGACCAAAAATTTTATCGACCGGTTTTATCGATTCCGTCCCATAAGCCAAAGCAGCAATTGCCTGCGCTCCCCCTACCGAATAAACTTCTTCTATCCCCAGCATAGCAGCTGTTGCCAAAATTAATGGGGATACCTTGCCGATTTTCCGATCAGGCGGTGCAACCAGAACAATCTCTTTTACACCAGCTACCTGAGCTGGTACTGCAGACATGATCACGCTGGAAGGTAATGGGGCAGAGCCAGCTGGAATATATAAGCCCACCCGGTTGATAGGCCGAATCAATTGTCCCAATGTTCCACCCAGCTCATTTGTCATCCAGGATGTCATGGGCTGACGTTGATGAAAAGCCCGTACCCGATTGATACTCAATGTTAGAGCTGTATAGATTTCCGGAGATAATGACTGCAGGGAATTCCGGATTTCATCCTGGGAGACCCTGAAATTATTGAGTGAGGATCCATCCAGTGTGAGTGTCCATTTTTGAAGTGCCGGATCGCCATTGGTGCGAATATCTTTGATGATCCTTGACACAGCCTGGTCTGGTGTAATGGCTTCTCCAAAAAAAATCAGCATGTTTTTTTGCATCGATTCCGGAATATCATAATCATCGATTGGTCTTCTTTTTAAAATTGTTGTCTTTGCTTCTTCGATTGAATATATCTTAAACATGTGTCCTCACTATCCTTGGGCTAGTGCTAATTTTTCCAATAAACGCCGATACCGCGGTGGTTCTTCATCGAAGACATAGCTTACAGGAACAACAATTACCCCACTTCCCCCGATCGCTCGCAATTCATTGACTGCTTTGTACATTTCAGATTTCGAGACAATGATATTTACGGCAAACCAATTTTGTTCGTCATTTTTTACGATTACCTGTGAGATCGTTGGTCCCTGAAGACCCTGGATGGTGGTGCTATCGAAGATTTTCTGGGCGATTGCCTGAGGATTATCCCCGCGCATATTGGCGAATACTGCCAATTTGTCTTTTGCAATCAGATGGGCTTCAAAAAACTCAATCAGGATTCGTGCAATTTTTAATGCTTCCGGATCCGTCAATAATGTGTTCATATTACCAATGAGAACTGCTTGGGAATCGAGAATTTTTCCACCTTCAATCATGCGAAGACGATTGTCACTCAGGGTGAGCCCTGAGGACACGACATCACAAATCATATCAGCATACCCAATTGCCGGAGCGATTTCCACAGTGCCTTCAGAAGAAATCAATTGGATATCGAGGTTTGAAGATTGGAAAAATTGCTTGACCAAATTCTTATATTTTGATGCAATTCTGATGGGTCGATTAAGTGCTTTTGCAAAGTTAATCAGGTCGGAGACATTTGATACCTGATCCCATTGTTCCGGTATTGCGAGGTTGAGTGAGCATTTACCAAATCCCAAAGAATCGTGAATGATCACAAAATCTTTGTCCTGCGCCATCGATTCGTCAACTACATCATAGCCGGTGATTCCGAAGTCAATACTGCCGTCCTGGACACTGGTAACAATATCTGTGGCACGCTGAAAAATTACTCGAAGGTTTGGCAAGGAGGGAATACTGGCTTCATATTGACGAGGATTGGGTTTATAGATTTTTAGACCGGATTCTTCAAGAAATTCTAGGCAATCCTCAGCCAATCTGCCTTTGGAAGGTAATGAAATGCGGATAATTTTATTTTTGGTTTCTGTACTCATAAAAATTCCTATTCAAAATTAAAATAAAAAGCCCCCAAGACTGGGGGCTTTTGTGTTTCTGGTTTCTCTTAACCAACATCAAGAAAACCGACCGCCAGTCTGGTTGTCAAGTTTGTATGATGATGATGGAGTGAATTCATGTTTCTAAGCATGTTCATGAGTTTATTCATTTTTCACATTTTTGTCAATAGTAAATTACACGTTTGTAATGTATTCCGCTCTTATTTCTCTACATTCGATGCTTTCCACCGATCTGATGGGAGAATTATTGAACTTAGTCGATTTTTAATTTCTTATTTTTTCAGGATTCCTTTGATCAATAATATCAGACCAATGGCAATGATGATAAATGGCCACAGGATAATGGATTCAATTCCAAAAAATCTTGCTCCGCCAAAGACAAAGAATAAGATCAAACTGATTGAAACTAATGTCAGACTGGCAGATAAACCATCCGGATTTTCTTTTGGAGAAATAAGCGTGGCTAATGCAATGCCTACTCCAACAAAACCAGGAATCAAAGACCAGGCGAACGACCAGGTTTCCCAATTGCCAGTAAGGTTCTGATAATAAAGGATTGCTCCGATACCGCCAACAATACACCCTGGAACAGCCAGACCACCCGTTTGAGTGAAAACTGCCAACAGCAAGAAAACAACGCCAACCCCCATCACGATCCAAGGCCAATCGAAGACCATTTTAAGACCAGGAACCAACTGATTAGCCAATAATAATCCTCCGAAAAGGATAAGAATAATACCCCAAGCGAAATTTGATTTTTTGTGTTCCATTTAAAGCTCCTTATGAGAATTTAATTATTTTTTATTCAGAAATGATTTCGAATTCATTTTCTGATTTTTGTCCTAATAAAAGCAATGATAATTTGCCAATCCATTGACCGATGAAGTAATATCCATGAAATGCTGCAGGTAAAGCCATCAACCCGAGAAAGCTCAAACCGATTGCCTCACTTATTGTATCCACTTTCCAAAGTCCAAAATTAATCGGTGCCCATGGAACAATTAAGGGCGAGAAAATCATAGACAGTAACACTGCAAAACCGGTAACCAGGATTACGAATGAGAAAATACCAATTGGAAATTTGAGGAGAATGAACAATAACCCTTTCCAGGTAGTGGGATCGGACAATATTGATTTAGTTTTTTGCCATAAGGATTGAAATTCTACATTTTGAACTTTTTTCGAAGGCAATTCGATACCCAATAAATGTGTTGTTTGAAGTTTTTCGAAAGAAATGATCGCCCAGATCGTTGGTACCAGGACTGCGAGGATTAAAAAACCCACCCAAATAATCAATAATGAGATGCCAAGCGAAAAACCTACTACCATTAGGATAAAATATGTCAAACCAAGTGGAAATGACAGGAAGAGATATAAAAGTGTTAAATACATTTTTGGTTTTGCAAAAATTGTGAAGTATTTTGTCAGGAATTGATCTTGTGCCATAGGACCTCATTTCAGGATGGGTGAGTTAATTTTATATTAAATTTGGTGCCCTTCAATCAAACGGTGTTAGCAAGTGTTTTTGAAAGTGGCCCGTAAAAACTCTCTGAACGCTATAATGAAAGATGCTAAATCAATTATATATACGGGGATTCTAAAGAAAAGTTGCGGTTCGAGGTCTAGTGGGGTTTTGAAATTATAAGTGACCGCTGGAATGGTCTCTGTTTCGAAAAAAATTTTTATTTCTCAGGTTGCTTGTTTGATTAACTCAGGTTCGATTTGTTTAATCAACTCGATTTTGATCATTAACAATCACATTTTTCCAAACAAAATTATGTAGGGGAATTTGGAAATATTGAATAAATCTGCTGAAGAAAGATGATCTTTTCGTTATAGTTAAAGATACTGAGTAGCGGAATATGAAAATGTAAAATTAGAATTATTTCCCAAAAATGACAAGAATTCCTGGCAAGGCGATGAATAAGGCTACAGTCAGGTGAGCGATAGTTATCAGATTGGGTTTTGAGTTTTTCCGATATGAAATCCACGCAGACACCAGTCCACCACTGGCAGCAATCAATAATGAGTATCCAAACCAAAGAAGAATTGTTTGATTCTGAAAACTAAAATTTCCATTATCAATAAAAGTTATGAAACCGACCAACATCACAGCCAATCCCCATGAGTAGAACCAGGGGCGGAATGCGTTAATAATCTTTCCTGCACCATGCGCATCCTTCACAAATCCAACAACAAACAGAGATAGACCTGCCAAAAAGATAATAATGGGTAAACTCAAATTCCATTCAAGTGAAAATAGAAATATGAGACAAATGGCAACCGGAAAGACAATGCCGACGATATTGCTTGCAAGGGAAAATGTGAACCCTTTTTTATTTTGAATTTCAGATATAGTGGTATTGAGAGAGGCAATTGCAGGGATCAGGAATAAGAATGCCCACCAATTTTCCACCCAATCCAGATTGGTGCGTTGAATGAAGACCATAAATATGACCAATGCGAGAATGATAGCACCAGTCACACGGTTTTTGTTTTGTGAGTCTGTCTTTCGTTTGTTTTTCACTGATTTATAGAATTCTCCTAGTTTCAGAAAACAGGTTATGTTCCTGCCTGGTTTTTTCGATAGCTTCCTGTGATCCTAGTACCACAATACTTGCCTGGCTGTTTAACTTTTCAAGGTTAAGAGCAAAATTTCTGAAATCCAAAAGAGAAGTTGCCAGCAATTCATCTCTGAATTTTTGGCGATCCTCATCGGTTATTCCAAGGAGATACCGCACCATGGCAGAAAAACCTTTGGCATCAGGTAATTGATAAGCATCCAATTCGCCAATAGCCCCAATTATGGATTTTGTTAACTCAGATTCACTCAATTCAAAATTCTTCAGGAATTGTCCTGTTAAATCATAATTTTCCAAAGTAGCAAATAAATTTGGATCTCGATAAGAGAGATATGTGAAGATACCAGAGAAGCGATCAAAGGCACAAAATCCCCCGTATGCCCCTCCCTGGACACGAACCTTATCCCACAACCAGGTACTACGTAAATACTGTGTAATTACATTGATAGAACCATGTTCTTTGTAACCCAGATCGAAGAGGTTTCCCCCTTTACCTACGAAATTTACCTGGCTTGGAATGATCAGTCCTTCATTTATATTCTTATTTATAAAGTCCCAGGGTTGAGTGTCATTTTCCAGGAAAGGTAAGGTTTCAATGAATGCTTTTATCCCTGGTTCCAGGGACTCCCAATTTTGCTGATCAATGGTTACATTAACAATTAGGTTGTTTTGTGTGATCAGTAGTGTTTTAATTTCCTCAAGAATACTGACAATACTTTTCCAATTTTGATCAAATTGGTTTATCAGATCGCGAATAAAAAACAGATAATCAATTCCACTCATTTGTTCCGTCATCCAGGCTGACTGCGAATATTGGGCTTTAAGACGGTTATTAACAATCCGATGACCGGAGGGGATTATCCCTGCTTCCATACTTGATTTTTCTTCCATCAATATTTGCCTTAATCGTTCTTTATCATTGAAGTTAGGGATCAGAAAAATATCTTCCAAAATTGACAACAAGGATGAGGTTTTATCTGTCATTACTTTGGCTCGCAGGAATAGATAGGCTGCCAATCCCTTCTGATTGGCCAGTTGTGAAGTAAAAAGAGAATGATGAATACCGCCTGTTTCGCGACCAATTCGTTGGATCAATTCTACAAATGTTTCTTTTTCCGTACCCATTTCCAGGAGAGCCCGCATGAATAAACGCATATATGGTAAATATTTGGAGGTTAACGTTTTAAGATTGAATCCCAAATCAAGATATAGAATCTCACTGGTAAAAAGATCATGAAACAAAATTGTTGACGGATTTGTTTGAATAACCTGATTTGGCAGTTCTTTAATTTTTGGATCCAGGTCTTCTTTTTTGAGCATGGGTATGGTTGCTAATGCTTCTGGTGTATCAGGAGTCTCCTGACGTTTTTTCAATTCCTCAGTTTCCTGAAGAATTTTTTCTAATTGTTCTTTTGAGAAAGCTGATTGGGTTTCTTTTAATCGATACTTTTCTTTTTCGACGCGCTGTGCGCCAATTGATGAATCAGGAGCGAGAATGATTGTGACCCGATGCTGGTTATCAACCAGATATTTCGTAATCAATTCTTCAAATTTGAAAGTACCATTGTTTATACTCGTTTTGATTGAATCAAAAGGTTTCTGAAACGCCAATGGGACAATCGGATCACGGTCATAAATCCAGACACTCAGGGTTCGAAGCATTACAATTAAGCCCCGTGGGTAAGGTCCGGTATTGTTTTCCCGGAGGTTAAATTCGATGGTATTGAGTGAGGCTTCAATTGTTTTTGGATCAATTCCTTCCTGCACAATTTTTCCAAGAGAAGAAATAATGAGTTCTGAGACTTTATTTATATTGGCAGGTTCGATTCCTCTCATCCCGGTTGAAAACCCCATCTGGCGCATTTCTTCCATCAATCCTCTACCGACAACATCTTCACCAAGACCCGATTCGATCAATATTTTTCTTAAAGGAGATGCTGGCGTTCCCAACAATATGTGTTCCAGAATTCCCAAACTTAGCACCAATTCCGGGTTATTGCCTTCGGGTAAAAGCCAGTTTACCGTCAGATAAGCTTTAGCATTTTCTAGGTTTTCACCACTATCATAAGGAATCGTTTTTTCGATTGGTTGGTTGAATTTTTCCTGTAAATTCGGTAACGAGTCGACCTTGATCTGATCAAAATCCTTGAGATATTCATCCAACAATTTCAGGCGGACTTCCGGATCATCATCACCGTAAAAGTAAATTCGGGCATTACCAGGATGATAGAAGGTTTGATGAAATTGTTTAAATTTTTCGTAAGTCAAATCGGGGATACATTCAGGATCACCGCCCGATTGGAATCCATAAGGAGTGTCTGGCAATAATTGCATTTGACTTTCATCTCCTAAAATATCGTCCGGAGAAGAATAAGCCCCTTTCATTTCATTATAAACAACACCTTTAAATGTCAAATCATCATCAATATTGTTCAATTCATAATGCCAGCCTTCCTGCATCAAGGTTTCAGGGGTGATCATAGGATAGAAGACTGCATCAAGATACACATCGACTAGATTGTAAAAATCCTGCAAATTTGTACTGGCGACTGGATAACAGGTTTTGTCTGGATAGGTAAATGCATTCAGAAACGTATTTAAAGACCCTTTTACAAGTTCAACAAAAGGTTCTTTCACGGGATATTTTCTGGATCCGCACAGAACTGAATGTTCCATAATATGCGGAAGTCCGGTTGAATCCGAAGGGGGTGTTCTGAATGTGACCCCAAACACTTTGTTTTCATCATCATTGGTGATTGACATTACCTCAGCGCCACTTTTTTTATGTCTGTATAAATAAACTGTACTATTAATTTCAGTTACAATGACTTCCTTTATCAATTCAAAACCGTGAAGTTCTTTCATGGTCCTCCATATTTGTAATAACTAAATTGTTTAAATTTCCAGATCAATCATTTAATTGATATGTGTTATATGTGCTTTTACAGGGAGATCCCCAGGCAGCATGCATTTGACGGTTGGTTAAGTCTATAACCATGGACATGATCGTTTTTTCACTATTAAGGACATTCATATCTATGCCATGGTTGCATATCGAATCTGGATAATTAATGTGATCTTTTTGAATGGTCTGTAATGTTTTCACTGTATGTTTATCGGATTGTTTCAACAATCTTAATGCACGATAATAACGCACTCTGGCACTGATCAATTCATCGGGCTCATCTTCTAATGATTTCATTAATGGGTCCAGATAAAAATTGGTGTGAACCAGAAATCCATCTTCCCCATAAATCATACCAAATTGTCTGGCTGACACTTCTATGTTGTACATCTCTCCACTGTCATGAACAATCAAATGGTTGTAACCAGCTGCCCGTTGAGGAACCAAGATTCGATTGATTGCATCAGCAGGCGATGACGCAGCTAAAACAGCCCGGGAATAAACGACACGGGGAATTCCCATGCGACTATCGTTTGGATAAACTGAATCACAGCATTGAGAGATTCCATAGGCATTAAAACCAATATTTGGTAATAATCCTCCATACGTCATCGCCAGAAATGCAGGTTCGTCATCCGGTTTGGCATGGACTAAGAAAACATCCGATTCCTCTTCCGGTGTCCAGTCCTCATTATGAGCAATCAATACATTCCCATTGGCTGTCATACTCTGATTGACGGAAAACGAAGTACATTTTGTCAGGTGTAAGGCATCACTCGTCACAGCTTCCATCGCATTAACCACCCTGATTTCATCATAGGGAACATTTGCGCCTTCGGCGATCCCTTTCATTTCGTCAACGTATTGGGGATAGCGTTCTTCTGCAAATGGGATATATTTTTTTGCCTGGATGATGGCACCATCCCAGGTGAGTTGTAACTGGTCATATGCTTTTTGGATCAAGATTTTTGCATTTTCAACACCATGTTGAATTTGTGGTCGCATACTTTCGCCAATTTGACATCCAATCTCCATGTGGGAACCAGAAACGTGAATGAGTGGTAATTTTTCGGACATAGACAACCTTTCTGATAATCCCCCTTCATAAATCTATTTTTCTTTTGGCAGTGTTGAGAAAACGTAATCCCAAACAGGAGAACTGACACCGAACAATTTATTTGGATATTTATAATGGTGTTGCATATGCAGTTTTTTTAACTTCTTCCAGATACCTTTGCGCATTGGAAAATGATGGGTTGCATAATGCGTCAAATCGTAAATCATGTAACCTGTCAGAAAACCTGCAAATGTTGGATACATCCATTGACCTGCACTAAAAAGTATCTCGAAAATTAAGTAGAAAAGTCCAACAAAAACCAACGACAATGGAATACTTAATGCAGGTGGCATAACCAACCGTGTTTTCACTTTTGGTTGAGAATGGTGGACCCCATGGAACAAAAACGCGATCCTTTCCTGCCAGGCATTGGTTGGTTTAAAATGAAAAACGAATCGATGCAACAGATATTCTGATGGGGTCCAGATAAAAAGACCTAAAAGAAAACCAACTACAAGAATCAGGAAACTGCTTTCCGGGTGCAATGAACCATACCAGAGAGCTACAACCACTATGGGAGTCCAGATAACCAAAATGGCAATAGGACTGATATGGGTGAAGAATTCCATGAAATTGGATCTAAATAAACGGATGGGTTGTTCATCGTGGTTTAATTCAACTTGAGGCATAATTTCTCCCTGGTTCGCATCTACCGAATTGCAATAAAGGCAAACAAAACACTCAATATATATAATAAAAACAATGGTACCATGAGAATGGCCATATTGATGGGATCGATGGTTGGGGTGATGGCAGCAGCCAAAATGGAGATAACGACGATAGCAATACGCCATTGCTTTAGTAAAGTTTTCGGTGTTACCAATCGGAATTTCGCCAGAGCAAATACAACAATTGGTAATTCAAAACCAATACCAAGCCAAAAAATCATACTTGTCGTAAATTTGACGTAGCTTAATAGTCGCGGAGTTGTGGGTACACCAAGAAAATTGATCAGGTAAGGAATTGCGACAGGAAGCATCACAAAATACGCAAATGCTGCTCCTGAGACAAATAAAACTGTTGCGATCGGTATCGTGATAAATATCCAGCGTTTTTCATTCTTTTCCAAACCCGGTGCCAGGAACATTAATATTTGTGTAAGGATCACTGGAAAAGCAAAGATAAAACCAGATAAGAGAGAAACACGCATAAAAACGCCGATATTCTCTGTGATCTCAATCGATTGTAAATTCTCAATGCCACCAACTGGAACAGTTATAAAATCCAGCAGAAAAGGCACAATTGCAAAACTGACAAAAGTCGTTACTGCTAATGAAATAACTGCGATAAACAGACGTTTTCGCAGCTCGTTAACATGATCCCAGATTGACATTGTAATGGTTTTATCAGTGCTCATAGTATCCAAGAACTAAATTCTTTTTGAAATTAATCGATTTTTTCTTCTTTAGTTTTTTCTTCGTTTACTTGAACTTCGTCAGCAACGTGGTTGACACCGACTATATCGGATGAAACCTTCTTAGAAGGTTCTTCTTCGGAGAAATTTTCAGTTTCGGTTTTTTTAACTGCAGATACCGGTTCCTTCTTGATTTCACTTGATTTAGTCAAATCATAAGGAATAGAAATATTCCCCACGTCCTTGATTGAATCGGTCGCGGATTTGATCCCTTTTAGATCTTCTTCAATTCCCGCTTCCCGAATCAGGCGAGTAGGAATTTCACGAATTTCGCGGGATGTATCCATGACTGTTGCCCAGAGGGGGGATTTTACAATTTTCCGAAGTGTGATACCCATTTTCTTTGCGCTAATCACCATGTTTTTTGGTCCTAAAACTAAAACCATGATAATTAAAATGAAAATAAGTTCCATCGGGCCAATGCCGAAAAAGCTCATAGAAAAATTACCTGTATCTATTGTTTATGGGGTTGAGATTATTCTTCGTCGTCTTGATTTTCTTTTTTATCGCCAGTTAAACCGTCTTTAAAAGAGCGGATGCCACTGCCAAGTTCACCTGCAATCTTACTGATGCGGCCTACACCAAAGAGCAGCAAGATGATAACCAATATGATGATTAATTCAGTTGGTCCGAAACGCATAGTTAACTCCTTTTGTAAATTTGTAGGTAAATTATAGCATGCTTTGATTGCGTATTTTTAATGACTAATGTTATATTAATCCCATAAAAAATCATAGAAGAGAAATATTTAGTCAAGTAAAGGAGATTCTCCATTATTTTCAATGAAAATTGACTGAGTGGGGTATGCAAATTCAATTCCATTTTTAATAAAATCATCAAAGATTCTTAATAGAATATTTTGTTTTTGATCCATATGGAGTAAAAAGTCTGAGCTTTCAACCCAATAAACAATTTCGAAATTAATCGAAAAATCGCCAAAGTCAGATAAATGAACCCGGTCAAGTTTCAGTTCCTCCAATTCCGAAAAGATTGATCGGATTAATTCAGGAATTTTCCTCAGTTGGTCCGGGGTAGTTTGATATAGCACTCCAAATTTTAATAAATTTCTGCGTCTTTCTAAGCGTTTGAAATTTTGAATCCTGGAATTCAATAAATCTGAATTTGAAAAAATCAATTGCTCGCCAGATATGCTTCGTAATCGGGTGCTTTTTAGCCCGATTTTTTCAACAGTACCCATAAAGCTATCCACCTGAATCAAATCATTAATCACAAATGGTTTATCTAATGATATGGATAATGATGCAAACAAATCCCCCAATACGTTTTGTAATGCCAGCCCAATGGCAATCCCGCCAATCCCCAAACTTGTAATTAACGCGGTTATCTGAACACCAGGGATATTGTCAACGACCAGAATAAAAATTATGCTCCATAAAACAATTCTCAATACTGTTTTTAGAGCATTTAAAGTGGTTTTATCATCCCCACTTGTATCCTTGTTATTGCGTAAATTTATAAACTCAACCAATAAATAATTGACCCAAATTCCAACCTGTACCCATAGTAGGATCATAAAGATTGTTCTGAGATTGAGAGCAGGTTTTTCCTGAAGGGTCAACCAGATGGATGCGAGATACAGGCTTAATACAATTACAAAGAATGTTTTTGTCTGGGTCAGAAATGTTAAGACAAGTGAATCTGAAGGTTTTCCCTTTTTCAACTTTCGTTTTTCTAAATTCTTTATGAAAATATTAATTAATAATTTCAAGAGTATGTAACTAAAAATAAAGGTAGAGATTGCAAGTAACCATGAAGTAAGCGAGTTACCCCAAATAACATATTTCAACATACTTTTCTCCATAAATGATTTTCTTTATTCTAGCATAAGAAGGTTTGGGAGATTTCTCATCGCTTAGAAAATAACTCTGCGGATTTAAATAAACCTCTATTTTATCAATAGAAAAATTATTAAGTGATATTGTTGTCTAGGGTATAAAGTATGCTACTATTAATAATGAGAATAATGAATACCTAAAGCACAACACCAGTAATTTGAAAAGTCGTCAAGTTGAGATTAACAGACCTATCGATTACCAACATCGCATAAAAGTAAAAAAAAGTTACTTTTGGTTACCAAGATGGAAATTTTCTTGTTTGCTTTGAAGACAGTGGATGGTTTTCTAGGGGATGAGAATATCTTTCAGGAAAGGTTTAATTTTTTAACGAATGATATTTTCATAAGTTGCTTTGAGGTGTTTATCTTCTAATTTCAAAAAACTTTGATCAGAATTGAATAAATCTATTACAAAATATCATAATGAAATGATATCAGTATGAAAAAAAAGAAATGACCATTTTCCCCATATTTTTGCGAAACCAATACAAGATTATATTAATGGCAATAACCTTTTTCTTTCCCTTTAAATTTGAAAATCAATATTATGAAAGAATTTCAGAGGATTGTCGATATTTATGAAAAAAAATTTCATTGACCGTTTTCCTTTATATAAATGTGATGAATACACACAGGGGACACATCTATCGAGCTCTAAAGAAAGTTTTCCCAGATTAGCAATTCTCAATGAAGTTGGTCTGGCAGTAACGCAATTGTTGGATCTTCAGGAAATTTTGAATTTCACCGTAGATATTCTTGTAAACAAACTGGGCATCGCTGAATGCATGATTTATCTATGGAATCAAGATGAAGATCGTTACCAATTAAAACATTTTTTTGGTATTTCAGTTGGATTAACCAAAAAAATTGAAGAACGCAGGCTTTCAGGGTTTGATTTGGTGCAAAAAATTGCCGAAGATTGTAAAGCAATTTTTATTCCAAAGTTAGGAGAAGATCACCGATTTGAAAACGAGATTCGCGGGAAATATTTTGAGTATAGTTACATCGGTTTCCCATTAATTTCAAGAAAGATGGTGATTGGTGTGATTGAATTGATCACACCTACCATCCAGGAACACAATGAGGATGACCTGTCATTTTTCAAAACTCTTGGCCGCTCGATCGGCGTAGCGATTGATAATTCATTATTAGTCAATCAAATTAAAAAACAAAAAAATGAAGCCGTTTCTTTGTTTCACCTTAGTACAAAAATATCCGCTTCCCTTATTCTAAAAGAAGTGCTTGAAGCGGTTGCTGAATCTGCCAAAACCTTATTGAATACAGATATTGGCATGGTGGGGCTCTACCAGGAGTCCTGTCAGGATGTAAAAATATGGTCTGCCTTCGGAGAAAATGCGAGTAAATTTGAAGGATTGCTCATTAAAATTGAGGAAAATGGTCCGGGTCGAAGTTTGGTTAATGGGGATGTGTTTATTGGACATATAGATCAACGCGATGCTGCTCACCTTCACTCCATTAATACATTGGAGCTTGATCAGATTTCTTCTTATCTGGCAGTTCCGCTGCACCTCGGAGACATATTTGTAGGTGTTATCGAAGTGATGAATCAGAAACCCAGGGAATTCAGACAAAGCGATATCCAGCTGGTAAAGCAACTGGGATATCATGTTATCGTGTCAATAGAAAATGCCCGTTTACATCAACAGCTTCGCTATGGAGCAACATTAGAGGAACAAAATAGATTGGCACGTGAATTACATGATCATCTGGCTCAAGCAATGGGATATATCAAAATTAAAGCAATCATGACGAATGAATTATTGGTAAAAAATGATATTTTCAAAGCGCAGGAGCATTTGAAGGAACTGATTAATACAACCAGTGTCTTATACACTGATATACGCGAAGCTATCTTTAATCTCCGCAATACGGACTCAGATAAAGGGAATTTCCTGGTGGTACTCCAGAGTTACTTAACTGAATATGAACAAAATTATGGTCTTGATATCCGATTGAATATTGATGACAAAACCACGATTGAATTTTCATCGGAAGTTGCAAACCAGTTGCTACGGATAATTCAAGAGGCACTTTCTAATGTCCGGCGGCATGCCTGTGCGCAACGAGTTTGGATTAAATGCTGGCAGGATGGTGGTGAGATCAATATAAGCATAGAAGATGATGGAACTGGGTTTGATCCTGCTGGAATAAATGAAGGAAATGAATCACAACAAAGGTATGGATTGCAAATTATGCAGGAACGGGTTAACTATATAAAAGGGAAATTCAGCATTGATTCGCAACCCGGTCAGGGTACTCGTGTTTTGATTAAAGTGCCTTCTATTTATATTGATTAAGAGGAAAGAAAATGTTACGAATACTACTTGTGGATGATCATGTATTATTTCGAAAAGGATTGGCTTCGTTATTGGCTTCGCAACCAAATATCGAGGTAATTGGGGAAGCTAGTAATGGAAATGAGGCTGTACATGCAGCCAAAGAACTTAAACCAGATTTAATCATGATGGATATTAACATGCCAGAATGTGATGGATTGCAGGCAACAAGAATAATTAAACAAAGTATGCCACAGGTGAAAATTGTCATGTTAACCGCATCGGATGAGGATCAATATTTATTTGAAGCTATGAAAATTGGTGCCCAAGGATATTTGTTAAAAGATCTGGAACTCTATCAACTTTTAGATCTTTTAGAGTCTATATCCAAAGGGGAGGCAATCCTTTCGAGCGCTATGGCGACCAAAATTTTTAAGGAATTTAACCGCAGCAGTCAGGGCGGGCGACAAAAAGAAAATAATGAAGAAGAACTGACCGACCGAGAAGTTACCATTTTAAAATATGTCGCAAAAGGTTTGATGAATAAAGAAATTGCTGACACATTAGATATATCGGAAAATACCGTAAAAATTCATTTACGCAATATTCTTGAAAAATTGCATCTTAAGAACCGTATTCAGGCAGCTGTCTATGCTGTCCGGCAAGGAATTGCTGGTACGGATTCTGATCTTTCATAAATTTTCCTCACGATTCCTGAATCATAAAATCTGAATTTCAAATCTTAATATAACCCAGATGGGCTATATAAAGATCATCCTTTTGGTACAAAAGATTACTCATTCCAGTATTTTTATTATGGATTGCCTGTGCTATCCTAATATCAGTAGTTGTATGTAGTTTTTCAGATTCATAATACCTGAAAAAAACCCAAAATGAACAACAATAATTTAATGCGCGGCAGCTTCAACGTTAGATTCCCAATCCAGGATACATCCTGAATGACCAGGATGGTTTTGTATTTCAAGTTATGGCTGCTACACGAAAGGAGAGTTTTATTAAGAAATATCAAACTTGTATATCCAAAGGATCTTTGTTGTTATTAAGCAAGCCCAATATTATTTAATCTAGAGGAGGCAATAATTATGGCAGAAGTAAAACGAAGAGATGAAGCTCCAAAGCCAACCAAGGAAACCAAAGAAGAAAAACCCTCCGGGGGAGTATCTCGGCGGGATTTCCTCATTGGTTCTGGTGCCGGCGTCGCTGGTCTCGTTATTGGAGGAGTTGTAGGAAATCGTGTTATCGGACAACCAGCCGCTCCTGGTAGTGCTCCCGTTGCACCAGTTGCTGAAGTACCTGTAGCTGGTGAAGTACCTACCTATAAAGCTGGATTTAACCTGGTTTTTGACGCAGTACAATGTACTGGTTGTAATAATTGTGTCGTAGCCTGTGCAGAGAAATATGCGACCTACCTTCATCCGGAAGAAACAGCAAATGTTATGAACATGGAATTTGCCAGAATTCGTACCATGCGTTTCCAGTATGTTGATGTAATGAATTTTTGTGGGTACTGTAACTTATTTGAGTGGGCAGAAGGTTCAAGCGAATATCCCTGCGCAGCAGTATGCCCTGAGGATGCGATTATAACCGTACCCGAAGGCGAAGGCGTTGAAGGATATTATGGTATGGGGTACAAATGGATTGATCAAGATAAATGCCTTGGACTTGACGCCTGCTGGCGTTGTGCAGAGATCTGTGAAGATCAGTTTGCCAGTGGCATTTCGTTTGATCCAGTTAATAGAAAAGCCCAGGTTTGTAGCCGATGTGGTGGCGATCCGGAATGTGTGAAAGCCTGCCCTGAATTTGGGGCTCTCAAATGGGTGCCAGCAGCTCGTAATGGCCGATTTCATGCTTTCATCCCTACTGACCACGCTGAGCTACTATACCGAAAAATCTACGCACATGTGAGGGAACTATAATGGCTGACTTATTTGGAATTACAGGAAAAATTGCTCGTGTTGACCTGACCGCTGGAACGGTCACAGTCATTGAGCCTGCAGTTGATGTTTATCGAAAATTCCTTGGCGGTTCGTCATTGGGTGCTTACTTCCTTTTCAAAGAAGGAATTTTTGACCCAATGCTTGACCCATTAGGACCTGATAATTTACTTCAGTTCATGATCGGACCTATGACCGGTGCAGCACCGAATGCCCGTATAACTGTTGTAACAAAAAGCCCATACAACATCTTCTGTGCCTCAACCTGTGGTGGGCACATTGGTTCTGAAATAAAATTTGCTGGTTGGGATGGTATTCAGGTAGTTGGTAAAGCTTCCAAACCTGTTTACATCGCAGTCATTGATGATAAAATTGAAATTCGAGACGCTGACCATGTCTGGGGTAAAGGCGTAGAAGAATCTGAGTTAATTCTGAAAAGCGAAGTTCTGGCTGAAATTGAAGATCGTGAGGCTATGATTCGTGATGCTGACCTGAACCCAACATGGGCAGCGATGCGCCCACCCAAACGAAAAGGTATGCATGCCAAACGTCTGGCTCATGTAATGCTGATTGGTCCCGGTGGTGAGAATCAGGTTCATTATGCCTGTATCTGTACGGAAGGTGCTCGGGCAGCTGGACGCTGGGGGTCTGGTGCGGTAATGGGTTCCAAGAATCTGAAAGCCATTGTAGTGCGTGGTACCAAAGGCCATCGTTTAGCTGATAAGAAAACCTTCATGGCATTAACCAGTGCGGTTCTGAAATCAGAATCAGGCGACGCCTTCTGGCGTTCTTATGGTACAGCAGGTATCGGTGCTGCTTCTGCGTACGTTGAAGACGCATTCCCGATTCGCAACTGGCAATGGTGCTGTTGGTCAGACCCAACAGTCAGAGCTATTACAGGTCCATTCATGGATTCTACCAGCTTTGTCCGCAAGACTTCCTGTGCGAACTGCAACTTGCATTGTCTCTATCCAGTAGAAATCACCAGCACAGATCCTCTCATGGATCGTGTGATGTCTGACATGCCGGATTGGGAAGCCATGGGTATGGTTGGTGGTAATCTTGGATTTATGGAAATGGAAGGTGATGATCCAGGACAACCGTTTACGGGTACAATGCGTGATCAGGCAGAGAATCTCGCCAAATTACAGTACACAACATTCATTCATGATAATACCAGTTTGGACTTTATTGAAGGTGGGGCAAATATCGCACTTTTAATGGAATTGGTTCAAAGAGGGTTTATCAGCGCCAGTGATCTGGATGGCATCGACTTGAAGTGGGGTGATGTACATGCTGTAGATGAGTTAGTTAAGAAAATAGCTTATCGTGAAGGTATTGGTGACAAATTAGCCCAAGGCACCTATGAAACTGCCCGTTACTTCGCAGAACTCAAAGGCAAACCAGAAATTTTGGACTACAGCATGACCAACCACCATTACGGTCAACCAGCCCATGACGTACGTAGTCCAAAAGATAAGAATGCTTTGGAATATGTCACCGTCAATCGTGCCGCTGCCCATACAGGTGGTGGTACTGGTGGTTTCAAAACGGGTGATTACGCAGCTGCTATCGCTGGTCAAAATGTGAATGCTACACAGAATTCACTAGTGCATTGTCAATTCGCAGCTGGACATCTGGCTGGAAGTAGAATTGATATGGTTAAAGCAGCCACTGGCTGGAATGACTTCAGTGATGAAGACCTGCAGTTAGTCGGTGCACGTGAATATGCATTATCCCGACTCTTTGAAGTTCATATCCGACAACTGAAAGATCCCAAGGAAGAGTGGGACAAGCAAGTTCCTCCACGCTGGTTCTTTGATCCATTACCAAACGGTCCGGAAAAGGGTGCAGTCGCTTACGAAGGTAAGCCCGATGTACTCTTCAACGAAGCATTACCAGCTTACTGGAAAGAACGTGGATGGACTGAAGACAAAGGTATTCCGACCCTGGATACCCTTAAGAAATTGGGAATTGATGACATAGCTGGAGATATCGCTAAACAACATCTCTAAACATTGTTGAGTAGTTTTTAGTGGTCAATCGAGGTTCCAACCGATTTTGATTTGTTGGAACCTCGAATCTAATTCTTTACGTAATTTCTCATTACTGTTACTTATTATGATGAATAAAGAAGATCAAGAATATAAAAAACTCTTTGAACGCAATTATGGAGTCTTCACTCCTGATGAACAAGAACGTTTGCGTAATGCAAATGTTTTAATAATTGGTTGTGGTGGAATAGGTGGTGTGATCGCCATCACTCTCGCCAGAAGTGGTGTCGAACATTTCACCATTTATGAATTTGACTCGTACCAACATTCAAATATTAATAGACAAATTTGCTGTTTCTCCGAATCAATAGGTAAAAATAAAGGTATTGTTACCCGAGATTCAATCCTGAATATCAACCCTGCTGCGGAAGTTGAAGTTGTGGATAGAGAACTTTTATTTGATGAAATTTCAATTGTCATTCGGGAGAAGAAATGGGATGTGGTTATGCCAGCCGCGGATAAATGGCCATTGAGCATTTCGATGTTAGATTCCTGCGTTGATGCTGGAATACCTGCCATCATGTCGTATCCGGCTGGTGCCTTAGGACGGGTATGCACTTTTATGCCTGGTGGACCATACGCCTCTGAGTGTCTGGTTATGCCTTATAGAGCCACCTATGACGAGTTGAAAGAATTCATGGAGAGCTCTGAAAACCGCAGCATTTTACATTATTACAAAAAAACAGGGGGTTGGACACAGGAATGGTTTGAAGGATTTTGTGAAGGCAAATTACCTCACCCTCAAATTGCCCCGATTGTTTTTATCACAGGAACACTGGCAGCAATGGAAATCATCAAGATTGTAACAAAAAGATGGGAGCCTGTTGCTGCTCCAAATTATTGGCATATTACACCTGCAGGGGGGCGGATTGCACGATTTGGAATAGGCCGACGACTTTTATCACGCATAATCAAAAGGGAATGGGGTAAAAAAATAATTCCTGCTTTGGTAAAACGACCCCGTTTGGTGCGTATTTTCACCCGTCTTATCAGTTAATAATCCACGAGGAGAGACTATGAAACAGGTTAAATTTGGCATAAACCCTCTGGCATTATTAGCTGGTGTACTCTTATTTATTGGAATGCTGTTCCCCTGGTGGACTATGGAAGTATCGGTGATGCCCAGACCAACAGATATTTATCCACATCTCATTGATGGTCCAGCCAGTGAATTTATTGGATATACGCGAAGTCCTCAAATGGCGATTTTATTTTATCTCATTGTGACTTGCATTGTTCTTTTCGTTACTGGATCTTTTATAAAAGGAAAAGGAATTGCGATTGCATTAACCGTTGCAGGGGTACTGGTAAGTCTGGCTATCTGGCGTTTTTTGGCAAGGATAGCGGGTGTAGCTGCAATTTACAATGTACCAATTCAAGGACATGGGGTGGGAAATTATGGTGGCTTTGCCATGGTGGATGTTTATGCTGTATTACAACCGGGGATTTACCTGGCTTCGATCGCTGCAATTTTAGGAGTTCTTGCTGGTTTTTTTCATAAGAAACTTTCCGAAAAATTTAGTTTGAATTGGAAATCTAATGATAGTTCATTTGAAAATGGAATAACCGAAAAAGATAAACTTAATCATGAAAATAGAGGATAAAGAAATGAAAAAAAGATTCGTATTTATATTTGTTTTGATAGCGCTGGCTGTCGTTTTGGTTGGTTGTGGGTCATCTACACCAGCTGAACCAACCCCACATCCAGGCCAGGCATTGGTTGAAACCAAATGCAGCACCTGTCACGGGTTACCGCAAGTGAACAATGCCAAATACACCAGAGGTACCTGGGAATCCACTGTGGACCGGATGGTGATGGCTGGTATGCAGATACCTGATGATCAAAAAGCATTAATTATTGATTATCTTGCTATTCGTGACGAAAACAAATAGCGAAAGAGAATTAACAAATGGAACCCAAATTAGCTGAATTATTACGAAGACTCCAAAATGGGGATATTAATCGCAGAGATTTTATTCGAACTGCCGGATTGTTAGGATTCAGCATCGGAGCAGCAGAAATTTTGGCTGCTTGTTCACCTGGTAGATCTCCGAAAACTCCTTCTGATGTTCAATATCAATATGAAGGCTATAAAACCGTTCCAACTTCTCCTCATTATTTTATAACTCCTGAAGCCACAAACACACCTTCTGCTCAACCAAAATTGAATTTGTGGTATTGCTCCGTTTGTGGTGAAAAATTTTCATCTGTCACTGCAATCCAAACGCATCTCATGGAGAAACATACCTGGTTGTTACCTGAAACTAAACAGGTTGATGAGCCAACCTATCGACAATTTTTGACCAAAGATGTGAAAAAATTTGACGAAAAAAACACTGTTTTCTCTCGTATGGCATGGGATGAAGGTACCAAGAAACGAGCAGGTGAAGCCAGAGCGAAAGCCATACTTAATGGTCCTTCGTTACAAGAAGGAAGAGCATTAATCTCTGGTGGAATTTTCGTTGATGATAAAGCTGGTAATTTGCATCCTAACTATACAGGCTATTTTGGTCATGTCCAAGATACAGATGGTTTGTATGGGTGGGATGAACCAGTTAACCCAGAAAAATATCCAATTGATGATCCTTCAATTATGACTGAGCGGATTAAAAAAGTTGCCCGAATGTATGGGGCGGATTTGGTGGGAATTACCAAAATTGATCCACGCTGGGTTTATGAGAATATTTTTGAGTTATCAACAGGAAATTCTGGTCCAAGCAATATTAAATATAAATATGCGATTGTCATTGCTATTGAAATGGATTGGGATTTAATTGATGAATCACCTGGAGCAGCAGCTAGCGCAGAAACAGCTTTGATTTATTCCAGAATGGCAGAAATCTCAGGTTCTTTAGCAAGGTACATCCGAATGCTAGGGTACCCTGCAGTTCCGTCCGGAAATGATACTGCTCAAAATATTCCGTTAGCCATCGATGCAGGATTGGGTGAGCTTGGCAGACTTGGACTTTTGCTGACCCCCGAGTATGGAGCCCGTCAGCGATTGTGTAAGGTTTTTACTGATATACCACTGGTGCCCGACAAACCAATTGATTTTGGCATCCAAACCTATTGCGAAACCTGCAATTCATGCGCCCAGTCATGCCCAGTCGCTGCGATCAAAAAAGGTGAGCGCACAACCGAACAAACATCATTTTCCAATCGACCAGGCATTCTGCGATGGCCGGTAAATGTAGAAAATTGTTATATGTTCTGGCAACAAAACAGTGGAATCTCCTGCTCCAATTGTATAGCAGCCTGTCCCTGGTCTATGCAGCCAAGACGTAATATTTTTAAGTAAAAATACCCTCATTGGTGTTGTTATCATACTCGCATATCAGAAAGGAATTTAATAATATGACATTGGATATTACAAACGTAGAAACAATCATCGACCGTCATGGAAAGGATGAAAAAGCATTAATTCAAGCAATGCTGGCAGTCCAGGAAGAATTCCATTACCTGCCTGAGGAAGCACTCAAACTATTATCCGAAAAATTGAGTGTTCCCATGATCCGAATTTATCAGGTGGCAGCATTCTATAAGGTATTCAGTTTGGATCCTCGCGGAAAACATATTATTACTGTATGCAAAGGTACAGCTTGCCATGTTCGTGGCAGTAATATGCTTGTTGATCAAGTAGACCGAGTTTTAAAAATCAGGCCCGGAGAAACCACTCAGGATTTGGAATTTACACTTGAGGAAGTTAATTGCCTTGGCTGTTGTGCAATCGGACCTGTCATGACTGTTGATAACAAATATTATGGCAACATGTCAGTCAGTAAGGTAGAGCGTATGATCAATAAATATATTGAAAAGGAGGTTGTCGCTAATGACTGAAACATTTACAGCAGTTGATCTGGAAACACGACGAAAGAAAATTCTGTCTGAAAGGGACGAATCCAAGCCCTGTATCATGGTATGTGGCGGTACCGGTTGTCTGGCACTCGAATCAGATCTGGTGGCAGAAGCGCTCAGGAAAGCAATTCAGGATCAAGGTGTTGATGCAAAAGTTGAATTGAAAACAACTGGTTGTCCTGGTTTCTGTGAGCAAGGACCATTGCTGGTAGTACATCCGGAGAAAATTTTTTATACGCATGTAAAAGCGAAGGATGCCAAGGAGATAATCTCTGAGACGATTGTAAATGGAAAAATCGTAGAAAGATTACTGTATACAGATCCGATTACTGGCAAAAAAATTCTACATGAAAATGAAGTGCCTTTTTATAAAGAACAAACCCGTATATTACTGAAAAACAGCGGGATTATTGATCCGGAGAAAATTGAAGATTATCTTGCAGTTGATGGGTATAAAGCTATTTCAAAAGCATTACTGGAGATGACACCTGAACAAGTTCTGGAGGAAGTCAAAAAAGCCAATTTGCGTGGTCGTGGTGGTGCAGGTTTTCCGGCAGCCATTAAATGGGAACTATGCCGAAAAGTAGAATCTGATCAACGCTATATCGTCTGTAATGCGGATGAAGGCGATCCGGGTGCATTTCAGGATCGCGGCATTATCGAAGGTAACCCCCATAGCATCCTGGAAGGTATGCTTCTTGGTGCTTATGCCATGGGAGCCAGCAAAGGATATATTTACATCCGGCATGAATATCCCCTGGCAGTGAAAATGATTAAAAAAGCAATTGTCCAGGCCAGAGATTTAGGGTTGTTGGGCGATAATATCTTGAGTACAGATTTTAGTTTTGATATTGAGGTTCAATTAGGAGCAGGTGCATTTGTTTGTGGTGAAGAAACTGCTTTATTGGCTTCGATTGAAGGCAGAGTTGGTGAACCACGCACCCGACCTCCTTACCCGGCTGAAAGTGGACTGTGGGGTAAGCCAACAAATATCAATAATACAAAAACTTGGGCCTGGGTTCCTCACATCATTACCAATGGAGCTGATTGGTTTGCTGGAATTGGTAATGACAAGAATAGAGGGACAACAATATTCTCAGTGGTAGGGAAAGTAAATAATACAGGTTTGGTGGAAGTTCCAATGGGTATCAGTCTGCGTCATCTGATCGAACATATCGGTGGTGGAGTACCCAAAGGAAAGAAAATCAAAGCAGTCCAGACGGGTGGTCCTTCCGGTGGTTGTATACCTGAAAGATTGTTTGATCTGTCAGTCGATTACGACAGCTTAAAAGAAGCCGGATCCATCATGGGCTCCGGTGGTTTAATCGTTATGGATGAAGATACCTGTATGGTGGATGTCGCCCGTTATTTCCTGGATTTCTGCAAGTTTGAATCCTGTGGAAAATGCAGTGCCTGTCGCGAGGGTGTTCGTCGGATGTATGAGATCGTTGACTATATCACCCGTGGCTATGGCGAGGAAGGAGATATTGAATTTCTCGAAGAACTAGCTCAATCCATCAAAATTGGATCATTGTGTGGTTTAGGGCAAACAGCTCCAAATCCAGTGCTAACAACCATTCGATATTTCCGGGAAGAATATGAGGCGCATATACGCGATAAGCAATGTCCAGCAGGAGTATGCAAATCATTAATTCTATTTGAGATTGTTGTTGATAACTGCCCGGGTTGTACGCTTTGTGCTAAATATTGCCCGGTAGAAGCCATTTCTGGTGAGAAAGGGAAACCACATGTCATTGATGAGAGTATTTGTATTCGTTGTGGTGTCTGCCGAGACGTCTGCAATTTCAACGCCGTTGTGGTCAGATAAGGAGAATATACAATGGTGAATCTGACAATTAACGGAAAAAATTACGAAGTTGCTAACGACAAAACAGTGCTTGAGGTAGCTCGCGAGGTTGGGATTGATATACCAACTTTATGCCACCATGCGGATTTAATGCCTTATGGAGCCTGTCGATTGTGTCTGGTGGAATCAAAGAGAAATGGTAATTCAACTGTTGTCACTTCATGCAATACCAAAGTGACAGAGGGTATGGTAATCGAAACTGATACTCCTCAGGTTGTCACGACCCGTAAACTGATGGCGAACTTTATTCTGTCTCGTTGTCCTGAAGTACCAGCTATTCAAAGAATGGCAGCTTCTCTCGGAGTGGAGAAACCATCCTTTGCAACGGATGACCCGAAACAGGACTGCATTCTATGTGGTCTTTGTGTACGCGCTTGTGATGACATTGCCGAACATCATGTTCTTGGTTTTAAAGGGAGAGCCCCAGATCGGCTTGTGACGACAGCTTATAACACGCATGAAGCGATTTGTGACACCTGTAATAAATGTGTGACCTACTGTCCAACCGGTGCAATTACGCATTTGGGTGGTACTGAGATTGGCAAAACAGTAAAGGCTAAAGATAGAGTCTGGAAATGGGTACGCATGGTTGTCCAATATGCAGCCCTGGTGGTGTTCCTCATCTTTATGTACCTGACATTAGCCAGCGGAATTGGCTCTGGACCAGGTGCACCCATTAATCTTTTCTCCCGGCTTAATCCTTTACAAGCTTTGACTGCCATGATTGGTGGAAGAGAATTCATAGGAAATTATTGGCCGGCTTTGATCACTGTCGCAGTCACATTGGCTTTTGGTCGGGTCTGGTGTGCATGGTTTTGTCCATTGGGAGCCGTTCTGGAGTTGTTTGGGTTCAAAGGACGCAGGATTGCATTACAAGAATTACGTAAACTTAAGTATGTGATTCTCTTTTCGATCCTGATCATGGCTGCTTTCGGCAGTCTGGCGTTCATGTATTTTGAACCCATAACCATCATTATTCGTGGCATAACTACCGGTGCAAAACCAATTCTTGATTATGCACAAATTGCCAATAAGAAAGATTTTATTTGGCCTGGATTTGATTGGTGGATGATCGGTGTTCCCTTTGTGCTAGTACTATTGTTGAACATTGTTGAAAAACGGTTCTGGTGTCGCTATTTGTGCCCATTGGGAGCATTAATCGGATTAGGCTCTAAGATTTCCTGGGTCAAACGACGTGTCAATCAAATGAGTTGTGTGAAATGCGGTGATTGTGCTGCGATCTGCCCGATGGGAGCGATCAGTCCTGATAATGATTTCAAGAGTGATCCTGCTGAATGTATCATGTGTATGGATTGTGCAGTTCCCTGTCCAAAATTAGCAATTACCTTTGAAAAAGGTAAAATAGGTGGATGGAATTATGAATTTGATCCTGGTCGCCGCGAAGCGATTGCTACCGTTGCCACAAGTGCCATTGCGGTTGGATTGTTGGCAACCGATGTTGGCAATGTGAAGGCTGCGAAAGCGAGCGTCATGCGTCCTCCAGGTGCTGGTGATGATTTCCTGGATAAATGTATTCGCTGCGATCAATGTATTCAAGGATGTCCGGGACATATCATTCAACCTGCAGTTACAAAAGGCGGCTGGGAGTCCTTGTTTACACCAATTATGGATCCATTTGCTGGCCGCTGTGAATATGATTGTAATTATTGTGGTCAGATCTGTCCCAGTCACGCGATTCCACCACTCACATTGGAAGAGAAACATAAAGCTGTCATTGGTATAGCAAAAGTCAACTATGATACATGTGTTCGTTGTATGAATTGTAAGGATGACTGTCCTTTTGATTGTTTCGACCTTGTGGAAGTTGAAGGATTACAAGGTGTCTATCCACGAGTTATGGAAAATTCCAACTGTATTGGCTGCGGTATCTGCGTGGACGTTTGTCCCAAAAAGGATGTCTTGGCTATCGATGTATATCCAAAAGATTTAGTTCCAGTAGAGGAGCGGGTCCTTAAAGTCTACGTAGAGGATTAACATAATCAATGAATCCACTGCCTCTGCGTGATTTATCTCATCGGAGGCAGTGTCGATTTTCAATCCTGAAATAATAATCAGGTTAGCAGTTTGTAACAACCATTTTAATTTGTTATACTTATTTCCAGAATTCCGGACCTGCGAGTTCTGAAAACCCGCCAAAGACATAACAAAACTTTTCGCTGAGGACAATTCTGTGAAAGATCCTATTGGTAGATCCATTAATTATTTGAGAATTTCGGTAACAGATTTATGTAATTACAGGTGTGTTTATTGCATGCCGCTTGATGGGGTTGGTGTTGTTGAACATTCAAACATCATGCGTTTTGAAGAAATTATCAAAGTTGTTCAGGCAGCCGCTGCGTTTGGTGTCACCAAAATCAGATTGACTGGTGGGGAACCATTGGTCCGTCATGGAATTGTTGATCTGGTAAGAATGATCCGACAGGTTGATGGAATTGAAGAAATTACAATAACGACCAATGGTTTTCTTTTAGGAAAATATGCAAAAGATCTGAAAGAAGCGGGGTTGACACGAGTAAACATCAGTCTGGATACACTTAATCCTGATTTGTTTCAAAAAATCACCAGAAAGGGCGATATTACCACCATCTGGAAAGGGATTGAAGAAGCAGAAAAATATAACCTCACACCCATAAAAATTAATATGGTGATGTTGGAAGGTATTAATGATCATGAAATTCCTGACTTTATGGATTTGTCGATGAATCATGATTGGCATATCCGGTTTATTGAATTAATGCCTGTGAAAAATCAAATTTCCTGGGGAGAATCATTCCCCGATCCATCCGAATGTTATGTTTCCACAGGAACAATTTTAAATCGATACGCCAATAAAGGTCTGGAACCTGTTGATCAAGTAAGACAATCCGGGGCAGCCAAATTATATCGAATACCGGCAGCGAAAGGATTGATTGGTTTTATTTCACCCCTGGATGATGAGCATTTTTGTAATCGTTGTAACCGGCTTCGTCTGACGGCAGATGGAAACCTGAGACCCTGTTTGATGAATGATCTGGAAATTCCATTACTCAGCGCAATTCGTGAAGGAAAAGACATAAAGCCGCTGGTGGCAAAAGCAATTGGCTTAAAACCAGCGCATCATGAATTGCTGCAGAATCAATCGCCTGAATCACGAACAATGATGCAGATTGGTGGTTGATTCGTCAACATTCTATTTAGTTGTTCACCAACTCCCTTGTTTAATCAAAAATCTCTCTTAAAAAAAATTATTGACATAAAATGTCGATTAAAGAAAGAAAATTCTGAAAAGTTTACAAATTAAGAAAAATTTGATTGTAATCAAGAATTAATCCTGGTTCGAGATATTGGATTAATGCAAGAAATGTTAAGAAATGGAGAAGATTTATGCCTGGTACCCCAAACACAAACAATACGACATTTGAAGAGAATTATGAACAATTGGATCCTGCATCTCAGTATTTGTTGTTGGTGTGTAGTTATTGCGCATTAAACACTCCAATTCCAATTGATCTACTCTCGATCATTTTGGAAAGAGAAGTCCAAGAAGATGAAATTAATAAACTTCAACAACTTTCTGATTTGGATTTCATTGAAAGGATTACAAATGGTTTCCAGATTCAAGCTTCAGTGGCAAAATTTGTTCAGAGCAAATTTGACTCGCTTAAGCGAAAAGAAGTTTTGGGTATTACTGCTAAAGCGTTAGAAACATTCTGTAAAACAATGGAAAATCCAAGCGACATTTTACCTTATCTTAAACACGTGGATGCTCTGGCTCAAAAAACACAACTGAACAAACTGGCAGTTTCAGGTTTTCTGAGTGGATACCTGGGGAATTACTGGTTATCTGAGGGGAACATTCAGGAAGCTGGTTTGTATTATCGGCGTGCTTTATTGGTTATCGAAACTGTTTCTGGTGTTGATAGTGCTGAATATACTGAGCACCTCAATAATTTGGGTAGCGCATTATACAAAATAAATAAACTGGATGAAGCGAAGAAATGTTTTGAACAGGCTGTTATTACAGATAAAAAAGTCCTGGGCAAAGATCATCCTGCCGTTGCAATTGGTTTGAATAATTTAGGTCAGGTAATGCTGGAGCTGAATAACACGGATGGGGCAATCATCCATCTGGAAAATGCATTAGAGATCAACACGCGTCATTATGGATTGAATCATCCTTTGGTCGCCTCAGGATTTTACAATTTTGGAATGGCGTTAATTGATGTAGGTGATTTGCAAAGGGCAAAGGTCGAGCTCACTCGCTCGCTTGCCATCCGCGAACAGATCTTTGGCGATAATCACCCCAGTGTGGCTGAGTCTCACCACGGATTGGGTATGGTATTCCAGACAATCGCCAACATTCCTGATGCAGAGATGCATTATCATCAAGCGATAAAAATCTGGGAAGCAGATAAGAAAATGGATAACCTTCAATTGGCAGCATCTTATACAAATCTGGGAGGAATTTTGCATGTTTCTAAAGATTTTGATGGTGCAAAGGTTAATTATCTGAATGGTTTGGAAATATTTGAAGCCTGTCTTCCAGCAAATGATAAGAATATCCGCGACCTACGACTGCAAATAAAACTTTTGGACCTTAAAATTTCCATGCCTGAATTGCTTGAGAAAATGGAAGCGGGAGAAAATTTAACACCTGATTTGATTGGGTTGTTAGGCGAGATATTTGGAGATGAACCCAAGAACTAAATATATACCCACGAAATTACCTTGACCATTAATTGAAAAAATACCTCATTTTACATAAAATCTGGTGGAGATTGGGTATAATAAAGGTGTTCTTAATTTATAAATGTTCCACATTTGAGGAGAAACTATGGGAGTTGAAAAACCCATTCGTGTGATGCTGGTTGATGACCACGCTGTTGTGAGAAGTGGTTTGGGTGCATTTCTTTATGTTTTTGATGACCTTGACCTGGTTGCTGAAGCCAAAGATGGAAAAGAAGCTCTTCAAATCTGTGAAAAAATTATGCCAGATGTGATTCTTATGGACCTGGTGATGCCAGTGATGGATGGGGCAGCTGCTACCCAAGCGATCCGGCAGCGCTGGCCAGAAATTCAAGTTGTAGCTTTAACCAGTTTTAAGGAAGATGATTTGGTGCAGGCGGCACTTCAAGCTGGGGCAATTGGGTATTTACTAAAAAACGTTTCAGCGGATGAGCTGGCCAATGCGATTCGCGCAGCATATCAAGGCAAACCAACCTTAGCGCCAGAAGCTGCCCAGGCGTTAATTCATGCAGCTGTAAAGCCTGGAAAACCGGATTATGGATTAACCCGCCGGGAAGAAGAAGTTTTGGAATTGATGACGGAAGGGATGAGCAATGTTGAAATCGCTGAGAAACTCTTTGTCAGTCGTTCGACTGTCAAATTTCATGTGAGCAGTATTCTTTCAAAATTGAGTGTTTCCAGCCGGACAGAAGCTGTGGCGATGGCGCTGCAACAAAAATTGATTAAAAAATAGTAGAAAAGAAGCTGATCATTTTCTCCGATCAGCTTCTTTTTTGATTCAACAACAAGATTTAACTTTATCCCCAAAAAACTAGGTTGGGAGGTGTTCTTGGCGACATTTTATCATCAAAAAAACCCTGAACGTTAAGATGAAAAGTCACATTATTTAGAATAAACCTTTTACCTCTCCGGTATCCGGATCGAGGTCCACATCAAAGTAGGCTGGACGGGTGGATAGGCCAGGCATGGTTCTCATTTCTCCCAATATGGGGTAAAGGAAACCTGCTCCAACCGAAGCACGAATATCACTGACAGGAATTCTGAAACCTTTTGGAACACCTTTTAAGGCCGGGTCATGGCTCAGGCTTAGATGTGTCTTAGCCATACAAATAGTGGAATTTCCAAAACCAAGCCGCTCATAATCGGCAATTCTCGCTTCAGCATCAGGTGAGTAATCGACGCCATCAGCCCCATAAATCTCTGTGGCGATGGCTTCAATCTTTTCTTTTATACTGGCTTCCAATGGATAGAGGAATTTGAAATCGTGTTCCTCGTTGCTGGCAGCAATAACTGCTTCAGCCAATTTCACTGCACCTTCTCCGCCAAATTCCCAGTGTTCACTGACCACAGCATCAAAAGCACCGCCTTGTGTAACAGCTGCTTTGCGAACCATTTCCACTTCTGCATCAGTATCAGTAAAGAATTTGTTGACTGCCACTACGACTGGCACACCAAATTTTCGGGCAATTTTGATATGGTGCAACATATTTGGTAAACCCGCTTCAAGCAATTTCAGATTCTCTTCTATATAGGCACGATCTAACGGTTTACCAGCGACGACTTTGGCACCACCACCATGCATTTTGAGCGCACGAATGGTCGCAACCAGCACTACCACATCTGGGACTAATCCTGAGAAACGGCATTTGATATTGAAGAATTTTTCCATGCCCATATCAGCACCGAAGCCAGATTCGGTGACGACATAATCTGCTAATTTCAAAGCAATTTTATCCGCCAGAATGGAACTGTTACCATGCGCAATGTTTGCAAATGGACCAGCATGCACAAATACGGGTGTACCTTCCAGCGTTTGAAGGAGGTTTGGTTTGATCGCATCTTTCATCAGAACAGTCAAAGCGCCGGCAACACCGATATCATTGGCATCTACTGCATCGCCTTTATGGCTGGTACCGATGACAATTCTGCCAAAACGTTCGCGCATATCCCGTAAATCAGTGGTTAATGCCAGTATCGCCATAATTTCGCTGGCAACTGTGATATCAAAACCTGTTTTTCGAGTATGACCTTTTTCATCCGGACCTTCTCCAACTGTAATCCCACGTAGGAAACGATCATTGGTATCGATTACACGTTTCCACGTGATTGATTCCGGGTCAATATCCAGGCGTACAAATTTACTCTTATGTTCTTCTGTCATCTGGTCAGGATCATCGCTCTCAATTCCTAATTTTCTTTTGCGATGCTGCATACCTACAGAGAAATGCCGTTTACCCTGCTTATCTTTGGGAAAAAGATTCTCAAAAAGCCTTTGATCCGATTGGGTGGATTCATGGAACATACGCGCATCGATCGCTGCAGCCAGCAGGTTGTTAGCTGCGGTGATGGCATGAATATCACCAGTGAGATGGAGGTTAAATTCATCCATCGGAATCACCTGGCTATATCCACCTCCAGCAGCTCCTCCTTTTATGCCAAAGGTAGGACCCTGACTGGGCTGTCGGATACAGGTAATCACACGTTTGTTTAATTGTGCCCCCAAGGCCTGACTTAATCCGACGGTTGTGGTCGTTTTACCTTCCCCTAAGGGAGTAGGTGTAATGGCTGTTACATCAATGTATTTTCCGTTTGGGGCATCTTTTAATCGCTCAAGGATATCCAGTTTTACTTTGGCTTTGTAAGGACCATATTGTTCCAATTCTTCAGGCAGTAATCCTAATTCCTCGGCAATCGTAGTGATGTATTTCAACTCAGAAGCCTGAGCGATTTCAATGTCCGAAGGAACCGGGGTTATTCTTTTTAATTTCGTGGCTTTAAATGGACGGATTACTGCATTGGGATTAGTACTCATGTAGCATTTCTCCTTTCAAATTTTTTCGAAATAGTCAGTAATTTGTGAATGATTAATGTCACGGCATTTTCTATTAAAGAGTATTGTTGCTTTAAAATCAAGTAAAAAACAAGGGTTGCTGATTTCTTTTACAAAAATTTACGGCAGATTCTGGTTAATATTTTTTAAGTAATCGCCAAATCCAGCGGTGAAATGAATGCACACTTTTGACAGGTTCAGCATACATCATAATACATCCACCGGATACAGCGTTCATTCCTAAGGATTTGGCGTACTGCACCGTTTCCGGCGATTCAGATCCTTGTTGCAGCCAGATTTTTTTGATCCCGGCCTGATGAGCGTCATCCAGAATTGCTTTTACATTTTCCTTTTTAACATTGATCAGGACACCATCCACCTTAGGATCAATTTCACTGAGGGTTTTATAACAACGGTCATTTTCAAAAAGCTCTAACGATGGGTGGACAGGTACGAGTTCGTACCCTTTTTCTTTTAGCTCTTTATAAATTGAATTACCAAATTTTGTGTTTGAACGGGAAACACCGATGATAGCAATTCTTTTTGATTGAATAAAATCTTTGATTGCCTGATTCATAATTCGTTCCTTTCTGAATTTTGGAAAAATGGAAGTTGGATGATTTCACTTTGAAAAAAATGGTAGATGATAGTTTTTTTATAAAAAAGCCGCAACCATTGATTGCGACTTTGTGGGGCGAGTGGGACTTGAACCCACAAGGTGTCTCCACCGGAGGATTTTAAGTCCTCTGCGTCTGCCAATTCCGCCACCGCCCCAGACAACTCAATTTTATCTTACTCTTGATAGGCGTCAAGGTTTTCTGTGTGGTTTGTGTAGTGGCAAAGTAGTAAAGTCCTAATCTGGCAAAGTTAAAATGTCCTATAAGAGGACAACAACAGATGAAATGGACAATAGCAATGACGAAAGAAGAATTGAAGCGCAAGACGATTATAGAACAAGCAATTGAAAAAAGGATAATCCAAAAAGAAGGAGCGGAGAGGCTAGGAATCAGTGAACGTCATTTTCGGCGGATAACAAGAAGATACCGAAAA
>Ga0209347_1000226_pt1 | contig 155808 bp, 152 predicted proteins | sample AutmiccommuBRH23_FD_187382 | JGI IMG/M metagenome (GOLD analysis project Ga0209347, IMG submission 187382) | Deep subsurface microbial communities from Mt. Terri, Switzerland - Autotrophic microbial communities BRH/23 (SPAdes) (version 2) | ecosystem: Environmental > Aquatic > Deep subsurface... | reverse complement strand
GACGGCACAAGGCATTCTTCAATGGCTATCGACCGCAGTTCTACATCCGCACCATGGATGTGACCGGGAATATCAAGCTGCCGGAAGGCGTGGAAATGGTCATGCCGGGCGACAATGTAAACCTGGAAGTGGAACTGATCGTGCCTGTCGCCCTGGAACAGGGTTCTAAATTCGCCATCCGTGAAGGCGGTCTCACCGTCGGCGCTGGCGTTATCACGAAGATCTTGGACTAAGGTGTATTATGGCAAAGCAAAAGATCCGCATCCGCCTCAAGGCGTACGATCATCGTGTACTCGACCAGTCCGCCAAACGCATTGTAGAGACTGCTGAGCGCACTGGTGCCAGAGTAGTTGGTCCAGTACCCTTGCCAACTCGGATAGAACGGTTTACAATACGACGCTCGACTTTTATTGATAAAGACTCGCACGAGCACTTTGAAATTCGTACACACAACCGCTTAATCGATGTCCTGGAGCCGGACTCCAAGACCATCGACATGCTCATGCGCTTAAACTTACCAGCGGGCGTGGACATCGAAATTAAAATCTAGCTAGTAAGGAACGCACGCGTAGGGCTCTGGGAGAGTTCCAGGTCCTGCGCGTTCTAGGCTGCGTAAGAGCAGCACTGGTGGCAAACCCCAAATTGTGAAGCTTTGCCCCAGGCTGACTGACTGCGCTGCGTTCAGGGATGATGCAACCAAGCCCTGGTTGACAGTCCCGAATAAATTTGGATAGGAGAAAACCGAGATGTTGAAAGGGCTCATTGGCAAGAAAGTCGGCATGACCCAGATTTTCGATGCTGCCGGATCTGCTGTACCGGTTACGCTAATCGAAGCTGGGCCTTGCTATGTCACCCAGGTGCGCACTGTGGAATCGGAAGGATATTCTGCTGTGCAATTGGGTTTCGCGGAAGTCAAGCCGAAACGCCTCACTGGTGGTCAGCTAGGGCACCTCAAGCGCAATAATCTCCCTCCATTGCGCTTTTTGCGCGAATTCCGGGAGAAAGATCCAGGTGTCAAAGAAGGTGATGTACTCAACGTTGGCGAGGTCTTTGCCGTTGGCGAGCACATCGATGTGATTGGCACCAGTAAAGGCAAGGGATTTGCGGGTGCGATGAAGCGCTATCATTTCCGCGGTGGTCCTGCGACGCATGGTCAGTCAGATCGCCAGCGTTCACCAGGCTCCCGTGGCTCCGGTACCACCCCCGGACGCGTTTATAAAGGTGCGCGAGGCCCGGGTCATATGGGCCATGATCGTGTGACCACGCAGAATCTGGTTGTTGCGCTGGTTGATGCGGAGCGCAATCTTTTAGGCGTGCGCGGTTCCGTGCCGGGTCCCAAAGGTGGACTGGTCGTAATCAAGGGTGCACGGAAGCAGTAGATGGGTGCGATCTGCTGGACCAGCCAGTGCCGGATACGGCCAGGGTTGGACGGCAGCTCAAATGGAGAGAAGCTACCATGGAAGTTGATGTTCTAAATATGGAGGGCGAAAAGGTCAGCACGCTGGAACTCCCTGCGGCGATCTTTGAAGCCCCAATCAATGTAGATTTGATGCACCAGGCTTACGTTCGCCAGATGGCAAATGCCCGCCTGGGCACCCACAAAACCAAAACCCGAAGCGAAGTATCGGGTGGTGGACGCAAACCGTGGCGCCAAAAAGGCACTGGACGAGCACGTCAGGGTTCGATACGCTCTGCACAGTGGGTGGGTGGTGGAAAAATTCATACACCTCGACCACGCGATTACTCCCAGGACATGCCGCGCCAGATGCGCCGTGCAGCCCTACGCTCAGCTCTGAGTGTTAAGGCAGCCGCGAATGAGATCGTACTGGTAGATGCGCTGGCATTGACGGAAGGTAAGACCAGGCTGATGGCGAAAGTACTGGATACCCTGGTGGGTAAAAATAGCGCCTTGGTCCTGATCCCCAGTAAAAGCGCTGAATTCGAGCTGGTGACACGTGCATCGAATAATCTGCCGGAAGCGAAAACACTCCTGGCGACATACCTGAATATCCGCGATCTGCTGGGTTTCGACCGGCTCGTCCTGCCCGTCCAGGCTGTGGATGTGCTTGTTTCTTACTTGGGATAGGTGGAGGAAGCCATGACGACTATTTATGACGTGCTTCGCCGCCCACTGGTGACAGAAAAATCGAACTATCAGAATAGCGATTTGCACCAGTATGTATTTGAGGTGGCCGGTAATGCAACCAAAAGCATGGTTAAGGATGCTGTTGAAACTTTGTTCGATGTGAATGTGCTGCGGGTAAATGTCATGAACATGCCCGCCAAGCGCACTCGGCGTGCTCGGAGCCGCCGGGTGATGGTTCGCCGCAGTAGCTTTAAAAAGGCTATTGTTACTCTTTCTCCTGGCGACACCATCGACGTGTTTGAAGGAGTTAAGTAATGGCCGTCAAGAAATATAAACCAACCACTCCCGGTCACCGGGGAATGACGGGTTACACCTTCGAAGAAATTACGAAGTCTACCCCCGAGCGGGCGTTGATTCGCCCTCTGCGCAGAAAGGGTGGACGCAACGCTCAGGGTAAAATCACCGTCCGCCATCATGGCGGTGGGGCGCGCAGGTTTGTACGCCTGGTGGATTTCAAGCGCGAGAAATTCGGCATTCCTGCACGCGTGGCTGCGATTGAATATGATCCTAATCGCACAGCCCGCCTGGCGCTGCTCTTCTATGCGGATGGCGAGAAGCGCTATATCGTTGCACCCCTGGATCTGCGTGTGGGAGATAACATAGTTTCTGGCCCGCAAGCCGAAGTGCGACCCGGTAATAACTTGCCGATTGCCAATATTCCAGTGGGTACATTGGTTCACAATGTTGAGCTGAAAGAGGGCAAGGGTGGGCAGCTGGTGCGTGCTGCAGGTGCCGCTGCACAGCTAATGGCAAAAGAAGGCGACTATGCCCAGGTGCGTATGCCCTCGGGTGAGGTTCGCCTGGTGCGCCAGACTTGCTACGCAACCATTGGCCAGGTGGGGAATCTGGATCACAGTAATATCAAACTTGGCAAAGCCGGACGCAAGCGCCATATGGGCGTTCGCCCGACAGTGCGCGGTACGGCAATGAGCCCCCGCGATCATCCTCACGGTGGTGGTGAAGGCCGCCAGCCGATAGGTATGCCGGGCCCGAAGAGCCCGTGGGGTAAGCCAACCCTGGGCAAGAAGACCCGCCACAATAAAGCGACGGACAAGTACATCGTCCGGCGCCGCGGGAAGAAGCGCCGCTAAAATTGGAAATGAGGGATGCTCCAGGGCTGTTTGTACAGTACAGAGCTCCCAATTGACGAGTTTGGAGAGTACAAAATGGGACGATCTCTGAAAAAAGGGCCCTTTATTTCGCCGAAACTGATGAAGAAAGTTGAAGCGATGAATGAGCGTGGCGATAAAAAGGTAGTGCGCACCTGGAGCCGTACCAGCACAATCTTTCCCGAGATGGTGGGGCACACGATCGCCGTGCACGATGGTCGGCGGCATGTGCCGATCTATATCACCGAGAATATGGTCGGTCATAAATTGGGAGAGTTTGCTCCCACCCGTACCTTCCGCGGCCACGTCTCTGAGAAGAAAACTGCCAGGAAAGGGAAGTAAGCCATGGAGACAGATATCCGTGCTTACGCACGTAATGTTCCGGTTTCCGCTCAGAAAGTGCGCCTGGTCATAGATCTGGTGCGGGGCAAAGATATAGTTGATGCGCTCAACCTGCTGAAATTCACCCCCAATCGCGCAGCCCATCCTGTCTCCAAAGTGCTGGCTTCAGCGATGGCGAATGGCGAAGAGAACTTTGGGGTGAGCCGCGACGACATGTATGTTTACCGGGTATTTGCTGATGAAGCCCCCACCCGGAAATGGCGGCGCTTTGGTGCACGCGGCCGGTTCAAACCCTGGCTGCGACGGAGCTCGCACATCTCAGTGATCCTACGGGAGCGGGAAGGCTAGTTTTAGTGAGCACAACCAGGCTACTTGGTACAGGTAGACTTGTGCTCGCAAGGAGATACTATGGGTCGTAAAGTCCATCCAATCGGTTTTCGTCTCAAGATTAACAAGACCTGGGAAGGTCGCTGGTTCGCTGAAGGCGAAGAGTACGTAAACAACCTGCACCAGGATTTTAAGTTGCGCGATCTGGTTCGTAAAGAAGCAGACCGGGCGGGTGTATCCCGCATTGAAATTGAACGCTTCCCTGGAAAGGCGAAGATCATTGTTCACACCGCCAAGCCTGGTATTTTGATCGGGCGCAAGGGCGAGAACGTAAAGAAATTACGTCTGAGTCTCGAAGCTCTGTTGGGCAAGAAGATTGATTTGGAAATCAAAGAAATCAAATCGCCTGATCTGGATGCTTACCTGGTAGCACGTAATATTGCCGATCAACTTGAGCGGCGTATCAGCTACCAGCGTGCCATGAAGCGCTCTCTCCAGCAAGCTATGCGTCAAGGTGGACAGGGCATTCGTGTTGAAGTATCTGGCCGGCTGAGTGGCGCAGAAATGGCTCGTACCGTGAATATGCGTGATGGGCGTGTCCCACGCCAGACTTTACGGGCGGATATCGATTATGCACAGTCCGAAGCCCTGACGACTTATGGTCGGATCGGTGTAAAGGTCTGGGTGTACAAAGGCGAAAAACTGGCCGAGGTGGAAGAGCGAATTGAATCCACTGATGGCGTTTACGTCAGCGAATAAAAGGTTGACTGCTCGCAAGTTGGTGATGGGTGAGGCTGGTTTAGTGTAGCAGCCCAAACAGAACAGCGAGTGAGATCCGAGCGAGGTTGTCATCATGTTAATGCCAAAACGTGTCAAATGGCGCAAGCAGATGCGCGGACGCATGAAGGGCAAGGCTCAACGGGGCGCGGAAATCGCATTTGGCGATTATGCACTCCAGGCACTGGAACCCGGTTGGGTTTCGGCACGCCAGATTGAAGCTGCCCGGCGAGCGATTGTGCGCGGCATGCGCCGGCGTGGGAAATTTTGGATCCGCATCTTTCCGGATAAACCCATCACCCAGAAACCTGCCGAAACCCGTATGGGCAAAGGTAAAGGTAATGTTGAATATTGGGCGGCGGTTGTGAAACCGGGTCGGATCATGTTTGAAGTGGGTGGTGGTTTGCCCGAGGATATTTCGAGAGAAGCACTACGGCTTGCCCAGTACAAATTATCGATCAAAACTCGGATCGTCAGCCGTGAAGCGGGAGGCGAATAATGGCGAAGTTAATTCTTACTTCCCTGACGACAGATGAGTTGAATACTCGGCTGAATGATGCGCGTGAAGAACTGATGAAACTGCGTTTCCAGCAAGCTACAGGTGAGCTGAGTGACACGACACGCTTGCGAGTAACGCGCCGCTTGATCGCTCGCTTGCTGACAGAGCTGAACCAGCGCAATCGGGCAGCCCAAATGGAGAGTGAGTCATGAACCAGCGTCGCCGTATAACTGGTGTTGTCATCAGCAATAAGATGGAAAAAACGGTTGTGGTGGAAATTTCGCGGACATACCGCCACCGTTTGTATAAGAAAGTCGTCCATATCCGCAAGCGCCTGATGGCCCATGACGAACTTGGTTGCGAGCCGGGAGACTGGGTGCAGGTTGTGGAGAGCCAACCAATTTCAAAAAATAAGAAATGGGTGGTCGAATCAATTTTGCGCCGGGACGCCGCTACAGGTGAGGCAATTGCCGAGAAGGAGTCGGGGGCATGATCCAGCAGGAATCTCGCATAAAAGTTGCTGATAATACTGGCGCGCGCGAGCTGTTGGTCATCCATGTAATGGGTGGTTCACGCCGCCGTTATGGCCGGGTTGGAGATGTGGTTGTGGCTACAGTGAAATTAGCTACACCTCAAGGCTCGGTTAAGAAGAGCGATATTGTGCGGGCTGTAATTGTGCGCTGCTCTAAAGAATGGCAGCGCGAAGATGGCTCGACCATCCGCTTTGACGACAATGCCGCAGTCATCCTGGATCAAGATGGCAAGAACCCGAAAGGTACGCGCATCTTTGGGCCGGTGGCACGCGAACTGCGTGAAAAAGGTTTTATGAAGATCGTATCGCTGGCGCCGGAAGTCCTCTAGCCCAGCGGTAGGATGCAGGAGCGAAGACCGTGAAAGTGAAGATTCGCAAAGGTGATACCGTTGAGGTGATCAGCGGGCGCTTAGAAGATAAAGGTAAGCGTGGCGAGGTCATCAAGGTTCTACCAGATGAAAGCCGGGTAGTTGTGCAGGGTGTTAACATTCGCAAGAAGCACAAACGGCAGATGCAAACCCAGGGCAGAACGATCAATCCTGGCATCGTAGAGTTTGAAGCACCACTGCATATCTCAAATGTAATGCTGGTATGCCCTAAGTGCAATAAACCCGTACGGGTTGCTATCCAGCGCGACGCAGAAAATGTGCAGCGCGTGTGTAAAAACTGTGAAGCTATCATTGAGTGATGGCCGGTTGGAGTTAGGTCATGAGCCATATTCTAAAAGATCGATACACGAGTGAGGTCGCGCCGGCCCTGAAGAAAGCGCTCAATCTCGACAATCCGATGGAAGTGCCACGCATTCAGAAGGTTGTGGTCAACATCGGTGTAGGAGAGGCTTTGGATAATGCCAAAGCGCTGGATGCTGCGGTGGGCGATCTAACTCAGATCACTGGTCAAAAACCGGTGATTACCAAGGCGCGCAAGAGCATTGCTAACTTTAAGCTGCGCGAAGGTCGAGCGATTGGCGTGAAGGTGACTTTACGCGGTGAGCGCATGTGGTCATTTTTGGACCGTTTGATGAATGTTGCTCTGCCACGCGTGCGCGACTTTCGGGGTATCTCGCCGGATGCTTTCGATGGGCGGGGAAACTATACCCTGGGCTTGCGCGAGCAGCTGGTATTCCCTGAAATTGAGTACGATAAGATCGATAAACTGCGTGGCCTGGAGATAACAGTTGTGACAACTGCTCGCAATGACCACGCCGGCCGGCAGTTATTACAGTTGCTCGGCATGCCATTCACAAAGGAAGGTTAATCAATGGCGAAGAAGTGCATGACAATACGCGAAACACGGCGGAAATTCGATGTCCGCGTTCGCAACCGCTGCAAAGTCTGCGGTCGCCCGCGTGGCTATATCCGTCGCTTTGGATTGTGCCGGATTTGCTTTCGCGAGCTTGCCCTGGAAGGCAAAATTCCAGGTGTCACGAAATCTTCCTGGTAGCCGGGCGGAGGGATTATAGATGAGTACTACTGATCCGATCAGCGATATGTTGACCCGTGTACGCAATGCGGTGATGGCTGGCCATACTTTGGTTGCCCTGCCCAGCTCGAAAATTAAGGTTGCAATCGCAAAAATTATGAAGGAAGAAGGCTATATCACCAGCTTTGAAGTGGTGGATGGCAAAATTCCGGCTGCAAAAGTATTGCGTATTCGCTTGAAGTATGTAGGCGAACGCCGCGAGCGCCGGCCTGTGATCACCGGCCTGGAGCGCATCAGCCGTCCTGGACGGCGGGTGTATACAGGCAAACAGGAGATCCCCTGGGTACTTTCTGGGATGGGGATTGCGATCATTTCCACGCCTAAGGGCGTGATGACCGGTCAGCGCGCACGCCAGATGGGCGTGGGAGGCGAGGTCCTCTGCAAGGTCTGGTAATCCATTTATTGCAGGTGATTGGCGTTATCTGGAGTGAAGGGTTCACCCACATAATGCCGAACCATGCAGGAGGTTGATCAAAGTGTCTAGAATTGGTCGCATGCCGGTAGTTATACCCAAAGGCGTGGAAGTGGATATCCAGGGATCTCACGTGCGCGTTAAAGGCCCGAATGGCGAACTCAGCCGTGTATTTCCGGCGGCTGTATCGATTGTCCTGGAAGAAGGTAATATCGAGGTCCGCCGTTCATCTGATGACCGCACTTCCCGAGCACTTCACGGGATGACACGTGCCTTGATCAATAACATGGTCGTAGGCGTGAGCTCCGGGTTTGAGAAGCTTCTGGAAGTCAACGGTGTGGGTTACCGCGCCGAAATGAGTGGCACGAACTTAATGCTGCACGTGGGTTATTCCCACCCGGTGACTTTTGAACCGCCGGAAGGGATTAGTTTCGAAACGGATGCCCGCACGCGTCAGATCAAAGTGATCGGGCGCAATAAAGAGCAGGTTGGGCAGATTGCCGCAGATATCCGCAAGGTCCGCCCGCCCGAGCCTTATAAAGGCAAAGGTATCAAATACTTAGACGAGAAAATCCGCCGCAAGGCTGGTAAGTCTGGTAAGGTGTAGTCTTATGGCTAATAACAAATCTCGTTCCGCGGCTCGTGAACGTCGCCATATCCGGGTGCGCAAGAACCTGGCTGGTACGATTGAACGACCACGTTTGAATGTATATCGCAGTACTGCGGAGATTTATGCGCAGGTTATCGATGACAAAGCGGGCAGTACGCTGGTCTCGGCTTCCTCGATCGATCACGAGCTGCGTCCACGGATGGCTGGGCTAAAAAAGAGTGAACAAGCCCGCCTGGTAGGTGAAGCGATCGCTGAGCGTGCTCTGGCAAAGGGAATCAAGGCGGTTGTATTTGACCGGGGTGGTTTCCGCTACCAGGGACGTGTTAAAGAGTTGGCTGATGCAGCTCGCAAAGGCGGCCTGGAGTTCTAAGTAAGGACTAATCGGCCATTGGTGCTGATGAAACCCTTACCAGGAGAGAAATATGTCAGACTACGAGTTTTCGGAATTTCAACAAGTTGAATTAGACGAGCGCGTTGTGGATATTGCCCGGGTTGCCAAAGTTGTTAAGGGCGGTCGCCGCTTTTCCTTCCGGGTTACCGTTGTGGTGGGCGATAATCATGGCAGCGTTGGGATTGGAATGGGTAAAGCCAATGCCGTCCCCGACGCAATGCGCAAGGCTTCTGAACAAGCTCGCCGTAATATTCACAAAGTCGCCCTATTCAAGACCACCGTGCCACACGAAGTGATCGGTAAGGTTTCTGGCGCTCGGGTACTGCTCAAACCTGCTTCGGCTGGTACGGGTGTTATCGCTGGCGGTGGTGTGCGTGCCGTGCTTGAGGCAGCTGGTGTTACGGATATTTTGACCAAATCCTTGGGTAGCAGTAATATCTTGAATGTTGTCCTCGCCACGATGGATGCGTTGGACCAGCTCAAATCACCGCAAGATGAGGCTGCGCGGCGTGGTAAGCCTGTCAAGGATTTGATGCCTTTCTGGGAGCGCAAGTAAGATGTCGAAAGCGTCAAAAAATACTGTGAAAGTTGTCCGGGTAACGCTTGTCAAGAGCGCTATCGGTTATTCCAAGCAACAGAAAGCCACCGTGCGCGCCCTGGGGCTGACCAAGATGCACCAGACTGTGCAGCACGCTGATACCGCCACACTCCGTGGAATGCTGGCAAAGGTCACCCATCTGGTGGCAGTGGAAGAAGAGTAGGTAAGCACATGAAACTGCATGATCTCAAACCAGAAGAAGGATCGAAGAAAAACCGCAAACGGGTTGGGCGTGGGATCTCTGCTGGCCAGGGCAAGACGGCTGGCCGGGGTACCAAAGGCCAGGGTGCACGCTCAGGTGGACAGGCACGTCTGTATCACCAGGGCGGTAACCTGCCGTTTTTCCGGCGCTTGCCATTCAAGCGTGGTGAAGGTTTTACCCCGATCCATCGAATTGAATATAACGAAATCAACCTGGATCAGCTCAGTGTTTTCAAAGCTGGCCAGGAAGTCAGCCCGATAAGTATGGCAGGTGCGCGTTTGCTGCGCGATCCCCGCAACCCGGTAGCTATCCTGGGGCGTGGTGAAGTCAATGTAGCGCTTACTGTAAGCGCTCATCGTGTGACCAAGGCTGCTCAGGCCAAGATTGAAGCTGCCGGCGGCAGCGTTGAAATCTTGGAACTGGGCTAGACCTGACAAGGAGCTGATGATATGAAGCGGTCTGCATGGCGCTATCTGTGGTCGGCACAGGATATTCGCCGGAAGCTGCTCATCACGCTGGGGATCCTGGCGATCTACCGTCTGGCAGCGCATGTCCCGGTGCCAGGCGCTGATCGAGACGTTATTGCCGGAATTCTGCAAGGCGGTGGGGCGCAGGGCACGTTGGTGGGAATCCTGGATTTACTCTCCGGTGGCACGGTATCCAATTTCTCCGTGCTGGCGATGGGGGTGTATCCGTACATCACTGCCCAGATTATTCTCCAATTGCTGGTGCCAATTATTCCGGCTCTGCAGAAACGCATGGAGGATGATCCGCGTGAAGGCCGTAAATGGATGGAGAAATGGACCTATTACCTGGCAGTGCCCATGGCATTGCTGCAGGCGATTGGCCAGATCAATATCTTTTCATCCTTTGCGGGCCAGCCGATCATCGAGAACTTTGGCTTTAGCGGGGCAAATCTGATCCCCTCGGTGACCATCGTTCTGTCGATGACTGCAGGCACCATGTTCGCGATCTGGTTGGGTGAGCTGATCTCGGAATTCGGCATCCGTAATCAGGGCCTGTCTCTGATCATCTTTGCCGGTATCGTGACGCAAATTCCGAGTAGCCTGGTCACGCTGTGGGCAGATGAACAGCGCCGGTTGATCACGATCCCAACATTATTGATCCTCATGGCATTAATCATCTTTGCTATTGTTTTTGTACAGCAAGGACGGCGCAATGTACCCGTAATGTATCCCGGGCGCCGCATGGGCAATCGCATGTCAATGCCGGTCAAAGGCACCCTGCCTTTGATGGTTAACATGGCGGGTATGATCCCCTTGATCTTTGCCCAGTCGTTATTGACCTTTCCGGCGATCATTGCCAGCTTCTTTACCCAATCTTCGGTTGAATGGGTGAGAAACGGGGCAACGACGATGCAGAACATGTTTGGCGGTCAGGGCTCTTTTTACTGGATTATGTATTTCCTGATGGTAGTTGGGTTTACGTTCTTCTATACGAACGTGCTTTTCACCCAACAAAACTATGGGGAAAACTTGAAGCGTGTTGGCGCGCAAATCCCAGGCGTCAGCCGGGGAGCGCCTACCCAAAAGTATCTCACACGTGTGCTAAGCCGCATCACCTTGCCGGGCGCCCTGTTCCTGGGCTTAATCGCGGTACTGCCGTGGCTGATTGGCCTGATTGTTCCCGGCCTGGGACAGAACAGCACCTTGCTGGTCTCATCGGCTGGATTACTGATCGTGGTCGGCGTGGTAAGGGATACATTCTTCAATATCGAAGCCGAGTTGAAGTTACACGGCTACGATGACGCCTTACTTGTGCGCTGAGGAAAGAACAGTGCCAGTGTATATCGTCTTAATTGGTCCTCCAGGTGCTGGTAAGGGCACCCAGGCCCAGGCAATCTCCGCAAAATTGGGTTTGCCTCACATCTCGTCGGGAGATATCTTCCGGGAGAACTTGAAACTACAAACTGAGCTGGGCCAGCAAGCTTCAGCTTATATGAATCGCGGCGAGCTGGTTCCAGACGATCTCACGATCGCCATGATTCGGGAGCGCCTATCGCGCCCCGACTGTGCGCCAGGAGCGTTGTTGGATGGCTTTCCGCGAACACCTGCTCAGGCGCAGGCGCTCAACGAAATGTTGGAGAATTTCAACGGGACTGTAAATGCAGTGCCATACATCAAAGTGCCTGAAGATGTGTTGGTGGAGCGCCTGACAGGTCGGTGGACCTGTCGGACAGCAGGGCACGTATATCATGAAAAATTTAACCCTCCTCAAGTTCCTGGTATCTGTGATTTAGATGGCGCGGAACTATACCAGCGGGAGGATGATAAAGCCGAGACGGTAACCAGGCGTATCCGCGTCTATCTGGAGCAAACTGCACCCTTGATCGCTTACTACCAGGAAGCAGGAGTTCTGCTGGAAGTGGATGGCACCCAATCGATTGGACAGGTGACTGTGAGCTTGCTTGCGGCCATTGAACAAGGGCACAAGGCTTAAGAGTACTTTGACATGATGAGTTGGGAACGTAGTATCACCCTGAAAACCGCCCATGAAATAGAAATTATGCGGGCAGCAGGCAAGATCAATGCCCAGGCTTTAGCCGCGGCCAGGAACGCTATCCACCCTGGTGTTACCACGGCAGATCTGGATGCAGCGGCTGCCGAAGTCTTACGCAAGCATGGTGGGAAGCCTGCCTTTCTGGGAGTTCCGGGTGCATTTCCGTACCCGGCGACAACTACGATCAGCGTGAACGACGAGATGGTCCATGGCATCCCCAGTAAACGCAAATTGGTTGAAGGGGATATTGTGTCGATTGATTGTGGAACCATCCTGGAAGGTTTTGTGGCCGATTCGGCTATTTCCTTTGGTGTTGGGGAGATTTCTGAACAGGCTCAGCGTCTGCTGGCTGTAACGGAGAAATCGCTCTATATCGGGATCGAAAAATGCTATCCAGGAAATCGTACTGGAGATATTGGTTACGCCATCCAAACTTACGTGGAAGGTGAAGGATACTACCTGACGCGTGAGTACACTGGACACGGCGTAGGCCGTAGTATGTGGGAAGGTCCGCAAGTCCCTAACTATGGTACCGCTGGACGCGGGGTACCCTTGCGAGCGGGCATGACCCTGGCGATCGAGCCAATGGTGTTGATCGGCACACCGCGTACCGTAGTGCTACAGGATCAATGGTGTGTTGCTTCTGCGGACGGATCTCTCACCTGCCATTTTGAGCACTCATTGGCGATCACAGAGGCAGGACCAATTATCCTGACTTTGTTGGAAGACGACAGTGAGTCTGGACGGAACTAAGCGGAGCTAGTATAATAGTAACTTTGGCTGAACTGACTGGTGCGTAGTGGGTTGGATCGGCCGGTGGTAAAGGAGAACGACAGCATGAAGGTTACTGCATCAATTAAGAAACGCTGTGCTAAATGTAAAATAGTTAAGCGCAAAGGCATTTTATTTGTCATTTGTGAGAATCCAAAGCATAAGCAGCGACAAGGATAATTAATATGGCACGTATTGAAGGCGTTGATTTACCGCGGAACAAGCGGGTAGAAGTTGGTCTGACTTACATCTTTGGGATTGGGTTACCGCGCGCGCATCGAATCCTGGCGGAAACCAAGGTAAATCCGGACACCCGGATCAAAGATCTAACGGATGCAGAAGTTGCTGCCCTGCGCGATTATATCGGCCAGGGTTTTAAGGTCGAGGGTGATCTGCGACGTGAGGTGCAGCTTAACATCAAGCGCTTGATCGAAATTGGTAGCTATCGAGGTCTGCGCCACCGGCGTAATTTGCCGGTCCGGGGACAGCGCACTCGCACCAATTCGCGTACTCGTAAAGGCCCGAAAAAGACCGTGGCTGGACGCGGTCGCCGACGTGGCTCCAAGAAATAGTAGACTGCTGGCGGTTGATGCTGGCTGGCTTGGGTACCTTCCTCCCAGCGGCTAGCTGGTCAGTAACCAATTCGTCAGTTGTGAGTGAGCAGAGCAGTTTTTAACTGCGAATTCATTCGATAAGTGAGGTTGTATGGCTCAAAGTGTACGTGCGACACGCCGCAAGGGCGGCGTAAAGAAAGTAAAGCGAACCCTATCGTCAGGGCAGGTGCATGTATTTGCTACCTTCAACAATACCATTGTGACGATTACGGACGACCAGGGCAACACCGTTGCCTGGGGCAGCGCCGGATCGGCTGGTTTCAAAGGTTCCCGGAAAAGCACCCCCTTTGCTGCGCGTCTTGCCGCCGAACAGGCAATCAAGGCAGCGATGGCAATGGGTTTGCAGGAAGTCGCCTTAATCGTAAAAGGCCCTGGCCCAGGGCGTGAGTCGGCGATTCGTGCTGTCCAATCCCAAGGCCTGCGCGTTACCTCGATTTCCGACATCACCCCGGTTCCGCACAATGGCTGCCGCCCGCCCAAGAAGCGCCGCGTCTAGGCAGAAGAACCCAGGAAGGAATAGGATAAGAAGACATGGCTAAGTATAGAGGGCCAGTATGTAAACTGTGCCGGCGCGAAGGCGAGAAACTGTTTCTCAAGGGCGAGCGTTGTTTTACCCCTAAATGTGCCTTCGAGCGCCGTGATTATGCACCCGGTGAGCACGGTAAGAGCGGTCAATTCCGCCGTCGTCGCGATTCGGACTATAATCGTCAGCTGCGCGCCAAACAAAAAGCGCGCCGCGTGTATGGCGTTTTTGAACGCCAATTCCACCGGTATTATGTGGTCTCCTTAGGCCGCCGTGGTCTGACAGGTATGAACCTGCTCCAGATCCTGGAATCCCGGTTGGATAACGTAATCTATCGGCTAGGTTATGCCAGCAGCCGCTCTCAGGCGCGCTTGTTGGTTACCCATGGCCACTTCTCAGTCAACGGCCGGCGTACTGATATTCCGTCGATGCTGATGCAGCCTGGTGATGTAGTGTCTGTCCGGGATGGCTCGCGGAAACGTGAATTCTTCAAAACTTTGCCAGATTTTGCGGAAACCCGCAATGCACCAATGTGGCTCAGCCGGGACTTGAAAGCGCTCTCAGGTACAGTTATTCGTTTACCTGAACGTGCCGAGATTGATGGCAATCTGCAAGAACAGTTGATCGTTGAGTACTACTCACGCTAAACCAGACTACTGCAGGCCTGAATAGGAACCCCAGCGACCAGTCGTTATGATTGCCGCTGGTTATGGAAATTGGAACAGGGGAAGAGGTGAACCGTGATTGGTTTGTCAAACATGGTAGCGCCGAAAATTGAGCGCAAAGCAGAAGCGCGCAATTACGGCAAATTCATCATCAGCCCGCTGGAACGTGGATATGGTGTGACGTTAGGCAATGCCTTACGTCGGGTGCTGTTATCCTCACTGGAAGGCGCGGCGGTCACCTCGATTCGCATCGCGGATGTGCAGCACGAGTTCAGTGATATTCCGGGTGTGCGCGAAGATGTGATCCGGGTAATGTTGCAGATCAAACTACTGCGAATGAAGTTATACGATGTGGATAGCACCCGTTTGCACCTGGAGGTGCGCGGGAGTGGTGTAGTTACGGCAGCCGATATCATTGCGCCTCCCGAAGTGGAGATTATCAATCCAGACCTGTATCTCTTTACAGTGGACGATAAAAGCGCTCACCTGGAAATTGAGATGACGGTCGAACGTGGTCGAGGTTACTCGCCCGCCGATGACCGCACAGGTCGTTTGCCGATCGGTGATCTTCCCGTAGATGCGATCTACGGCCCGGTCCGCCGGGTTAACTGGGATGTTGCTTATGCTCGTGTAGGGCAGAGCACGAACTATGATCGCCTGGTGATGGAAATCTGGACGGATGGAACGGTTGGACCAGAGCAGGCTTTGAGCACCAGCGCCAAGATCTTAATTGATCACTTACGGCATCTGGCTGGAATCAGCGAAGAAACTCTGGCTGCAATCACGACCGAAGAAGAAGAAACCAGTCGTCTGACCAGTGAGATGATTGAAACACCGATTGAAAATCTAGACCTTTCAGTACGTGTGTTCAACTCGCTCAAGCGCACCGGCATAACCACGGTGGGTGAGGTGCTGGAACTCCTTGAAAAAGGTGATGAAGCGGTAATGTCCATCCGCAACTTTGGTGAAAAGAGCCTGGATGAACTGCGTCAGAAGATGCGTGAAAAAGGGTATCTCCAGGATGGTAACGAGATTGAAGCGGAGTAATGAGAAATGCGACATAGAGTAGCTGGATACAAATTGAGTCGCACTAAAGATCAACGGATCGCGTTGCGGCGCAATCTGGTGAAGCAGCTATTTGAGCACGAACGCATTCGCACGACGCGTGCCAAGGCTGAAGCTGTGCGCGGTCAGGCAGAACGCCTGATCACACTGGCAAAGCGTGGCAACCTGGCTGGCGATGCACAGATGGTGCATGCCCGCCGTTTGGCCGCTGCCCGTTTGGCGGACGCCGACGCAGTGCGAAAGCTCTTCGATGATATCGCCCCACGTTTTGAATCCCGGCCCGGCGGTTACACCCGCATAATCAAGCTGGGGTTGCGCAGTGGCGATGCAGCGGAGATGGTGCTCTTGGAGCTGGTTGAAGGTTAATACGCAGGGACAGTCAGGTCCGATGGATCTGGCAGTTAGCTGCGCTGGAAATGGCACGTTACCAGGTTAATCTCGTCTACGACGGAACGCTGTTCAGCGGATTCCAGCGGCAGGCGCAGGGACGCACCATACAGGGTGAGGTCGAAGATGCTCTAGGCCAGCTTGGCTGGCAGGGAACCTCTCTCCTGGCGGCAGGGCGTACGGACCGTGGTGTACATGCCCGTGGGCAGGTGATAGCCTTCGACTTTGAATGGGGCCACACCGAACTGGCGTTACAGCAGGCCCTTAATGCTTGTTTGCCCCCAGATGTGGCTGTCCATCAGGTGAGACTGGCGCGTGATGATTTTCACCCTCGCTATGATGCCCTTGCCCGCCGCTACAGCTACCGGATACTGCTTTCACCGGTGCGTGACCCTCTGCGGGAGCGCTATGCCTGGCGAGTTTGGCCGGCGCCGGAGCTAAACCGATTAGAACAAGCTGCCGGCTTGCTGATAGGCACGCATGATTTTGCTGCATTTGGAACGCCGCCCCAACCGGGACGCAGTACAAACCGGCATATATATCAGGCGAGCTGGATGGAAGACGGTGATGAACTGTTCTTTGAAGTCACCGGTAATGCATTCTTGTATCGCATGGTGCGCCGCTTAGCTGGCGTCCAGGTGCACATCGCGCAAGGCAGGCTTTCAATGCAAGCGCTGAATGATTACCTGGGACAACCGGATGAACGCCGGGTGTTGATATTAGCGCCTCCTCAAGGGCTTACTTTGATGGAGGTCTACTACAGCCCGGATGATAAGTTGTAGACTGGATCAACCCGCAAATATGGACGAGGTTGGTTATCTCGTAATCGTGGAGATGATGAGCGTGGAAAAGACATATGTACCAAAAGCGGCTGAGATTTCCCAGCAATGGGTTCTGGTAGATGCCAACGATCAGATTTTAGGTCGGGTTGCTACTCAAATCGCCAGCATTCTGCTGGGTAAGAATAAGCCGAGTTACATGCCGGGCATGGATACCGGAGATTTTGTGATTGTGGTGAACTGTGAACGCGTACGTGTAACCGGCAATCGGTTAGACGATAAGATCTATTATCACCACTCTCAATACCCAAGCGGGATCAAGTCCATCAGCTTGCGTGCGCAGTTGAAGAAGCACCCCGAGCGTGTTATCCGCGCTGCAGTCTGGGGTATGCTGCCAAAAAACAAGTTAGGCCGCCAGCTGATTAAAAAACTGAAAATCTATGCTGGCCCTGAACACCCACACGCGGCACAGCAGCCCACCCTTTGGGTGCAGTCGTAAGGAGCAGGAATTATGGCAGTACAGTATTATGAGGGTATCGGACGCCGAAAAGAAAGCACAGCCCGCGTACGGGTGATGTCTGGTTCCGGTAAGTTTGTAGTCAATGACAAGCCGGGTGAGCAGTATTTCACCCGTGATGGGGATGTCACCCAGATCATGGCTCCCTTCCTGGCAGCTGGCAGTGCGCCTGAGCAGATGGATATCACGGTCGTGGTTAAGGGCGGCGGCGTGACGGGTCAAACTGTCGCAGTTCAGCTAGGCGTGGCCCGAGCTTTGATCAAAATGAATCCCGACTGGCAACCCATCATGCGTAAAGGTGGCTTTCTGACTCGCGATTCGAGAGTGAAAGAACGCAAGAAACCTGGTCTCAAGCGGGCGCGCAAGGCTCCTACTTACACCAAGCGTTAGTTTCGATCTCACTACGCAATGCACAACCACGGTTCCGTGCCATCTATCCAGGCGGCACGGACCGTTTTACGCATTGCGTTTTTCATTTAATGAGGTGTAACCATGACAAATTTTGAGCCGAGTAACTTAGAGCTGGTTTTTAAAGCTTTAGACCTGCAGATGGATTCGCTCGTCACTTTGATAGATGCCCGTATGCTGGCTGCCCAGCATGTGCCTTCCTATCCGCCCAGCTCCCCTGCTGTTATCTTGAACCTGGATTCCGCCGAATTAGCCGGGAAGGTGAAACATACCTTGCTGGCGCTCTACCCTGCCTCACATCCTGTCAGCCGGGTGCGTATCACAGCACCAGGTGCGTCAGATGTCGAGAATCTGGCCTTGGCTGAGATTGATCTTCCCTCAGCGATAGAAGCCCAGAATGTGCTGTATGTACCGGGGTTGAGCGCCAGCTATTCCTTTGAAGCGTTCCAGAATGTCATTGCCCGATTGCGCGCCCCCGACGGCTGCCCCTGGGACAGGAAGCAGACACACCAATCTATGCGCTCCGACTTGCTGGAAGAGACTTACGAGGTCCTGGCAGCCCTGGACGCGGATAATCCACTGGCCATGCGCGAAGAATTCGGCGATCTGCTGTTGCATATCGTCATGCAAGCCCAGATAGCTGCGGAGGCTGGTGAATTCACGATGAGCGATGTTCTACATGGCATCCACACCAAAATTGTGCGCCGCCACCCACATGTCTTTGGTGGTCTGGAGATTGAAGGTGAGCAAGATATCCTGGCAAATTGGGAGCAGATGAAGGCCGAGGAGCGTGCTGAGAACGGGAAGGTGGAGGCCGGGCTGCTGGATAGCCTGAACCTGGCCTTGCCAGCACTGGTGCAAGCTGAACAATTCCAGGAGCGCGCGGCGCGCATGAAATTTGATTGGTCAGAAATCACAGGTGTGTTGGCTAAGGTGTTTGAGGAGATCCAGGAAGTTCAACTGGCCAAAAACGAGGCTGAACTTCATGCAGAGATTGGTGATCTGCTTTTTGCGGTCGTAAATTTGGCGCGCTGGTACGAGGTGGATGCTGAGAGTGCCTTGCGGCAGGCCAATCAGCGCTTTCGCCAGCGCTTCAAGTACATTGAACAGGCTGCCCGCAACCAGGGTAAGCAGGTTAGCGATTTCTCATTGGATGAGATGGATCAACTGTGGGAGGCTGCCAAAAGCTCGCAGATAAGTCCAGACAATCTGTAATATGGCTATTGTGGTAATTTAATCTCCAGGATCATGCTGACTGCTCACCCGACGATGAATTCACACAAGGATACCGCAAATTTTAAACAATTAAGATATAATACATCTTATTTTTCGTCTAGTACGTCAATCTAAACTCCATTTGTAAATTAGGTGGTTATTCAGGTAACCTGGCAATATGTCATTGTGATGTAGCGTAGCGACCAGGGTATCCCTGTTAGGCTTGAATAAAACAACATGTTTGATGGATTCATCGCTACCTTTATCTGATCAGTGTATTTGGGTTGAATCAGTCTAATACCTGTCTACCTAATCAATATGGAGCGAAATTATGAAGAGTTTTATCCGCAATCACCCGCTGGTCACTTTTTTCGTTCTGGCTTTCCTGTTCTCCTGGATCGCAGTCTTGCCCCGCATCCTCAATCCGACCCTACCGCTCGAGCCGTTCCTGATCATAGGCGCTTTGGCAGGTCCGACCCTATCGGCACTCATCGTCATCGCCGTCCTGGAGGGACGCAAGGGCCTTGGATTATTTTTCAAGCGCTACTTCCAATGGCGCGTCGGGATTTTCTGGTGGCTGTTCGTGCTCTTCGGCGTCCTGATCTCCCTCACCCTGATCGCGGCTCTCTTCTTGGGTACGGGAGTCTTGACTGAATTTATCAGCAACATCGGCCTCATCTTACCCACTTATTTTATTACTCTCATCGCGGGCATCCTCCTCGGGCCCTTGTGGGAGGAGCCAGGCTGGCGGGGGTTCGCCTTGCCGAGATTGCAGGCGCAGTACGGTCCCTTACTGGGTACAGTGATCCTCGGCGTCCTGTGGGCGCTGTGGCACTTACCTGGCTATCTGGGCGGCTGGATGCAGGCCAGTCTCATCGCACTGATCCTCTCCAGCATCGCTTTCTCGATCGTCATGACCTGGGTCTACAACAACACCCGCGCAAGCATCCTGCTGATGATCCTGCTCCACTCATCCAGCAATGCGGCGTTATCGATTGGGGCCAGGGTCCTGCCGACGGACCTGACCGGTGCGATGAACAACCTGGTGAACGGTGGCTGGATTCCGGGGATCACATATTCGATCATCGCCATCATCGTGCTGGCAGCCACACGAGGCCAGCTATCGTACCAGAATAGCGAGCCTGTCCCAGTTGTCATAGATGTGCAGCCAACGACACAATATTGAGCTCACCCGATAAGCAGTGCGCATCTGAACGGAACGATATATCCATCAAAATCACATTGACCGACTATTAGCGACGTATGATCAAATAAGCATAGCCGGCAGTCAGCAAGGCAAATAGGCCGCTCAGCAGCCAGCCTGCCCATGTATTCCACACGCTGGCTTGCTGGGTTAGCGCCACGATGGTTGCCAGCAGGCTGCTGAGCAGCAAGGCCGAGATAACCCCCCGTTGGCTTTCTGCGGACAGCTCACCCTTGGCGATTGGTGTACGCAAGGCAAACAAAACCATTCCCAGACTGAACAGAACTGCACCAAACAGGCGCGCGAAGGAGGCAATGTTCCAGTACAATACTGCCTCCTGGCTTGGGATATCTGCGATGCCAAAAAAAGCCAGCATCAGGGGGCCATATAGAGCGAAGGCGATTCCCAGGGCCATTCCTAAAATGGCGTGCAGGGTAATGAAACGGGGTAATGTCAGCATGTTATCTCCAAAGATTAGCGATTAGCAGACCAGCGTGTATACAGCGCCATGGACAGAAGTCGCCCGGCGCTTTTTTCAACCAGGGCCAGTTCGCCAGTTTCGAGGCTGCCGTTGAGCTTGCGGGTGATCGACTCCAGCGCATAATAAACGGATAAGGCAGAAATTTGCACCGCATAGGCGGTAATCACCACGAAGCGCGGCGAATCTGATAACAATTTCTGGCAGTCTGCCAGTAATTCCGGCAAGGACTTGAAAAATTCCCATACTTGCCCGCTGGGACCGCGTCCGAATTTGGGTGGATCGAGGATCAACCCGTCGTAGAGCGCGCCTCGTCGCACTTCGCGCTGCACAAATTTAAAGGCATCGTCTACAATCCAGCGGATGGGATGGTCTTCCAGGCCTGATAGCGATTGGTTCTCTCGGGCTGTCGTGATGGCGCGTTTGGCGGCATCCACGTGCGTGACGTGCGCGCCAGCCTGCGCGGCTGCCAGGCTGGCCAGGCCGGTATATCCGAATAAATTCAGCACACGCAGCGGGCGCTGGGCGCGCTGCGTTTGTTGGGCAATCCAATCCCATTGGACAGTCTGCTCCGGGAAAAAACCCATATGGCGGGATTTCGTGGCTTGTGCCTGAAAGCGCAGTCCGCCGTAGCTGAGTGTCCAATTCGCCGCTACAGGCTGGCGGTACTCCCATTCTCCACCGCTCTCGGCACCTGACGGGTGAAATCGGGCATGAGTCTGCTTCCAGGTTTGTTCGGGTAAAGCCGGCTGCCATACTGCGCGGTAATCTGGACGTACAAAAGTATACTTTCCATAACGTTCCAGCTTTAATCCATCACCGCTATCCAGCAATTCATAATCTGTCCAACCAGGGACAGCCAGGATATTCAAGTTTGGGAGTTGGGACATGTTTTAACCAATCTGGGGAGATGTTTCCACCTCCGCTATTGTAAAGCATGCTTGTTAGATGTCAAGCGCACGAATAAATAGTGCATGAATATTTGGGATATTATGTTTTAATAGGTTTCCAGGAGATATTCGGACTTACCCGCGCCCGGGGTTTTGAGGAGTTAAAATGACCAAACGATTGATTGTCGTAGCAGGGAATATCGGTGCAGGAAAGACTTCGTTGACTGAGCGAATCGGGGGACGCCTGGGATGGAAGACGGCATTTGAATCGGTTTCGGATAATCCCTACCTGCCTGATTTTTATGCTGATATGCGTACCTGGTCGTTTCATTTGCAGGTGTTCTTTCTTGGACACCGCGCCCAGCAATACCTGGATCTGGTTGCTTTACCGCAATCAGCAATCCTCGACCGCAGCATTTATGAGGATGCTTATATCTTTGCGCGTGCTTTAGCCCATATGGGTAATCTGAGTGAGCGTGATTTCCTGTCCTACCGGCGGGTCTTCGATCTGGTTATGCGTACCTTACCGCCACCGGATTTATTGATCCACTTACGTGCCCCTGTGCCACTGCTGCTCGAACGCATCCAACGCAGGGCGCGCAGCATGGAAAGTGGGATTGACGCAGATTACCTGCAGCTGCTGGAAACATTCTATGATGATTGGATGAATTCGTTTGACTTGTGCCCTGTGCTGACTATTCGCACAGATGACCTGGACTTTGTCCACAAAGCGCAGCACCTGGACCAGGTGGTGCGGATTATTCAAGATAAATTAACCGGACGCGAGGAGGTGGTCTTTCCTCCCAATCCATAAATATCCTTCTGGATGTTAATTTCTGACTCTATAAAACAACCTCCCCATGCACGGTGAACCGCAGCATAGGGAGGTTTCAGTTCAAGTGAGGAGACTAAATTAAATCAAAGCTTTCAAGATGCTTTCCAGGATCAAACCTAACAGGTAGAGCATTCCGAATTTTCGATTGTGAACAAACGCGCTGCCTACAAAGTAATTCGGCCAGATATCCGGATAATCAGCCGGTTTTTCAGTTGGTCGGGGTGCTCGAAACATAGGCAGGACTTTAAAGAACGTACTCAGAGCAAAAACGACCACCAGCATAACAGGGCTGAAAAACCCGGTAAGCACCAGATAACCAACGGATAAATATTGCAGAATGAACATGCCGACGGTTGCGAAGCGCGAGGCGCGCTCTCCTAACAGCACAGGCAGGGTGTGGATGCGCCGGGATTTGTCCATATCAATCTTATCGATATGTTTGCCGAAAATAACCGTGGTGACACCCAGGGCATAAGGCAGTGCGGCAATCACCACCTGCCAGTCCCAAACGCCGGTGATGACATAATACCCGCCACCGATCATCAGGGGCCCCCATACGATCAGCACCGCGATCTCACCCAGGGCGATATATTTCAGTGGGTAGGTGTAAAACAGAACGAAGAACACACCCAAAGCCAGCAGCATTAAGCTGTACCCGCCCTGCAGGTAAACCAGGGCTGCTCCCGCGATCAGGGCCATCAATCCGGTGACAGCAGCATACATCAATAACTGGCGCTTGGTCAGCAAGCCATGTACTAACGGTTGAGGCCCATACTGGCTGCGATAATAATTATCCTGGTCCACCCCTTTGATATAATCTGTGAAATCATTCAGCAGGTTGTTGGTGGCATGGGCTAAAATTAATCCAAGCACCAGCAATACCCAGCGGCCCAGATCGAACATGCCTTGCTGGAAAGCCAGGATTCCGGCGATAGCCGCTGACAAAAAGGTCATAATCAGGACTGCCGCGCGGGTGGAGATCAGCCAGCGCGATAAGATATCCAATCGATCCCACTCGTCTTTGCTGATACGTGGTATTACCCGCAGTGCTTTGAGCCACATAGCAGGATTCATATTGCCTCCTCTGGTGATATAAAATATCTTCAGTTATACCACCAATTTTATCCAATTACCAGCACTGCAGTGAGGCTCGGTAGAGAGCGCGTTCGAAATAATCTCCATCTATCTTGAGATTGTCGTAGCCTTTTTCGAGTAATACCTTCATTAAGGGTTCCAGCTGCTGCCCATAGTGACGCATACTTGCTTCAGGATGAATACCAGGCCAGGAATAACTGGTGACGGTGATCCGCCGGTGCGTGTTTGGGATGGAAGATGGCACAGTCTTTTCCCAATTCGCATCGTCAGGATAGAAGACATATTGGTCCAGGCTGCCCTGAGGAATCCCCTCGATTCCGCGCACGACCGGGGGATCAGTATCTAATGTATACGGATCGACCGATAAATCTACCAACACAGCATGTTCTGGGAGCATCCCGATCCAATCATTTGGGATCACCGGGCGTGAAGCATCTCGCCGTTGGGTTGAGTCGACCAGGATATCTGCCTGGCGCAACAGTATATCCATGGTGATTGGGTTACTGGCAACATTGCGGCCCACAACCCAGGCTACAGAGCCTGGACCTCCTGCCTGCATATGGTCGTTGTTGCGCTCAATGTTGCCCAGTTTGGTGGCTGCATCCACCGCATGTTTACCGACCATGCCTGTGCCTAAGATCAAGACCTTAATCGGTGTGCCATCACCGCGGTCCAGGTTTGGCAAGTGTTTTTCCAGCATATCGAAAGCGACTTCCAATCCATTCCAGGCTACGGCTTTCATATCTTCTACGAGGCGAATATTCGCATCATTAACAATGCTGTCGAGGGAGATTGCTTTAATACCTAATTCGTTTAGTAGAGCGATCCGTTTTTGGCGAGTTGGGTAATGTAACATGGAGATCAAAACTGAGCCGCGTTTTAGCAGGTGCATCTCCTCCGGGCTTGGTGATCGGAGAACCATCACAATATCCTGTTGGTAGGCCTCCTCGCGTGTGCAGCGCTGTACATTCAGGCGCGCAGCTTTATAATCTTCCAGTGTAAAGCCAGAACGGGAGCCGTAGCCTTCCTCCAGATATATGCTTGCGCCTTGATTGGCCAGGAACCCAATAAATTCTGGCAGAAAGACTCTTTTTTCCCCGGCTTCTTTCTTCATACGTGGGAAGCCAATACTAATTTTAACCATCTTAATTCCTTTCTTTTGAATAACTCAGGTAATTTGCCAGCTGGAGAGCAGAGCGCGGGCTAAAGCTCTCTCGAAAAAACGCCCTTGTGGGCGGATTTTTGTATATCCGCCCCGTTCGAGCAGGGTGCGCAGCAGTGGGCGCAATTGTTTGCCATACACCTGCATACATTCTTTAGGATGGATGCCAGGCCAGGAATAGCAGGAAACTGCAACCCTGCGGTGTTTTGCCGATACACACTCCGGTAAAGCGTCATAGGCTGGATCTTCGGGAGAGAAGATGTACTGGTCCAAATTTCCCTGAGGGATGCCTTCAATTCCTTTTACCGAGACAATTTCTTTCTCGCACTGATAGGGATCTACTGATAGATCCAGTAATACCGCATGCGCGGGCATGACCGAAATCCAGTCATTGGGCACAACCACGTGGCTGGGATTGGGTCGCTGCGTGGCATCCACCAGAATGTCTGTCTGCTGCAGCAGATCTAACATGATCTCTTTGTGTCCGGTGGAATCAAAATCTACAACCTTCACCTGCACCCCGGGAACACCTGCCTCAGCCATGTTTTTCCAAATCGCCGGGTTTGCGTATCGGATAGCAGCCTGAACCACATGGATAGCGACTGCACCTGAGCCTAACAGGGTGACGCGTATAGGGGCACGTAGTGGAGAATTAAACCCGGGTGCAGGATAATACTCCTGCAGCGCCTGGAAGCTGACTTCCATACCGTTCCAGGCCACGGAGCGTAGATTCTCAACCAGGCGGCGCCCACTATCGTCCTTCAATTCATCCAATGAAATGGCTTCAATGCCCAGGGAGCGAAGAAAATCCACGCGTTGAGGTCGGGTTGGGTAATGCAGCATGGAGATCAGGCATGCCCCTGGTTTAAGCAGGCGCAGATCTTCATCGGCTGGGCAGCGCAGGACAAGCACATAATCTTGAGCGTAGGCTTCTGCGTGGGACGCAAAGGTGATCCCGGGAGCTGCTGCCAGGTATTTGGCTTTGTCCAGGCCCATCCCGCTGCCATAGTTTTCTTCAAGCACGACTGTGGCGCCATATTTGGTGAGGTGCGCCATCAACTCCGGTGTAAACGCCCGCTTCTCACCAGCTTCATGTCGCATGCTTGGAAAACCAAAGCTCAGTTGAACGCGCTCAGTTGTTGAATGGTTCATTGTTCCCCTTCTCTGGTGCTGATGCTCAGGTTTGCGATACCGACCAGCCAGTTAAAATAGTATACCAAAGATGGGGAGAGCAAAAACTAAGTAAGTGCTTTATGCAAGGCCAGGCACACTTGCTCGACCTGCGCCTCGCTCATCACGCTGGAAAAAGGCACTGCCAGGCTGCGCCGGCCCAGGTCGGCGGTGACCGGGAAGTCTTCTGCGCGGTAACCAAAGCGCTCCACCATATATGGCTGGAGATGGATGGGGACAAAATAAGGCCGAGCAGGGATACCCATTGCGTGCAAACGGCGGGCAACGGCATCCCTGTCGATCTCGTGCGCGAAACGGATGACGTAAACGAACCAGCTCATGCGCGTGGTCGTCGGTACAACCTGGGGAGTTTCTATGCCGGGTATCTCACTCAAGCGCTCGCTGTACCATTCAGCCACTTTTTGGCGCTGGGAGATAAAGTCTTCCAGACGTCCCATCTGGATATGGCCGAGTGCGGCGCTCATCTCATCCAGACGATAGTTGTAGCCTAAATAGGTGTGGTCCAACCAGGTATCTCCTGGGGCGCGACCTTGGTTGCGCAGGGCGCGCATATAAGCCGCGGCCTGGGGATCATCGGTAACAATGATCCCGCCTTCACCGGTAGTGATTTGCTTGTTGGGATAAAAGGCGAATACACCCATATCACCCAGTGTGCCAGCCGGTCGGTTTTTGTAGCTTGCACCCAGGGCTTCACAGGAATCTTCGATCACTTTTAATCCATATTGGTGGGCGATCTGGACCAGCGGATCCATATCTGCAGGCTGTCCAAAGACATCTACCGGCAGGATGGCTTTCAAGCTTGCACCAGCCTGCCAGCCCTTACGCGGCAGCCACCTGCGTGCCACAGAGCCACCCGTGGATAAATCCTGAATCGCCTGGGCTGCCAGCACAGGGTCAATATTTCCGGTGATGGGGTCTACATCGACGAAGACCGGCACGCCTTGTTCAAAAAGGATTACATTGGCCGAAGCGACAAATGAGAAGGGGGTGGTGATTACCAGGTCACCTGCCTGACCGTCGTTCACACCAACTCCTGCGGCACGGATGCACAGATGCAAACCGGCGGTGCCAGAATTGACTGCTATGGCATGCCGCCAGCCAGTAAAAGCCTGGAAAGCTGCTTCAAAGGTCTGGATTTCCTGACCCATGGAGAGGTTTGGGGTGTTCAGCACCGCGGCGACAGCCTGGCGTTCGGCATCGCTCAGGTCTGGAGAAGACATGGGTACGGGTAGAATGGGTTCGTTCTTTTGCGATGATTGAGTCAATGTGATTTTCTCCAACTTTAGCTTTTACCCGGGCCAGATTGTTCCCGCACGCACTATTCCTCCAGCAGGCACATCAGTTTTGACAGTAGCACCGTTACCTATGCGCGCTCCAGCGCCTACCTGCACTTGCAGATTTACTGTCGCACCCATACCGATTAATGCCCCCTTGCCAACCTTTACCTGACCCGCCAGGATCGCGCCGGGGGAGATATTGACGAAATCGCCCAGTTGACATTCATGGGAAATGATAGTGCCGGTGTTGATAATGGTCCCAAAGCCAGCCTTGACTTCGCTGCCAACATATGCCAGAGGAAAGACATGCACACCATCTTTCAGCAAGACGCTTGGTTCGATGACCGCGCTGGGATGGATCAGGGTCGGGAAGGAAAAACCAGCTTGAGCCAGGCGCTCAAAGATCTGGATGCGAATTTTGACATCCCCAATCCCGCCCACTGCATTGACCGCCAGGCGCACACCCTGTTGGTACAGTTGAGATAGCTGCTCGGCTCCACCTAAAACAGGAACGCCTAACAAATCTCCTCGCAGCGATGGATTATCATCCAATATGCCTATAATCTCGTATCCACCCATGGCGCGCACAACATCGATCAGTGCTTTGGCATGACCCCCGCCGCCATAAATAATAAGATCGCTGCTATCGGTCAACAGAGGTGGAGGTGTGAATTCAGCCTGTACTGTTTCACGAGATTCCATTATGGTGCGTAAAGTGACTTCGGTGATCAGGCGGTCGCTGGGGAGTGTGCTGAGGTCGAGTTTGATCTGGCGAGCCAGGGCTAGTGCAGGTTGGGTGATACGCAGGCCCTCCGGTAGAGGGTATTGATCTGTGTGTGTCAATTCAGGTTGGTCGGATATTTCGGGTGGGGTCCAGTCCGGGGTGTCTGCCAGATAACACAGAGTCTGCCCGGCGCGCACGGATTGGCCGGTTTGAAAATTTAGTCCACTTACATAACCGCTGTCCTCAGCGTGCAGATCGGCTGTTGATTTGGTCGTCTCCAGAGTACACAGGGGTTCTCCGGCTTCAACATGCTGCCTTGGTTGTACATGCAGGGCAGCCAACAGCGCTTCTGGTTCATTGGGATTGAGCAGGGGGATGGTGACAGGAATGGGTGGGTTCATCCGTGATAAGCTCCGCTGGTCCAGTTATACCATTCTTTTGACAGCCTGAATGATTGCGGCAGTATCTGGCAGTGTCTTCGCCTCCAGTGGACCACTGGCTGGGATAGGAGTGTCCAGGGCAGCCAGGCGCTGGCTGGCGAGCAAGTGCGCCCCCATGGCTGACGCTATTTGGGCAACGATCTCAGCACCCCAGCCCAGAGCTCCTGTACCTTCCTCAATAACCAGCAGCCGGCCCGTAAGCTGGGCTGAAGATAAAATTGGTTCAATAGCAAAGGGCGCCAATTGAGTAGGGATGACCAGCTCGACGAAAATCTCATTTTCGTAAGCCAGATGCTGCATGGCCTGGCGCGCCAGGTGACCCATATATCCGTAGGCGGCAATGCTTAGCTGTGCGGGTGGTGCGCCGCGAATATTCAGGGTGTATGCAGGGGCGTAGCTTTTTGCATCCAGTGCAGGTGTGATGGCTGGTGCAGGGTAAGTTTCCTGGATTTCAAAATCGGCCAGCTCAGCCGTCTCGGGGATATGGCATAAGTAGAGCAATTTGTTCTCGATGAACAGGACCGGATCATCATCCTCCAGGATTGCGTTAAGCAATAACTCACCAGGATCGCCAAGATCACAAGGGGCGAGCACGCGCAAGCCGGCTGTGCCGAGTAAGTGCTTCTCAAGGCTCTGGCTGTGTGTGGGGCCATAGCCGCGCCGCCCGCCCATGGGCGTGCGCACCACCAGCGGTACACGCACCTGATCGTTGTACATCCAGCGGAATTTGGCGGCATGATTGATGAGCTGGTCGGCGGTCAGGGTCAGGAAATCGCCGAACATGATCTCTACCACCGGTCGTAAGCCTCGCAAGGCCATGCCACTGCCCATACCAACCAGGGCTGCCTCTGAGATGGGGCTGGTTAGCACCCGTTCAGGAAAAGCGGTAGAAAGCCCACGCGCAACCTTGAACGCTCCGCCGTAGGGATCCAGCAAGTCTTCGCCCAACAGGTAAACACCTGTATGGCGCTGCATGGCAGTATGCAAAGCGAGGTTGAGGGACTCCAGAACTGTGGTCATGAAGGCAATCCCTGTTCCTGAGGCAGATCGGGTAAAGGATCTGCCAGGGCTTTTTGGAAACCAGCAGCAATTTCCGCGCTGGCTGCTGAGCTTATCTGAGCAGCTTGCAGTGGTTCCAACCGGGCTGCGTGAATAAGCAGTGGATCGCGCCGGGTTCTCATGGCCGAAATCGTTTCTGCGAGCCGTGTATCATCGCCTTTGGAGTGTGGCCCAAAGCGGTAGGTGTGCAAGATCAAAGCGCGCGAGCTTTGTGTACGACGTACTTCGCCGGCCAGATTTCCGGTAATCGTCTGGATTTCCTCAACATCACTGCTGTCCAGCTCATAAGTTGGAATACCAAAAGCGTTGAAGCGCGCTGCCATGCTGCCTGCCACTGCCAGCTCCACCGGGGTGGTCTGGGCGATGCGGTTGTTTTCCAAAATAAAGAATACCGGCGCGTTCCATAAGCTGGCCAGGTTCAAGGTTTCGTAGAGCACCCCTTCTCCCAGCGTGCCATCACCCAGAAAGACGAAAACCACAGCCGGGTGTCCCTGGAGCTTCTCAGCCAGGGCCATACCAGTGGCGATCGGTGCAATCCCGCCCTGGATGCCATTGGAGTAAAAATTGCGCCATTGCAAATGCTGTGATCCACCACGCCCGCCACACACACCGCTGGATTTGCCCATTAATTCGGCGAATAAGGCATATGGGCTTCCACCATAAGCCAGGAAATGACCATGGCAGCGGTGATTGCTGAAGACGATGTCCTGGGGCAGGCAGTGACTGAGCACCCCCACAGCATTGGCCTCCTGTCCCAGATAAGTGTGTGTGGTACCGAAAAACACTCCGCGGGGGAAATTTTCCAGGACGGTTTCTTCAAAGAAACGGATACGGCTTAATGCCTGGTAGAGAGCCAGTGAATCTGGTAGGGTATGGGTCATGATCTTTCAGGCTGCTCCAAAGACGTGCCCATAAATTCCTCCGCTGTAGCTTGCCCGGGCTGGCTGATACCTTCCCGGCGCAAGACTTTCCACAAAGTCAGCAGTAGAATCTTAAGATCTAAGGCGAAGCTCTGGTGATCGACATACCAGACATCCAGACGAAATTTATCTTCCCAGCTCAGGGCATTGCGCCCATTGATCTGCGCCCAGCCAGTGATACCTGGTAATACATCATGACGACGGGCTTGTTCCGGGCTGTAGCGCTCCAAATACTGCATGAGCAGCGGGCGCGGGCCTACCAGGCTCATCTCACCCCGTAACACGTTGATCAATTCTGGAATTTCATCTAAGCTGGTGGCGCGCAAGAATCGTCCCATGGAGGTAAGGCGTTCTTCATCGGGAAGCAGCTGGCCCTGGGAGTCGCGGGCGTCACTCATCGAGCGGAATTTGATGATCTCAAAGGGCTGCCCGTGATATCCAGGGCGGCACTGCCGAAAGAATACCGGGCGACCCAGCCGCGCTGCGATCAGTAAATACAGCCCCAGTAAAAACGGAGAAAGCAGAATTAATCCCAGCCCTGACAGCAGCAGATCGAGCAAACGCTTAGAAATTAGAATTCCGGCAGGAAATACAGCCATGCTTTATCCAGGTTGTAATTGGTGAGCATTGCGATAGGCAGCCAGACGCTCCAGGATTTCAAAAAGGCGTGCCGGCCAATCGGGGAGGGTATTCAATGGCATCCATAAAGCAGTTTTACCCTGCCGCACGGACTGCCCCAGCTCAGGTAAGCGTTCAGGAAGCTCTCCATCGGGATAGCGCAGCACAAGCTGGCCGTTTTCCGAACTGATCGAAGCCAGTCCGGCTTCGTCAGCGAGCAGTTTGATCTTGAGCTGGTAGAGCAGGTTGCGCACCATTTCGGGTGGTTCTCCAAAACGGTCGATAAATTCAGCCTCCAGGGCATCCACTTCTAAATTGGTTTGTAAAGTAGCCATGCGCCGGTACAGTCCGAGGCGGATCGTTTTGTCTGGGATATAGTCTGCGGGCAAGCTGATCGGGATGGGTAATTCCACGCTGGCAGTTGACAATGGGCTTTCCAACTCCTCCACGGCAGCCAAAGATTTCAAGCCGCGCTCGCCGCGCAGTCGCCGCACGGCTGCCGCGAGCAAGCGCGTATAGAGATGAAATCCAACTGCCGCAATTTGCCCGTGCTGGCGAGTGCCCAGGATATCGCCTGCTCCGCGTATCTCCAGGTCGCGCATGGCGATCGAAAAGCCTGCCCCGAGCTGGGTATTCTCGGCGATAGTCTCGAGGCGCTGGCGCCCGTCCAGGGTGGGCAGCTTGCGATTATGGCGGAAGAAGTAAGCATACGCACGCTGCGCTCCACGTCCGACGCGCCCGCGCAGCTGGTAGAGTTGTGCTAATCCAAAAGTATCTGCCCGGTCAACGATCAATGTGTTGGCGCTGGGGATGTCCAGGCCGGATTCGATAATAGAGGTACTCAGCAAGATATCGATCTCACCTCGCGTGAATTCTTCCATGCGTTTTGAAAGCTCATGCTCGGCCATCTGCCCATGGGCGATGCCGATGCGCGCTTCAGGCACCAGCTTGTGCAGGTGACTGGCCATCGCTTCAATGGTTTGCACCCGGTTGTGCACGAAAAAGACCTGGCCCCCGCGTTCGATCTCGCGCAAGATGGCCTGGCGCGCCAGACGCGGCGAATATGGCCCCACATGCGTGACGATGGGCAGACGTTCCTGGGGCGGCGTATTGATCGTAGAAATATCGCGCACTCCGCTGAGCGCCATGTAAAGCGTGCGTGGGATGGGCGTCGCCGTCAGGGTGAGCACATCAATCTCGGTACGCAGCTTTTTTAAGCTCTCTTTATGGGTAACCCCGAAGCGCTGTTCTTCGTCGATAATCAGCAGACCCAGATCTTTGAAATCAACATCCGCTGAGAACAGGCGGTGTGTGCCGATCAGGATATCGATCCCACCGGCCTGTAAGCGTTTGAGGATACGGCGCTGTTCCTGGGGGGTGCGAAAGCGGGATAACATTTCAACCGTGACCGGGAAGGCCGCCAGGCGTTGCAGAAAAGTGTTGTAATGCTGCTGGGCCAACACCGTTGTCGGGACCAGCATAGCCACCTGTTTGCCGTCCATGACTGCTTTGAATGCGGCACGCAGCGCTACTTCGGTTTTACCATAACCCACATCTCCACAGATCAGGCGATCCATAGGACGCCGGTTCTCCATATCGTTTTTAACTTCGCCCAAAACGCGCACCTGATCGTCAGTTTCAATATAGGGGAAGCTGGTCTCCAGTTCCTTCTGCCAGGGTGTATCCGGGCTAAAGCTGTACCCTTCGACAATATTGCGCGTGGCATACAGATCCAAAAGCTCTTCTGCAATCTCCTGGACAGCTTCTTTGACGTGTGCTTTGACAGTACGCCATTCTATACCGCCCAGTCGGGTAGGGATTGGCGAGCGATTATCTGGGCCGACATAACGCGTAAGGCGGTCTACCTGGTGGACAGGGACAAATAACTGGGCCTGATCGGCGTATTCGATGCACAAATATTCGCGTTCGATACCTTCTACAGTGCGGCGTACCAAACCTTCGAAACGTCCTATGCCGTGATCGGCATGCACAACCCAATCCCCAGGCTGTAGGTCGGAATAGGCTGCCTCGGGTGATGCTGCGGTTGGGCGGTGGCGGCGACGTGGTTCGGGCCGTCGCCAGCCAAAAATTTCTCCGTCAGTCAGCAGATTGACAATCTGCCCGCCGGGAGAGGTGAAGATCCAGCCCTCTCCCAGGCTGTTTTCGATGAATTCAGGCTGCGGCGCTCCGTTCACCGCGGTGGTTTGATTTTCGTTCCACAACTCGCTGAGACGAGCGGATTGGCGCGAGACAACTACCTGGACCTCCCCACTCAAATAGCGGTCCACCATGTGGTCGATCAGTGGTTTCAACCGTCCACCAAAGCGTGGTCCGGGCACGAAGAGGTCGCCCGGTGTGTGGCTATCTTCACCATCGAGGAGCTCGCTTACTGCCCCCATGCCCAGCTCGAGTATAAAATGCCGGTTCAGGGAATCCTGCAGCTCAGACCAACTTAGATACGGAACCGGGAAATCTGCTGGAAGGATGCCATCGTTGACGTAATCACGGCGCAAACTGACAGCTTGTTCTTCGATCTCCTGAACCAAGTCTTCGAGCGCCAGTGTATTGTCTATCAGGACCAGCGTATTGCGTGGTAAATAATCCAGCAAGCTGGCCGGTGTGGTATGTAGCAGCGGCAGATGATATTCGCTATACTCAAGCAGCACGTTCCCGTTTTCCCCACCCGGCTCATGCATCGGCGCCAGGTATTCGCGGGCTGGGGTGATCAACAAGCGTTCAGGTGCGGCGACCTCGGCTTGCAGGGCATGGCTGTGTTTGAAAGTGATTTGTGTAGCCGGATCGAAACGCCTGAGAGTATCGATCTCATCTCCAAAGAAATCAAGCCGGGCTGGGAAAGTATCGGCTGCGGGCCAGACATCCAGGATGCCACCACGGCGGGCAAATTGACCGGGGCCAATCACGGTATTGACTGGCTCGTAGCCCAGGCTGACCAACTGGCGGGCAATATCATCCGGAGGGTGATTCTGCCCCCGACGTAAGGTGCGCGTGGCTTTAAGAAAATCGCGCCGGGGAATGGTCCGCGTCATCAAGCCGCGCGCAGGCACCAGGAGGATGGGGGGGGTGAGGCTAGCAGGTGCACCGGGGATATGATAAGCTGCCAGGGTGGTCAGGGCAGTCAGGCGTTCGCGGCGTGTATTTTCGCCCCAGGCTGCATTTTCATAGAACAACGGCGTGGGTTCGGGGAAGAACAGGCGTACAGCCTGCGGCGCCCACAGGCTGAGTTCTTCGTACATTGCCAGGGCGCGGTCAGTACGGTCAGTCAGGAATACCAGCGGGCGCTGTAATTCACCATGTAGAGCAGCCAGAAATGGCAGGCGCGCAGCCCGGCGCAACCCCAGTGCAGCCAACCTCTGCCCGGCGCGCAGGTCTTCGAAGACTGGTTGAAAGCTCTGGCCAATCAGCTCGACCAGTTTACTCAGCGCCATTCCCGGCTCCATTCCCATTAAAGCGATTCATGGCTGTCTCGAGACCATCGGTGACGAAGAGCAAGACTGCATCGGCAGCGCGTTCCAAAGCTGCCGATACCACAGGTTGTTGTATGCTGGAAAAATCCTGCAATACGTAAGCTGCGGCTGGCATCTTGCCAGGCGGGCGATCAATGCCCAATCGCAGGCGTGGGAATTCCTGAGTACCCAAACGCTCGATAATGGAAGCCATCCCTTTTTGACCAGCCGAGCCGCCCCCTGGGCGCAAGCGTAAGCTTCCTAAAGGAAGATCGACATCATCGTATGCTACCAGCAATTGCGAATTGGGGATTTTGTAATAGCGCAGCAAGGCGCCTACGGGTTGCCCAGATAGATTCATGTAGGCTTGAGGTTTTGCCAGGACAATCCGCCTTCCGGCATGCTCAGTTTTAGCGACCAGGGCTTGCGATTCCAGGCGCGCAAATGTGACCCCCAGGCGCTCCGCCAGATGGTCCAGAAGCATAAAGCCCATGTTATGGCGGTTGCCGCGGTATTCGCGTCCGGGATTGCCCAGCCCCACGATTAAATAGGGAACTGCAGACGTTTCCCCGGCCTCAGCCTGGGGATCAGGGGTGCTTTTTAGCTTATCAAACAGCGACTCCAGAATATTGGAGAGTGAGTGGTCCCTGGGTTTCAACCTATGGCCTCGTTCTTTTTTTGAGCAGGACTCTTATACTACGATAGATGCCCATCAGGCTAAATAGTGCTACCACACCCAATGCACCGCGCCCCAGATTGCTGATTAGATCTTGCGGCCCGATGACTGCCGGATTGGGAGGTACGGCAGTGGCAGTAGGTGGGATGGGCGTTAATGTGGGCGTTGGTGTGACGGTTGGCTCTGGTGTATTGCCTGGCAAGGGTGTAGGGGATGGAGTGGGTGTCTCGGTTTCCACCGGCGTGTAATTACGCACGCGCAGGCCAGTAACACTTGCGATTTGTTGTTGTCCGTCTGCCAGGCGCACCACCAGACGCAGCTGGTATTCACCGTCGGTGATGGTAGTGGTGTCCCATTGCCACATGGGGCCATTTTCTACAGCTATTTGGCTTTCAGCAATCAAGAACCAGGTGCCCGTAGGGTCATTGGCATAAGCGAAGGAAAGCTCAGCATTGGCGAAGCCGGAAATTGCGCTGTTACCTGTAATGGCGATTACCCCTTGCAATGCCTGCCCGGCGAAAGGCGTGCTGATGGATACCGTCGGAGACTGGTCAGGGGGCGGGGTGCGAGTCTCCCCGGATGGGCTGGGGGTGAGCGACTGCGCCTGGGCAGAAGCTGCCCGGGTAAGCAGGAACAGTATAAACAAGCATAAGAAAGTCATCCGTTGAAGCATGGCAATCGACTAGTTTAACATAGAACAAGCCAGCTGTGGGCATATTTTCCCCGATTTGCCGCTAACTGCTGGCGTTTAGCGTTTGAGATGGTATGGCACGTCGATGATCACCCGCTGATAGCCCTTCTCCCTGCGATTATAAAGCAGCGCGTTTTTTATCATCCAGGAAGTCTGGTTGTGGAGTAATGCGTGCCACCAGCGCGCTGGCACAAATTCGGGCAAAACAATCACTGCCATCTGCCCGTCATTGTGTTGGCGATCGGTCTCATCCAGGTATTGAAGTAAAGGCTCGATGATCGAGCGGTATGGTGATCGAAGAACGACCAGGGGTACATCTGGGAACCAGCGCTTCCACATTTCCTGTACATTCTTGCTGGCGCCAGGCTCGAGCTCGATATACACCCCGGTCACCTCCGGGGCAATCGACTCAGCGAACAGAACGGCGTCGATCATGCCGCGGTGCACGCCCGAGACCGGGATCACTGCCCGCCTGGCGGGGATGGGTTTCAGGCTGGGTGGCAGGCCGCGCAAGGAAAGTTGTTTGCCCACCTCACGGTAATGGTCGCGCACTTTAAGAAAGATGAACACAAGGCCCGGTATCACCAGGATGGTGATCCAGGCTCCCTGGCTGAATTTTCCAATACCCACAATTAAAAGCGTTGCGCCTGTCGCCAGTGCTCCGGTCAGGTTGGCTGCGGCTTTGATTTGCCAGTTCGGCCCGCGCTCGCGCAACCAGTGGATCACCATACCACTTTGAGAAAGTGTAAAAGCCAGGAAAGCGCCAACTGCAAAAAGAGGTACCAGGGAATGTGTATCTCCCCTGAAAGCAATGATCAGTCCAGCGGTTGCGGCTGCCAGGAGGACGATCCCATTCGAAAAGACCAACCGGTCTCCTAGGTTTCCTAGCTGGCGCGGGATAAAACCATCCTTTGCAAGAAATGATGCGACCCGCGGAAAATCAGCGAAACTGGTATTAGCGGCTACAGCCAGGATGAGCATTGTGCTGGCCTGGATGAGAATATACAGAGGCCCACTGCCGAGTAGTCGCCTGGCAAGCGCTGAAAGAATGGTCTCTTGAGGCCCAGGTACAACTGCCAGCCCCTGAATCAGGCTTGTACTTCCTACAAACAGGATGAACATTAATAACGCCATGACAATCAGGGTCTTACCAGCATTTTTGGCTTCTGGGGGGCGAAAAGCAGGCACACCATTACTGATCGCTTCGATGCCGGTCAGAGCAGTGCAGCCTGAGGCGAAGGCGCGCAACACTAGAAATGCCATTAGTGGCTGCGACGCAGCCGGGGCAACTGCCGGGAGATCCCCGGGACCATCGAGATACAGCCTTATGATCCCGTATGCCAGCAAAGGCAGGTAAGTGATCAAGAACAGGTATACCGGTATGGACATTAAGGTGCCAGCTTCTTTCAAGCCTCGAAGGTTGATCAAAGTAATTAACAACAGGACGGTCAAAGCAACCAGCACGCGGTATTCCCATAAGACTGGAAAGGCAGATGCCAGCGCATCAACCCCGGCGGTCAGGCTAACGGCAGCAGTCAGTAAGTAATCGATCATCAATGCTGCTCCCGCAATGAGGCCGGGCGTAGTCCCTAAATTTTCACTGGCAACGGTATAGGTACCACCACCCTGGGGATAACCATGGATCGTCTGAAAGTAAGAAATCGCAACAATGATCAGTAGAGTGGAAATAGTCAATCCGATGGGCAAGGTTAAGGATAATCCGGCCGCGCCGGCCAGCGCAAGACCCAGGTAGATTTCCTGGTTGGCATAGGCAATCGAAGACAGCGCATCCGGAGAAAATGCAGCCAGAGCGCGGACCTTATTTAAGCGCTTTTCGCCGCTTTGTTCAGTAGAGAGTGGGTTTCCAAGTAAGAGATGCTTGATTTTATTCTTCATAATCTCCTAACCTCAAATCAAGATACTCTGCAAAAGTTAAGTATCTCACATTTAGGGCAAATGGTGAATTGTTGCAAGTGGGGAAATATGGTAGACTCTGCCTAGCCATCGGAAAAACGTTGTACCAGAAAGGGGCCAATCTTATGACACGCTCACGCACTGAAATGATGGTCAACCGCCTGCGAGAAATGCAGGCTGCCTCGCCGGAAATTGAAGCCTCGGCGGTTGTTTCGGTTGACGGATTAATCATGGCTTCAGCCTTACCTGCCGAAGTCGAGGAAGACCGCGTATCAGCCATGTCGGCAGCCATGTTGAGCCTGGGTGAGCGCATCGCCAAAGAATTGGGGCGCGGCAGCCTGGAACAGGTGTATATCCGGGGAAATACGGGTTATGTGATTCTGACTGCGGTTGGAGAAGAAGCCGTCCTGACTGCCCTGGCACGCGAAGGCGCTAAGCTGGGTTTGATCTTTCTGGAAATGCGCCGCGCTGCGGAGAGCCTGGCACGTTTGGTTGGTTAAATGATGTACAATCAACGGGTCTTGAAGAAGCTAAATTTGGTGGGGAGGTCGCAGATCAACGACCTCCCCACTGCCTTTATTGCTGGAAATTACGCCCTACTGGCGACACCCCATGAAATCGCAGAATGGATGGTAAGGAGCATGGTATGACGACGAAATATATCTTTTTCACAGGCGGCGTGGTTAGCTCCGTGGGGAAGGGGGTGACAGCAGCTGCACTGGGGCTGTTGTTGAAGGAAAGGGGCTATGCTGTTGCAGTGCAAAAGCTGGATCCGTATATCAATGTGGACCCCGGCACGATGAGCCCTTACCAGCATGGTGAAGTGTATGTGCTGGATGATGGCGCTGAAACGGATCTGGACCTGGGACATTATGAGCGTTTTATTGACATCAGCCTGAACCGGGTATGCAACGTGACTACCGGACAGGTTTACGCTGAGGTGATCAGCAAGGAACGCCGCGGGGATTATCTGGGCGGGACGATTCAGGTGATTCCCCATATTACCAATGAAATCAAACGCAGGATTGGGTTGGTATCGAAAACTACCGGCGCAGAAATTGTGCTGGTGGAAGTGGGCGGGACGGTAGGTGATATTGAAAGCTTGCCATTCCTGGAAGCCCTTCGCCAGATGCGCAGCGACGTAGGCCGCGAGAATACTGTGTATGTGCATGTCACATGGCTGCCACATATCGGGGCTACAGCAGAATTAAAAACCAAGCCCACCCAACACTCGGTGCGCGAATTGCGCTCGATTGGTATTTCACCGGATATGATTGTGGCGCGCTCAGATCACCCGGTTAAAGATGATCTGCGCGAAAAAATTGCCTTGTTTTGTGATGTGGATCGCAGGGCAGTCGTGCCAATGGTGACTGCTGATAATCTATTCCGCATTCCCCTGCAGCTAGAAGAACAAGGCTTGGGGGATTACATGCTGGCGCGCCTGGGGCTGGAAGCCCGCCGTACACCTGACTGGACTGCCTGGAAACGCCTGGTTGCGGAGATCGGGCGCGTAAAGCCCAAGATCAATATTGCCCTGGTAGGAAAGTATGTAGAATTGCATGATGCCTATATGAGCGTGCGCGAAGCCCTCCATCATGCTGCGCTTGCGCTGGGTGTAGATGTAGATATCGCATGGGTTCATTCTGTGGAGCTGGAAAAAGGCAAAGGCTGGGATCTGGTACGCAAAGCAGATGGTGTGCTGGTCCCAGGCGGGTTTGGTAGTCGCGGTATTGAGGGAAAAATACAGGCGATTCGTTATGCGCGCGAGAATAAAGTGCCTTATCTGGGTCTCTGCCTGGGCATGCAATTGATGGTTGTCGAGTTCGCTCGCCATGCGCTGGGCTCAGAGAATGTCAATTCTACCGAGTTTGATCGTGCAACAGCTCACCCGGTGATTGACCTGATGCCTGACCAGCGTGAAATTGCCGATATGGGTGGAACGATGCGCCTGGGCTTGTATCCCTGTATCTTGCAACCTGGTACCCTGGCGGCTGAAGCCTACGACGTGCAGCAAGTTCAGGAACGCCACCGCCATCGCTTCGAACTAAATAATGCCTACCGGGAATCGCTAGGTAAAGCCGGGATGCGTTTTTCGGGTTTGTCTCCAGATGGGCGATTGGTAGAAATTGCTGAGATTGAAGATCATCCCTTCATGGTAGCTACACAATTTCACCCTGAATTTCTTTCCCGACCAAAGCGACCTCACCCATTGTTTGTGGCTTTTTTGAAAGCAGTAAAAGCCCAGGCTGGCTTGAGTGAGACTCAAATTACAGCCGAAGTGGAGGCGGATGCGACGCCTCACACGGTTTCAGCAGACTAGGCAAGCGCGCCCGTAAAAAAACGATTATACTTACGGCGGCATGGCTGCAAGCCTGCGTGGAAATCCTGTATGAAAATACACTGCCTCTGGCAGATGATTCCGATGGAAAAAAATAAAAGGAGTACCTATGGACACAATTATTGAAGATATCATTGGACGTGAGATCCTGGATTCGCGCGGTAATCCCACCGTTGAAGTGGAAGTAACCCTGATGGATGGCACCTGGGGTCGAGCGGCAGTTCCATCTGGGGCGTCTACCGGCGTGCACGAAGCTCTGGAGTTGCGTGATGGCGATAAAGGTCGTTTCCTGGGCAAAGGCGTCACCCAGGCGGTAGATCATGTCAATGAAGAGATTGCTGATGCTTTGATCGGCTGGGATGCTGTTGAGCAAAAAGCGGTCGATATGATGCTGCTGGAACTGGATGGCACCCCCAATAAATCGAAATTGGGCGCCAATGCAATTCTGGGTACCAGCCTGGCAGTCGCCAAGGCAGCCGCCAACAGCCTCTCTCTTCCACTTTACCGCTACATTGGCGGGGTGTACGCCCATGTGCTGCCGGTGCCGATGATGAACATTCTCAACGGCGGTGCGCATACTGCCTGGCAGTCCACTGACGCCCAGGAATTCATGGTCATGCCGTTAGGCGCCGAATCATTCGCTGAAGGCTTGCGCTGGGGGGCGGAGATCTACCATGCCCTCAAAGGTGTGCTAAAAGCCCGCGGCTATGCCACCCTGGTGGGTGATGAAGGCGGGTATGCCCCGGCGCTGAAAGCGAACGCAGAGGCGGTGGAAGTTATTCTCGAAGCCATTGAGAAGGCTGGCTACAAGGCTGGCGAGCAGGTGGCGATTGCCCTCGACCCGGCAGCTTCCGAGTTTTATGAAGATGGGATGTACAACTTGCGTAAAGAAGGCAAGAAATTGACCAGCGAGCAGATGGTGGCTTTCTGGAAGAGCTGGATCGATCAATACCCGATCGTTTCGCTCGAAGATGGCCTGGCCCAGGATGACTGGGAAGGCTGGAAGCTGATGGTGAGCGAGATGGGCGACCGCGTGCAGATCGTAGGCGACGACCTGTTGGTCACGAATCCAGAGCGCGTGCGCCGCGGCATCCGCGAGAAAGCCGCCAATGCCCTGCTGGTGAAGCTCAACCAGATCGGCAGCCTGACCGAAACCATCGAAGCTGTCGAAATCTGCCACCGGGCGGGGTGGCGGGCTGTGACTTCTCATCGCTCCGGCGAGACGGAAGACTCCACCATTGCCGACCTGGCTGTGGCGCTGAATATGGGTCAGATTAAAACCGGCGCCCCGGCACGCTCGGACCGCGTGGCGAAGTATAACCAGCTTCTGCGCATCGAAGAAGAGCTGGGCGATACCGCTAAATATGCCGGCTGGGACGCTATCCGCCGCTAAATTTCCAACATTAACTAAGACAGGGTGCACCCAATCAGGCGCACCCTGTTCGTTTTAAAGCCAGGGCTTTTCTAATTAGCCAGGGCTGTTCTAATTAGCCAGGCTATTCTAATCAGCCGGGCTATCTGCCTCGGCTTCTGCACTGAAATCTGCGATCTCTTCATCTTCCTGGCTGGTTTCGCTTAGCGATACAGTTTCCGTGTCTGCTTCTAATTCGTCCACTTCACTTACCGGTAGCGGGCGTAGGGCTTCGTCCAGGGTCATTCCTTCACGGCGCATGCCTGGAGCAGGCGTACCGCAGAAGGGGCACAGGTTCCAGGGCAGGTCCATCAGCTTGCCGCAGTGATGGCAGGGTTTTTTCAAGCGTGTATGGCAATTCGGGCAGACCATCCAATTATCTTTAACCCGCCGCCCGCAACCGGGGCAAAGAGCAATATCTTCAATGGACTGAAGCAGGGCTTCTTCTTCCAGGGTGTGCTGGTAGTCTTCTTCCAGGGTGCGCGGCGGACGTAAGATTAAATACACCACTAACCCGGGTAGAAATAACACTGCGACCACCAATACTGCCAGGATCCGCGCCAATGGGTCGCGCGCCCGTGAACGAATGTCACGATACGTCCAGATGATCAGGCTCAACCAGAAGGCTGCCAGGAAGGCTCCGCTCCAGGCGGTGAGGATCAAAAAAACATTGCTTAGCTGGGTGGGATCAAAGCTCATAGCGCACTCCGTTGGCTGTGATTATAGCACGGAAGACCATTCAGACCATAAGCGCCATATTTTACACAAATGTTAGCTTTCTTGTTCTTTTTGCCAACCTGATGTATAAACGGCTCAGTACCTGAATTCCAAGCTAAACGCAGATAGACACGCCAGGATGGAACCAGCATGAAAGAATCCAACATTGCCACTTACCGCATCCGCGATCTCGACGAGAACGAACGCCCCCGCGAGCGCCTGGCACGCCTGGGGCCACAATCCCTGAGCAATGCCGAGCTGATCGCCATCCTGCTACGCGTGGGCGTGCCGGGTGAAAACGCTGTGCAGGTGGGGCAGCGTTTGCTACATCACTTCAGCGGATTATCCGGCCTGCACAGAGCTGCTTTTGAAGAAGTATGCAGCCAGCACGGTCTGGGTGTTGCCAAAGCAGCCCAATTGAAGGCAGCCATCGAGTTGGGCAGGCGCATGGCGCTGGAAACCCCCGAGGAACGACCCAGCATCCACAGCCCGCAGGATGCTGCCGACCTGTTGATGTACGAAATGGGCGCATTGGAGCAGGAGCATTTGCGCGTCATCCTGCTGGACACGCGCAATCGGGTGTTGCAAATAGAAGAGGTTTATCACGGCTCGCTGAACAGTTCGCAGGTACGCGTAGGCGAGTTGTTCAAGGCGGCAGTCCGGCGCAATGCTGCAGCAATCATTGTCGCCCACAACCACCCCAGTGGAGATCCGTCACCCAGCCCGGATGACATCGCCATCACGCGTGCCATCGTACAGGCTGGTAAGCTGCTGGATGTGGATGTGCTGGATCATGTGGTAATCGGGCGCGGGCGGTTTGTGTCGTTGAAGGAAAGGGGTTTGGGGTTTGGCTAAAGAACTTAGCTGCTTGTCTGCCTGACTCTAAATCCGGAAAATTCTTCACTATAATCTTGCCAGGTGAAATTCACCCCCATCACCTGTGCAGAGCGCGGGCCGCGCCGTAAGGCGCTTAGAAGCTGCTCCAGGCGGCTGCGCTCACCTTCGACCAGCACTTCCACCGTGCCATCCCAGCGATTGCGCACCCAGCCGCTCAGCCCCAGCAGGTTGGCGGTATCCTGGACGAAATAGCGAAACCCCACTCCCTGGACTCCGCCTTCGACGATAGCGTGCAGGCGGGTGTTTTGATTTTCTTCCATGAGCTTACCTTTTTGTTGTGGCTTTCATTGTGGCTGGCTTCCGTACCAGGCGACTGATAACCAGTCCAGCCGGGGCAATCAGCACTACCAAAGCCACCACCAGCCATGGAAGCAGGTTCTGAACGGCGGCGCCCGATCGGTCCTCTCCCAGTACATCTTCCCGCCACTGGCGTTCAAGCTGGTTTAAGCTGCTGCCCATGGCAATCTCCACACCACGCGAACACTCCAGACCATCGCTATATCCCTGCATTAAGCGGTCCACCCCCGAAGCGCCGAACTGCTGGTGGAGGTAGCGGGTGAAGGAGGCAGATTGGGCGTAGGCCAGTAAGGCGCTGGAGGCATCGCGGGGGAAAGCGGCGCACAGGCTCTCCATGCTTAACAGTGTTTCACGCTCCAAGGCGTTATTCAACAAGATCTGGTAATCCGGATTGGGATATAGTTCGGCGATCGAAGCCAGGCCTTCCACCAACCAGGTGGGCTGATTATGGTAACCCTCGCCCAGGGTATCGTAAAGCAGTATGTGCATCATCTCGTGTGGGATGATCTGCTCCATCAGCAGCAACTGTTCTGGACGAGATGGTATGGCCGCCAGCATCACTCCCAGATCTGGATCGGCATGCCCGGCAACCCAGTTCTGCCCGCTTAGCACCAGGGCCTCCTGCAAAGTGGTTGCATTTGGATAAATATAGATGTCGATATTTGTGGGGGTCTGGATGGGCAGCAAGTTTTGAATTTTCTTCAGCCCGGAATCCGCAGTTTGCCTCGCATTATCTCCAAAGGCGATGTCATCCTGAGAATACCAGGAGATATTGAAGGGCGCTTTATCCAGGTTTTGCCATTCCACCCGATTATCGGTGTAGATGAACGAAAACTGCGGGCTGGTGAACTCCTCTCCGTTTTGCAGGCGTACCTGAAAACGGTAATCCACTTCTGCAAAGGCGCGCAGAGGCTGGTTGGCGAGCGAGTGTGTATAACTTAGCTGATAGGCCGTCTCATCATGGGCGCTTATCAGGGTCTCAGCCGAGCTGGTCTGTCCCTCGCCCCTTGTCCCAAACAGGACAAAAGCCTGGGCGATTGGTTGCGGGGATTGGACGACCGCCTGGAAGGTTATCTCCTCACCAAATTGGTAATCAACACTGGAATTCGTAACAACCGCCTGGGCCAGGGCGTTGGTGTGTGGAAAGAAAAGCAGGCTGCTGATGATCAGGATCAGGAGCCAGACGCTGTACCCATATATATGCTTATGGCTGTGCATGTCAGCCTCCAAAAGTTGTCCAGTGCCGAGTCAATCTGCCCGGGTAGAGGGTGGCAATTTGAATCAGTGTGAGCGTAGAAATGCTCACAGTCTATCTGATTGCAAGATTCCTGCCGGACAGGTGAACAGGTTAAACCCTGGACAAAAAACAACCTGCTCCGGGTTCGATAAATATCGGAAGCAGGTTGGTAGGTTTTGATGTCAATAACATCCGGCGAGCTTAGAATTCTTCGTCATCTTCATCGAATTCATCGAATTCATCGAGGTGATCATCGGCGAAACCCTCAAGGAAATCATCATCTATATCTTCGATGTCGTCTTCATCGATATCTTCGAACTCATCGTCTTCATCCTCAAGATCCTCATCAGATAATTCCAGCATTTCGAAAGCCTGAACGCCTTCTGTGAAGGCCAGGTTTTCGAGGGCCGAGTCGATCCATTCGGCCAGTTCATCATCTTCCGTGCGCTTGAGGACCTTAACCAGTGCATTTCCGACCCCCTCACCACCTAACTGGGACAGCGACCAGATGGCGGCTGTCATGACATCTTCGTCAGGGTCGTCTAACAACTCCAATAGGCGTGGCACGGTGGAATGAGCCTCCAACTCCCCGGCTGCACGGGCGGCCTCAGCGCGGATCACTGGGAGCAGGCTGTCTAACGACTCGAGCACCTGTGGAAGCCAGATTTCATTGGCCGAACGGCCCATGGCAAACAGGGCAGTGGCAGTCCAATCCCTGTTTCCGGCTGTGTAGGCTTGTTGGATCAGTGGTTGCACAGCTTCCCGGCTGGTATATCCCAGTGACTCCAGCGCGCGGCGGCGAATGAGTTCAGGCTGTTCGCTGCGATGGATCTCGAGCAGAAAGTTTTCGACCTCATCTTTTTTGCCTGGATCCAACTCTTCCAGCTCGCCCAGATAGACATAATATCCCAGAGCAGCTGTTGCAGCGGCGCGCACTTCAGCATCTGGATCAGATTTTGCCAGCTCAATAAATTTGGTGACAAAAGATGGATCTTCGTATTCGCTAAGTATACGCACCGCCGGTAGGCGTACCCCGGCTTGCTGATCTTGCAATGCAAACTGCGCCACGGCTTCAAAAGCGAGCAGGTGATCAGCCTCACCCAGCGTTTCAATATCCTCCAGCAATGCCTGACGACGCCAGCTAGGCACCTGGGGCCAGGATTGCGCCAGGGCAGCCATGTCAGTGCGGCTCAGGTCCGAGATCCGGTAAAGTAGGCGGGTCGGGAAAGGAGTCTCGGAATCCAGTAGAGCATCCAGAACCTGTTGGAACGGGATCTCCGCAGGACGCTGGGGAAGTTTCGGTTTAGCCATGTTTATCTACGGTAAAACGACTGGATTTACAAAATCCTGGATGTTGATGTAAATCAGCAGGATGATTAAGACCGCGAATCCGACCAGGTGGATCATGTTTTCATATTGGGCGGGAATGCGGCGCTTAAAGATGATCTCCGGCAAAGTGAGCAGGATGCGTCCACCATCCAGGGCAGGGATAGGAAAGAGATTTAGTAATCCCAATGAAAATGAGACTGCCATGAAGAAATAGATCGGGTTGCGAATTTGCTGGTAAATATCAAACATACCCTTGTAGCCGACAAAACCACGCCCTTCTTCCTCGGATGTTTCTCCCTGGATTAATCTCACCGGTAGTGCCAGAACTGCTCGCCCGTATTCAAAAGAAGCTTCAACACCCCGCGTCAGGGCAGTGGTGATTGGAATGGGGCGTGTGGGATTGCCGAGCATGATGCCTATTGCGCCTTCATTGTCAGGTGGGTTTGAGCGTGGTGTCAGGGTTGTGCTGATCTCTTCACCGTTGCGATCGATGACAATTGTTGTAGGTTGGTCCAGACGTGTCTGGATGGTATCTTGCAAGGCGGTCAGGCTGTCGATCTTAACCCCATCGACCTCGGTGATGATATCGCCAGTAAGCAATCCAGCTTGTGCAGCAGGGGAATCAGCAGCGACGGCATCCACGCGCACACGATCAAGGATTGGCTCGCCAATGGTGTAGAAGAGCAGCACAGCCAGTACAACCCCGGTTAACAAGTTGATTGCCGGGCCGGCAAACAGGACTCCCAGGCGCACCCACGGGCTGGCGGCGGCCAGGCCACCGGGGATCGTGGGATCATTTTCGCCCTTTGGACGCACAAAGCCGCCCAGAGGGATCCAGTTCAGGGAAAACTTGGTGCCTTTCGATTCAAAAAGCGTGGTGATGCGCGGTGGAAATCCAATTCCAAATTCTTCTACTTCAACTCTAAAGAAACGCGCCGCCAGAAAATGTCCTAATTCATGCAAGATGATCAGGATGGCTAATCCAATCACAAATTGTATTAGTTGAATAATCATTCGTCAAATCCCTAAGTCAGGCGATCAGGTTCACGGTAAATTCCGGTAAGACCCGTCACCCGTAAAACGTAAGTCTGCTTAATTATTGTTCGTTGTCGGCTGGCTGTAGATTTCTACAGGGAAACTGGATATTCAAAGTGGATTCAACCACCATTAAATAGTAATGCTGCCAACCTGTTTGAATATGGTATGGCGATTATATCCTGTCGTGTGTAAATCTGCGAGACATTGTGGCTGGGACGATCAGGTTCTAACGATCTTCTAACGCTGTACAATCAAGCGGGCTGGTCCCCCGACTGTAGCGGTGCGCACTTCCAAGACGCCTGGCAAGCGCTGTAATCTGGCAGCCACGTGCTCTATCTTGTTTTCCAGGCAGATCACGTGGACATTGGGACCGGCATCGATGGTGTAAAAGCAGGGTAGCCCGCCTGAACGCCACTCTTGCACCGCTTGCATAATTCCCAACGTCGCCGGCTGCCAGTAGAGCAGAGGTGGTTGGGATGTCATCATGACAGCATGCATCAGATTGCTGTCCAGCTCAACCACCTCCGCCAGGCTGTTGAAATCACGATTGATGATGGCGCGACGGCAAGTTTCAAGACGCCTGGGAGTTGTGGCGATGCGGGTGTCTTGCAGCAGGCTGGTGCTGGCGGTTGAATGGCCTTCTGTGGAGCCGGTTGATTTGTGCGCCTGGCTAACAATGGCGATGCAATCCCCCAATGCCCAGTGCCCGGCCGGTGCAAAGGACTCGGCAAACGAGGTCTCGTCGCTATCACCTGCAAACCATTCCACGAATCCTCCTGGAATCGACCGGCAGGCTGAACCCGATCCGCGCCGCGCCAGACGAGAAAGTTCTTGCTCTGAAAGCTGCAATCCTGCAGCATGGGAAGCAGCCAGACCCAGAGCAGCAAACGCTGAGGCTGAAGAAGCAATCCCGGCGCCGGTGGGGAAATTGTTCTCGCTCACCACAGCTGCAAATGAGCGGACCTCGCTCATAACCCGTACCTGGTCCAGGAATGCGCTTACTCGCTCCCTGGCAGCATTTCCAGCGGGGGCGCCGTTCAGGGTGAGTGTGTCCTGTGGCAGGGTTGGATCGAAACAAACTGAGGTGCGGGTTTCCAGCCCAGCCAGGTTGATGGATATGGATCCGTTGGAGGGGATGCGCAAACGCTCATCACGATTGCCCCAATATTTGATCAGGGCGATGTTCGGATTGGAGAGGGCGGTGGTGAATTGGTTCAAGCGAGAATTCCCAGTAAAACATTAAGAAGCTGCGTACAGTTAACCCCTTAGACTTGTATAGTATACTTGTTTGGCGCGGATTTTGCGGATAAGCTGATAACTCTATCTCGTTTGTTATCCAGGCGTGAGAAGCAACAGCCAAGCAATTGACTGATGCCGGCGTTGGTACAGGAATCATCTGTCCCGTGCCAGCCCACAAACAGGAGTATATGCGTGAACTGGCGGGGGAACTTTACCTCCCCGTGCGAGAAAAGCATGCCAAAGAGGTGGTCCCTTTGCCCGTACATCCCCAAGTGATCCATGGGGATCTGGAGACAAATGTGGCAGATGTGAATAAGGTGTAATCTAATACCACTATTACATAAAAAAAATTAATGGAGTACTTAGCGTTTGTCTTGATTTTCCTAATTTTAATCATTTTAATGTTTGGGTAGCCATCATAATAGCAGAATTGGCCTTGCGGCCTTGTAGCCTTAGAATAATATCTTGTTTGATGGGAGAATTAATTGCATTTTTTAGCTGGTATAATCTATCACAACATACAAATTTAAGAATTTGGCATAATACTGCGGATACCAACTTTTATAGTATTACCCTAGTTGCGATTATGCCAAACGTATCAATGGGTAAAGGGTGGATTTTCAGCCAATAACCATCTTTCATTAGTAAGGACCATTGGCTCGTCAATTATTGGCTTTGAACCGAAGTTCCCCCTTTATGAGATAGCTTGTAATTCCTTGCGAATAAGCGGAGAGAATATCGTGAAAAGAGATGTTACTCACTGGGATGAAGGTTGGTCTAATTTGTTAAACGACGCGGATGAAAACCGATCGGCTTTACAAAAATTTATTAATGATGCGACATATTTTTATATTAAGAAATTTATAATTGACAAATTTGGCTCAATTACTGATCTGCGTATACTGGAAATGGGTTGTGGACGAGGGGTAGCCTCTGCAGCAATGGCGCTTCAAGGTGCAAATATTACCTTACTTGATCTCAGTACACCAGCGTTACAAAGCGCACAAGAATTCTTCAAGAATAACGATTTACGGTCACCACAATGTATTTCAGCAGATATACTTAATTTGCCTGATACGCTATTGAATAGATTTGATGTAGTAATGTCATTTGGATTGGTGGAACATTTTAATGGAAAAGAGAGAATTGATGTGTTTAAATCCCATTTAGCTACTTTACGATCAAAAGGCGTCGCAGTTATTCTTGTTCCCAATAGGTTATATTTTCCAGCCCAAATATACCAGTTTGTCTCTGAAAGGTTGGGTACCTGGCCTTACGGATATGAACGAGATTTCACTCCTAAGGAACTCTTGGATCATGGACAAAGAGCAGGATTTGTTGAAAACAATCTAGTGGGCAGCGAGTTTTTTTACGATTTGTTTAGTCACTCTGTGCAAAAATTGCCAGCCTTTATAAATCAAGTTTTACACAGAAGAATCAGAGGACCAGTTGCTGTAAATTACCAACAAAATCAAAAGTATACATTGGACACCCAATCAAAAAATAAAATATGGAAGTCTCCTCTCGATCCCATATTTGGTTTCCGTCTTGTTTTGCTAGGAGTAAAACCGTGAAAAGAAGGAAATTGCTAAATTTGTTGTATGTTGGCGCGCATCTTCTGGATGAAGTATCGGATAGACAACCCAAACATATTATCAACTAATTTTATAAGCGGTCCAACGAAATCTTTCTCCTTGAAGTTGAGGCAGTACATAGAAATGCATAAAAACATTAATTATTTCATTGGAATACATCAGAATAATCAAAGCATAAATATGGACGCTAATATGTCTGATAAATATGCTGTCTTATCAAGGTATAGAATTGAAACCCATAAATAGTTAATGGAATTAGTAAACTTGTGAATGATCAAAATTTTACAAACATAAAAAAATTCACCATTCTCCTAGGTAAGTCTTTTGTACAATATTTACAGTGGTTGAACCTAGTTCTTATTATCCTCATTGGTCTAGTAGGGTATTACTTTCCACGATCCGAACAAGATATAGCTCTTTCTCGAATTGAAATTGCTCAATTATTTATGCTTGCAGGTGATTCCAATCAAGCGGTTAAGACCCTTTCTCAAATCCATTCAGTTCCCTTGCTAAATGCTGAACTACTTGGGAAAATTGGATCCATTTATTCTCAAGCAGGTGATAATACCAAAGCAATTGATATTTATAAAATTGCGGTTAGCAAAGATCCACAAAATCTTCTACTAAAATCAAATCTTGCAGAGAGCTATGCTAATTCTGGGAATACAATTGAGGCGATCTATCATTATCTAGATCTAGTAAATAAGAGACCTGATCAGATCAGCTATTTAATAAAAATTGGTCAGCTTTATCGAAAACTTGAAGACTACGACCATGCAATTGAATTCTTTGAAAATGCCCGTAGGGTTGATCCCTTGTCATGGCAGCCTAAATTTTACCTTGGTGAGATTTACCGCTTGAAACGGCAGTTCAAAGAATCGATTGATATGTATGCCGAAGTTCTTGAGACAAACCCAAAGATCATTGATGCCCACTTACTCATAGGGATGAATTATCTGGAAATGGGTGACACTACCCGTGCTTTAGAGTGGTTTGCAAAAGCAAGTGACATGGCGCCCCAAAATCATATTGCGTATTATTATCTGGGGTTAGGGTATTTTAACCGAGGTGATTATGATTATTCACTTGAATATGCACAACGCGCGCTATTACTTCAGGAAAACTACCAGCAAGCCAGACTTTTAATCGGGCAGATCCTGTTATTGAAAGGTGATTGCTCTGGCGCTATTCGAGAATTCATTGTCGTTCTTAATTCAAATCCAAGGAACAATGAAGCCTTGGATGGCCTGGCGGCCTGCAAGGGCACTAAACGATAATTGGCAGACAAGACAAATAATTGAGGAAGTTATCTCTATGAAATTAGTAACTATAATTATTCCGGCGATGAACGAGGGTGAAGTTATTGGAAACGTAGTCAATAATGTTCGTGATGCCATACAAACCCAACTATTTGCTTTCGAAATAATCGTCGTTGATGATGGATCGAGCGATCAGACAGGAGATAGAGCGTTACAAGCTGGAGCAAGGGTCATTCGCCATCATTACAATCTGGGGAATGGAGCTGCCATTAAAACGGGTATTCGCAATGCAAAGGGTGATGTGATCGTGATGATGGATGGCGATGGGCAGCATGATCCAAATGATATCCCCAGACTACTCGAACATATCGATCAAAATGGTATGGTCGTGGGTGCGCGCACCAAAGATTCACAATCGACCTGGTATCGGGGTGTTGCCAATGCAGTCTATAATTCCCTTGCATCTTACATATGTAGCTATAAAATCCCTGACTTAACCTCTGGACTGCGTGCCATTCGTACTGATCTGGCGCGTCGATTTTTATATCTGCTGCCCAATACATTTTCTTATCCGACCACTCTGACCATGGCGGTTTTTCGGGCTGGGCATTGTGTTAGCTATGTACCTATCCAGGCTGCGCCTCGTGTAGGCAAGAGCAAAATCAGGCTATTACGCGATGGTGTCCGCTTTTTGTTGATCATCTTTAAGATTGCTACCCTTTACTCGCCACTAAAAATCTTCGTTCCTGCCAGTATATTTGTCGCACTTTTAGGTTTTATCTGGTATGTGATCACAGTACTCCTTGTTGGACCAAAATTACCCCCAGCAACGACTATTTTGATGATTTCCAGCGTCTTGATGTTTTTTATGGGCCTTATCTCTGAGCAGATTTCGCAGGTGCATTACGCTTTCAGCGAAAATGGTCAGGAGGAGACCAGCGCTACTGAAGAGCTTACCCTCATGGCTCAGCAACAGATAAACAATGAAGAAGTTAGCGTTGGAATAGAACAACAGCTTGTGTTAAAAAACGATGACAGATCATAAGGAGTTGCATTGTGGCAAAGGTGCACAGGCTTAAACCAATCGTACCCGGGCATCCCTTCTATCAAGGGAAACATATACCCTATTATTATGCTGCATTCCCAATGGTCCGTTATTATTTTTATAAGCGACTTGACAATGTGATGACCCACTTGCAAAGGGAAAGTGAGCAAATGCATAATGGGATTGCATTGGATGTGGGTTGTTTTGTGGGCCTCGTGACCATGTCTTTATTGGATACATACCAGATGGCGATCGGTGTTGATATTGATTTAGAATATTTGAAGATGGCCATGCAGCTCTGTGAATATGAAGGCAAGCATCCCGCCTACTTTGTATTAGCAGATGTAAATCATTTGCCATTTAAGTCCGATACATTCTCCGCCGTTACAGGCGCAAGTATTTTTGAACACCTGCCAGATATCCCTGATCCATTTAATGAGATTAAACGGCTCCTCAAACAAGATGGGGTTTTTGTCGCCGGTCTTCCTATTGAGGTAGGGGTCTCTTTTTTTATGAAGCAAACCTTTTTCCGGCTGATCAATTGGTCGCGCCAGGACCGGATCTCATTTTCAGAAGTCTTAGCCAGTTTTTCTTACGGAGAGAAGCATGGTCCAAAATGGAATTCGGATCATCTGGATTATAACTGGCGGCGCACATTTAGTTATATTCGGTCACGCTTCGATGTAGAGCAATTATTGTTTTGGCCGTTTAACTTTTTAAAGGGTTTGTTGTCGGTTTACGTTTCTATAACTGCGATCAATTCCCAACCCACAATCTCCGAGCAAAAGGCTGGCCATGATTAGGACTATTTTATGGAGTATTTTTTTTGTGTCTGGGTTTACTTTTGCATGGATGTTTCTGGGTTATCCATTAGCCCTTTGGATGATCGATAGGATTAAAGAAAACAGGCACAAACGAGGGGATATAAAGCCACTCGTCTCAGTAATTATATGTACCTATAATGAATCCAAAACGATCGAAAGGCGCATCCTCAATTTATTTACTGCGGACTACCCGCATGAAAACATGGAGATTATCGTGGCGGATTCGAACTCTCCGGATGGGACAAAAGATATTGTCCAATCTATGATCGAGCAATATCCGGATTATTCGATCCGGTTGGTTACCGAAGATCAGCGGCGAGGGAAAGTTTCTGCGATAAACTTAGGCCTTTCTGTGGCCAGCGGTGAAATCATTATTCTGACGGATAGTCCGGCTTTGTTTTGGCCAGATACGATTCGATTGGTCGTAAGAAACTTTGCAGATCCAACGGTTGGCGCGGTGAGCGGGAATTTCATCAAAGCTGATCCGGAGAATGCCAACTACCAGCAAGATACTGAGTGGGTAGTTTTTAATTATCGAAAATGGCTGCGTCGCCTCGAGGCGCAAGTAGATTCGACAACCTGGTTATCAGGGGAATTAACTGCATTTCGCAAGTCGATTATCCCAACCATATCGCCCGATGTCATTATTGATGATGCTCACATTGCCTTCAGAATCAGGGAAGCTGGGTATCGGGTGGTGATCGATGAAGAGGCTCGTTATGCCGAGAAACGCCCAACAACTTATGCCGAGACGTTCACGATTAAGATCAAGTCGGTAACAGGCAGTGTTAAAGAAATGGTCCGGTTCAGGAGATTGCTCTTCAATCCTAAGTTCAAGAATTATGGGCTGTTTATCCTCCCAGCCAGATTGTTGCATTTTTATTTGAATCCTTTTGTGTTTTTGCTCATGATCAGTAGCGGCATAGGTCTGGTGTGGTTGTATTTAGGGCCAAGTTCATTACTTGTGGCAGCCGGTGCAGGTTTATTGCTTCTAGGTTTTCTTAAATTCTATCGGAGAGGTAAGTATCTTAAACCAATCATCGCATTTTTCTTGATAGAGTGGATTATTCTGGTTGGTTTATATAAATTTGCAACCGGGAATTACAGCGCAACCTGGAAACAAGTAACTACAACGAGAAATTAAACATAGTAGAGAATATTAAATGCAACACACAGAATTTAAACAGAAATATCAATCTCTTTCGAAAAGCTCAAACTTTCTAGTCCGTATCATTTATAAATTTGGTTGGATGTTGCTTCGCTGGGGTTATGGTTTATTGTTATATATGGGAGAGATTGCTGGACATGTACCCTGGTTGGCGTTCAGGTTATTCGTTTACCGATACTTGCTCCGGATAAAAGTTGGTAAACAAACAGTTATTAATCGAGGAATTCGTTTTTATCATCCGTTCGGAATTCGTATTGGCGATCATACTGTTATTAATGCAGATGTATTCTTAGATGGTCGTGAGGGGCTTTACATCGGTGAGAATGTGAATATTGGTTCAGAGGTGTGCATATTTACTTATGAACACGATCCACAAAGTTCAATGTTTGACTGTAAAGGAGGCCCAGTAGTTATTGAAGATTATGTATGGGTCTCGACACGGGCTATGATATTGCCTAATGTGACAGTTGGGAGAGGCGCTGTTATTGCAGCAGGTGCTGTTGTAACCAGGGATGTTCAACCTTACACGATTGTGGGGGGAGTACCGGCCAAACCGATAGGTGTACGTACTCGAGATTTACGCTACCAATTTGACCGCTATCATATTAGTTTCCACTAGACTGAGTAAAGGTAGGTATTATTGACTGGCACATTTAACCTGCTGGCATTACGACTGCAGGAGCATATAAGTAGATTTAGAGAAAAAGCAATCCCACAACCAAAAGGTTTTGGGATTTTTCTCGTATTATTGATATTGGTTAACAGTCTGGCAATCTTTAACAGATTGACTAGTTATGGAATAGGTCTGTCTATTGGATTTTTAGTTGTGTTCTACCTGGGTCTCTGGTTTCATATTGCCGATCGGGTTCAAGAAGCAATTATAACTTTTGGGATTGCTGTGCTTACTTTTGGGATTCTATTTCTAGAGTATATGGGTTTTAATCTATCTAATTATCAACGCCTCCATTCGCTGGTAAGGCTTGGAATCGTCATCCTAGTTGTAGGCATCCAACCAATATTATTGGTACACATGGTGCGATCGATTTGGAAGTATTTTGAACTAAAAATGGACTTGCTGGTCACAAATGATAATTTTTCTCAAACTAAGGTGTTAGGAAACTCATGGATTTGGGCTGCGAGCTTTCTACTGATTGTTTTGTACTTTGCTGTGGCAAATTATGATCGGGCAGGGATCATGGGTTGGGATACACCTAACTACGCATGGCGAAGTCAATTGCTAAGCCTGCAAAATGGGATTTCTTTGCATCTTACCTATTATGATAATGGAACCCAGGTGGTTTTTTCAAGTCTGGTATATTTATTCAAGACCATTTTCGGTTTTAGCGTTTGGGATTCGATTTTTCTGCTCTCTTCAATTTTAGCTGGTGTTGGTTGTATAGCGGTTGGTTTACTCGTCTATTCAGCGACACGGTCAAATTACATAACATTATTTGCAATTATATTGACTGCATCCAATTTCCCAATTGCCCGTTTTGTTGCTGATCTGCGTGATAATCTTGCTGCATGGGTATTTGGGACCCTGGCTCTAGCTTTGCTTGCAATTGGGAGAGAAGTGGGCAAAAAACGGAGATATGAAATTCTGGCAACCTTTTGTCTTGTGATTACTGGATTTTCGCATATAGCTATCTCTGTGGTTTATTTTCTGGTTGTTGGTGTGATAAGTATTGTTTGGTATCTAGATGATTATGAGTGGCGGGAGATTTTCCGAAAGCCACTCGTTTTCATAAAATATATACAAATACCGTTGTTTGCAGTTATCGCATTATTTGTTGTTTTTATTCCGTTTTTACCATCATATTTGTCATCCTTACAAAAATTCGGACTTGAAACAGAAGCCTTGGGAACATCCGTCTTTACACTAAATAGTTTATTGGAGAGTATGGAATTCTTTTCATATGGGGGTTTGACGATAATTGGTGTACTGGGATTAATCGGTAATAAAAGGAATAAACAACAAATTCATGGTGAAAAAATTATCTTGATCTGGTTTCTTATTGCTCTTTCGCTGTACTTGTTCTTGCCAGGTAGACTACAGTATCGTTATTTTTTTATGATTCCATTACCAGCCCTAGCAGCTGTTGGTTTATATGTGCTGATGGAAAAACTAAAACATGTACATGGCCGCGTTGCCAATGGTATGATTGTTATTGTGTTATTTTTTTTATGTGGAATGCTTCTACCATACAATCTAGCGAAAAACTACCAGGCAGTCAATGATCGTGCGATTTGGGTAGAAAAATCAACTTTAGATAAAGTACAGGCCATTAACTCTTATATTAATGTAAATAGCTTAAAGCCCCCTTTTGTGTTCATCATTAATACTAACACGGATGCAATGGCTTATTCGGTATTATGGCGTAATACTGTTCTATCAACAATTGATCCTGTTTATTTACTTAGCAGCTATGTATATTTTGGGGATTTACAACACTATTTAAACGCTGAACAAGAATTTTTTAAAAAAGGTGATCTGGCTTTGGCCAGTGATTTTTGGTGGTCGAAGTTAGATGCAGATAAGGTTTTTGATCACCAACCGACTGCATTCATCTTACAATCCTTTAATCCCGGGATATTCGAAGAATATTACTTTGACTTAAATGTAGATCAGGTAATACAAGGAGTACTTGTTGTTAAACCTGCACAATAGCCAGCTTAAAATCGAAAGAATCGATCAATTTTAACAGCGATGAGTTCACAACGAATGATAGTAATGATTAGAAATTATCTTAACGCAGGAAGAACATCTCTTTTCAAAGGCGAATGGAGTCTTAAAGGCGGAACGCTGCTGATGATCCTCGTCTATCTGATGCGAGGTGTCCTCTCATACTTCTACCTCTTTATTGCAGTTCGTTTACTTGGAACAGTTGCCTATGGATCGTTTAGTGTGCTCTATTCCGGTTTTACAATGATTGGATTTATTCTAGGCCAATCATTTGAAACATTAATCAGTAAATATACTGCTGAGGCTGCATCGCAGCAATTGAATTTACGAAGTATATTCCTAAAAGTAGGGATCGTTTTCGGAGTTGTCAGCATTTTTATTGTACTTGTTGCAATAGTATCTGAAAATTACCTGGCTTCTCGATTGTTCAACGAAGATTTGAGCTTGTACTGGTTCATGATTTGTATAGGTCTCGGCGAAAGCATTGATATGACCTCGCGCGGGATCTTACGTGGCCTGCGGGCGATTGGGTTATATGGAACCTCGTTTGTTATAAATATGACACTGAGATTTCTAACGTTATTATTGTTCGTTAAGGTTTTCAATTTGGGCCTAAGAGGTGCTGCGATTGGTTTGCTATTGGCAATGGCTTTAAGTATCTTGATTAATATTGCCTTTTATTCACAAATTGCACGCACTTCGAAAATACACAAAGCACAAAATTTTTTAATTGGAAATCGAGAATTACGTGCGTATATGTCTTCTATGCTCTGGATGTTTACGGCAATGGCGTTGTACTTTCATACTGGACCGATGTTGATTAAAGCCCAGGGCGGAGTTGCTTCTGCAAAATTGGCTGGCATGTTTCTGCTGGCTACATACCTGACACGCTTACCTGCCCAACTGGCCGAGTCATTGACCGTTAATTTGTTACCACACCTTGCAAATGTCAGCGTCCAGGCAAATCTGGATAAAACTCGCAATACAATACGTAAAAGCTTTAAAATTTTGATTCCACTTGGTACATTGTCTGTAATTGGCTTGTATTTATTTGGCCCTTGGATATTAAGCATCTTCAGTAATGAATATATTTATTCGCGGAATGGAATGGCTTTGTTGGCCATCAATGGATTCATGATTATCTTAACAAATGTTCTTGCCCAATTACTATTATCACGATCAAAAACTCGTCATGTTGCGTTTGCATGGTTTGTAGGATGCGCGATATTTTTCGGTGCATCTTTGTTAAATGGCTTGCCTGTACTTACGAGCTTGGAATGGGGATATCTGGTTAGTAGTATTATCATGTTTTTCATTGTTTCCATATCAGTAAAAGTTGAAATCTATGGCAGATCATCTTGATACTTATAAGCTCGCCAATAGAATAACAAAGATCAATTTAAGTGTACTAGGTTGTCTATTCCTGATTTTTTCTATCACGACATTTATGATCTCTCGAGTTTTGGTACTTAGTGGAGCTTTTTATAAATCACCATTTATCGTCTATGTTATTGGTGGTCTACTTTCTGTAATATTGTGCTGGATACTTGGTTATTATTACCGGCAGATTCGATTCGAGGTATCGATATTCCTTGTATTATTCGTGGCAACAGGATGCATTGCTTTAATTATTTTTCTTGTGGATCGTTTCAATGTCCGATCCTGGGCTCCATCGGTGCCAGAGATAATCGAAGAGCAAGTTCTGATCGATTTTTTTGAAGAAGCCAAGCAGTTGAATTATGAATTTAGTGCTAATTTTAGAGCACAAGGCGACATCTCATTTACGATTTTTGGTAATAATCAGAAAGTTATCTACCAGCCACCTTATTCGAGAGTTTCATTTTTGGAAACAATTCCTGAAAATGCTTGTATCAAGTTCTCCCTAGCATTAGCTCCAGAAGTATGGCACATCGGGATGGGAGATGGAGTCATATTTCAGATTACTGTCAGGGATCCCGTTGAAACCAAACCAGATCAGATCGTCTACTCACGGCTGATTGATCCGAAAAATAATATTGACCATCGAACCTGGATTGATGGTCAGGTTGATCTAAATAAATGGCAAGGTCAATTGACCCTGATATCTTTTATTACAACACCAGGACCTGCAAATAATGATTATTATGACTGGGCAGGGTGGGGAGAACCAAGGATGATAACTTGCCAGAGCACAGGTCAATAAGAGCAGGTGGTCATTTTTTCAAAATGCTCATTTCCCGAAAAACGATTTATTCCATCACCGGATTGATCCTGCTCGTTGCAGGCTCAATTACAGCCTGGTCGCCATATAACCGGCAGCCAGCGTTAGTTGCTGGCATGTGCATCGCGGCCGGCCTGCTGGTCAGCCAGTTAATTTTTCGTTTCTTTTGGAAGTCCAACTTCAACTGGATCAGGCAGCCTTCTTATTTCTTGCTGGCAGCCGGCCTGGCAGCCCAATTCATAGCTCTAACTGCGCATGTTATTGCAGCAGGTTATTTGCCAAACTCAACCCCAGCATTTTTCAGGATTCCAGGAGCGGAATGGTTTTATTATGGACTTGCCATTGGATATGCGGTTCTTCTGGGAGTGTTATTGTCTCGCCTGGGTGAAAAGGGTATTTATTGGGGGGCGATGGGCGGGGCAATCCTGGCAAGCTCCACAGTTTACATAAGGACATTTGTAACCCCGGATGCAGGTCCGATCTATGGTCCAGTGTTTTCAATGGCTCTGGTTATACTGGTTTACCTGGTTTTGAATCGGCAAAGCCCTGTTTCATCTCCTGGAGATGAAACAGATTTCAATATCAAGCATTTACTTCTACGCCAATCACGGCAAATCTCATTCTGGATAATCACCTTTCTTATACTGTCCGGGATATCGGCAGGTTTATCACCTGCTCCTGGCGAGAGCCTCGATTACTGGCTGCGTATGGCAGTCACATTCTTGCTAGCCATTTTTCTGGCCATGGGGATCGAACAAGAATGGGAATGGAGGTTTATAGGCTGGTTGGTTGTGTTTACTGCTGGATTTATCGGTTTATTATTCGCAATTCTAAGTGTAATTGTCAATAGCAGTACATATGGTCTTTCCTATGCAATCACAGCACGCTATCATCCAACAGAATTTGGGGGTGCGAACCTGGTGGCACGATCGATCTTGATCGTTGTCCCCTTAGGTATCTGGCTGATCATGGGTACACAACCGCACCTGGAAAAGGATAAAAAGCTCTTTTCTACTCGAATAAGGAAGCTGGCAGCCCTGGGATTTGCGATATTATCCGTGTTGGTGCTTTTTCAAAGTCATTCCTGGGAAGGTGTTTTTGCTTATCTGGCTGAACTAATTGTGTTTTTGGGAATTTTTATATGGGTGAGGTTTCGCCATCAGATCCAGGTCTGGTATCAAAAGAAAACACGCGTGCTCATAGTTTTTGTTCTAGGAATTGTCTTAGCTGGGATAAGTCTCATCCTCTTGTTTCAATTTGCCTCAACAATTAATGCTACTTCCTACAATGGTCGTCTTATTCACTGGAAAGCCGCCCTGCTTTCGTTTCTCGACGCGCCGATTTCAGGTGGCGGATTAGGTTATTCAGCTCAGTTTACTCCGTATGGAGACCAGATAGAGTTTTCGGCGACCTCTTCGATCACGTTATCCGATCCAATCTTTGTGATTGAAATAACCAGTGACTATTTGACTTATCACTCACACCAGCTATTTTTGGAGGTTCTATCTGGGACAGGATTAATTGGCTTTTTGCCCTTTATGGGAATGATAATTGTTATACTCCTAAGAGGATTTATTCCACAACCCGGCCTGAACAAGGATGTGGCAGATTTACGGCGCGCGGCGATATTAGGTATCATTGGAGCAATAGCCTGGGGTATGCTGGATGTCCTACGCGCAATGCCGCTTTTTGCTGGGGGCAGTGTCTGGGTATTGCTGGGTCTTCTTATGGCGAGCGAAAAAGAGATAAAACCCAGTCAATCCCAACAAACACCTGGTGTGAAGACCGCGTCAGTTAGGGAGCTGGTCATTGTCGGGCTGTTAGCAGGCTTTCTTGTAATTATTCCAGCGATTCGTAGTTATTATTACACACAGGGTTACCTGGCTTATCAGCAACGTCGTTTTGGTTTAGCCTTGTTAAACTTCCAAAGGTCCATACCCCTGGATCCATTAAACGCAAAAAATTGGGCGGATATCGGAGCAACCCAGGTCAACCTGGGTGATTATTCTGCTGCTTTACAGGCTTATCAGCAAGCTGTCCACAATAGTCCCAATCAATCCAATTACCTGACGACAGTGGGTTTACTGAATTGGTATATGGGTGATTTTGCTTTGGCTGAGGAAAACTTGAAAAAAGCTGTAGAGGTTGACCCTAAAGCAGGTTGGGATGCAAACATCTGGGAAAACTTAGCACTTTTTTCTGTTTATAAAGGATCGCCTGACGAAGCCTTTGAATATTTTCTGAAATCGATTAGTTTGAATCCTACACTGCTAAATACTAATGTTTGGGTTTGGGTTCCCGATGCAAACAAAAAGCTAGTCCTTGGCTTAAATCAATATTATCTAGAGAATGGCGATGAGCTTGACAAATTATTAATGATTAGACTGGGTTCAACAAACCTGGATGAACGTAATCTGGCCCATCCAGATCGCCTAATCGAGCCGTATATACTTAAAGAAATTTTGGATCAGGGATTGGGCAAATACAATGTATTGGCATCAGAAAAAAAATCACCTGTTAAATTGGCCAGCCTGGTCGAATTTGCTCGTCTAGCCGGGTTAGATGACTGGGCAAATAGTGCGCTTCAGCAATACATCGCCGAATTCCCAAACAGCGTTTATGGTTTACGTTCCCAGGCTTCTTTAAGACAAAGCTCGAATTGTTTAGATTGTGCTATCGGTGAACTGCAAGCAGCTCTGAACGTCTCACCGGGTGATTTTTCAACCCGTTCCCAGTACATCCGCACATTGATGGATGCAGGGCGCTTGGAAGATGCGCAAAAATTCTATTCCGAAACTGTTAAGAATGAACTCTTTAAGCCATTTCGTTATAACCTACTCACAACTGATTTTTTTCAATTGTCTCGAGATTTGGCTAGAATGAGTCAAAATAGCAGGGAGTTTATACAACAAGACCAATTAGCAAACTTTCAAGGAAATCCACAAGATTATCTGGATTTGTCTGAGATGCAATTGTTGTATGGCGAAGCCAGAAAGGCTAATCAGAACTGCATTCGCGGTGTTGCAAAACTAATTCGCCTCAATTATGATCCGTATAATGGTGTTGTTCATAACGGCGCCCTATGTCTAGCAAAGACTGACATCGAATTTGATACATTGGCGAGGTTGATTCCCGAAACTGAAAACCCATATCTTTTTTCGATCATTTTAGGCATGGCTGCGATGGAAAGAAGTCAAGTAGAACAGGCGATATACTGGTTCGTGGAAGCGTCTAGGATTGCCCATGAGCTTGGACCTGCTTATACTAATCTTGGACGGGCGTACCAAGCCATAAATAAACTGGAAAATGCCAGGCTTGAGTTTAGACAGGCTTTGGCAGTGGATCCATGGGAACCGCTGCCGTTATTGTCACTTGCCGACATAGAATTTGCTGTATCTAATTGGGAGGCTGGCTTAAACGATCTTGGTGAGGCAGTTCGGATCGCTCCCGGCTGGGACGAAGCTCAGCTTGCGCTGGGAAATTTCTATCTGAAATCAGGCGATTTCACTAACGCTGGCGTTCATTTTGAGTTGGCGCGCCGGTTGAGTGATCAGCCTGACCCTGATGAGTTCTTTGACTTTGCCTCCAACCTGGCCTCTGCCAGCCTGTCAGAGAATGTCACTGAAGGGTATCTCAAAAATGGAATGTATGAGATCAATGGGGTGCGCAAATTCTCTATCTTTATGCACCCTTTATCAACAGCGGCCTATGAACTTAAGCTGCCCGAGCTTGAGGGGGATGAGACGCTCTGGTTAGATTTTTCGATTGGGATGTTGCCGGAAAGCTGGAGCCAGCCTGGGGACGGTGTAAATTTCTCGATTACTCTCCAAACCCCCAACCAGGTGATTGATCTTTATTCATCCTATATAGACCCTAAGAATAATCTACAGGATCGCCAGTGGAAGCCAGAAAAGATAGATCTAAGCGCTTATCGCGGCCAGGATGTGACCCTCATCTTCAAGACAGATGGCGGCGAGGCTGGTGATCTCCAGTTTGACTGGGCCGGCTGGGGTGAGCCTGCGATATTGGTTGCGAAGTAAGCAAATAGTATTCGGTTTATCCGCAAAAAAGAATCTCACTTCTCACAATCCCGTCAAACCTGATAAAATAGAACGCTTCACAGGACGGCCTTGCCTGAGTGGTATGGCCGTCTTATGAATCCTGGATACGCTTGGTTAAATTGTAGGAAAGAGAAAAACTTATGTACGTCGAGAGAACAGATCTAAGAAATATCGCCATTATTGCGCACGTCGATCACGGCAAGACGACTCTGGTAGATGGCTTGCTGCGCCAGGCGCGCGTTTTTCGGGAAAATCAGCAGGTGATTGAGCGGGTGATGGATTCGAATGACCTCGAGCGCGAGCGCGGTATCACTATCCTGGCAAAAAATACTTCGGTTGAAATTTGGGATGCTGCAACCAACCAGCAGGTGAAAATTAACATTGTCGATACGCCTGGGCATGCCGATTTTGGTGGTGAAGTAGAGCGTGTGATGAATATGGTCGATGGCGTTCTGCTGTTGGTCGATGCTGCTGAAGGGCCGATGCCCCAGACGCGCTTCGTGCTGCGCAAAGCGCTGGCGATGGGACACCAGGCGATTGTGGTAATTAATAAAGTTGACCGCAAAGACGCTGAAGTAGAACGCGTACTTAATCAAACTTTTGACCTGTTCATTGAGTTGGGGGCTACTGAGCAGCAGGCTGAGTTTCCGGTGATTTATGCCAATGCCGTTACCGCTCAGGCTGGGCTGACTCCGGAGTTGGGCCCAGATCTGCAGCCCTTGTTCCAGACGATCTTGAACCATATCCCTTGCCCTAAAGTAGATCCTGAGGCTCCCTTGCAGCTGTTGGTTACTGCACTAGGTTATGATGATTACCGTGGCGTAACTGCGGTAGGGCGCGTCTTTGCCGGGCGTATCGAGGCCGGGCAGGCATTGGCGCGCATTACGCTGACTGGCGAAATTTACCCGGAGCGGGCGCGCTACTTATATGTGCACGCTGGTCTGAATAGAACCGAAGTCGAATTCGCTGAAGCCGGTGAAATTGTGGCACTGGCTGGTCTGGAGGGGATTGGGATTGGGGAGACCCTGGCTGATCCGGAGAATCCAGTTGGTTTACCGCCCATCCAGGTAGAAGCGCCGACCGTGCGCATGACTTTTGGGGTCAATAACTCACCTTTGAGCGGGCGTGAAGGTCGCTGGAGTACCTCACGTAAGCTGCGTGAGCGCCTGTATGATGAGCTGCGTTCCAATGTGGCTTTACGAGTGGCGGATACAGACAGCCCGGATACCTTTCTGGTCTCGGGGCGCGGAGAACTGCACCTGGCGATCCTCATTGAGACCATGCGCCGTGAAGGCTACGAGTTTCAAGTTTCCCGTCCAGATGTGATCATGCGCGAGGGCGTGCTGGGCGAAATGCTGGAGCCGTTTGAAGAAGTCTATATTGAAACCAGTCCTGATACAGTGGGTGTTGTGGTGGAGATGCTGGGCGGGCGGCGCGGGCAAATGCTGGATATGCAAAACTCGGGAGAGAACAGCGTCCATTTGAAATTTCTGGCGCCAACGCGGGGCTTGTTGGGTTTCCGTTATCAATTCCTGACTGCTACCCGCGGTGAGGGAGTTATGCATACCATTTTTCACGATTTCTTGCCCCTGGCAGGGGCGATTAACGGGCGTTCCAATGGCTCATTGGTTTCGTGGGAGCCTGGTGTAACGACTACTTTTGGATTGAAGAATGCCGAGGAACGCGGGATGTTGTTCCTGGGGGCAGGGGTAGAGGTATATGAAGGCATGGTGGTGGGTGAGCACCAGCGCCCCGGCGACCTGACCGTGAATGTTTGCAAGAAGAAGCACCTGACCAATATGCGTTCGTCCCGGGGGGATATGGAAATTCGTTTGACGCCGCCGCGCCGGATGAGCCTGGATGAGGCAATTGAGTTTCTGGCGGATGATGAGCTGCTTGAGGTTACTCCCCAGAATTTTCGCATCCGCAAGCGTCTCCTGGACAGTCACGAACGGGGCCGCCAGATGAAAATAGCCAAATTGGCTGAAGACTGAACGGAAGTAAGATCGATCTATTAGCGGTTTAGTTAAAAACCTGCTTCGCGAAGGTCAACACTGCCTGGTTGAAGGCACCTGGTTTCTCGATGGCGCAAGCGTGACCTGCGCCATCGATTATTTTTATCTGAGCCTGTTTGGCTGCAGCAGCAAACTCCTGCTCCTGTTTGCGGTTTGGCCGGTCAAGTTCGCCGTTCAGGATCAACACAGGCGCTTGAACCTTTTGCAACAGGGTTTTGAAATCATAATCCGGTAATTCACGAAACGATTGAAACGCCCCCGCTGGATATAGACCTGCTTTCAGTAATCCTTCTACAATGTCGGCGGGCCATTTCTTGCGCATGGATTGTTCAGCAGTTTGTTGTAGCCGGGTGGGACTGAACAACCGCGGCATTAACTTGCCCACCAGGCGTGTCCATCCTCCCACCAGGCCATGGAAATTCATGCTTGCCCCTGAGATCACTAAACCGGCTGTGTGCTCTGGATGGAGGCTGGCATACAATGTCGCTACATGCCCTCCCAGGGAAGCACCGACCAGCAGCATGTGCTGGACATGATTCATTTCTACGGCTGCTACCAGAGTCCGGATAGCACCCGCCATCGTAAAGGGGAAATCAGCTAAAGTCCCGTGTCCTGGCAGATCGGGGTTGATGATGCGATATTTCTCCTGGAGCATGTCAACCTGTGGCTTCCAGGATTGGCGTGTCAGGGTTGATCCGTGGACCAGGAGAAGTGTGGGAGCCTGGGGCGCGCCATGTACATCAAACCAGTCTGGGTTACGTTCCAGGCGGTCCTTGAGAGGTATATTCTGCATATTATCATTCCCCTCCCAGGCTAAACCTGGTTACTCTACGCGTACATTGGCATATACTTCATAAGCATTGCCGTCCAGGTCTTCAGCGATAAAGCCCACCACATAATCTCCAACAGGTGCATCCAGGGTTTCCCAGGTAAACATCTGACCACCAAAGGTGAGGGTTTGGCCGTCTTGTTCGACAATCTGTGTTACCCGTCCGTTCTCATCCAGATCCATCCATTTTTCGAGGATGGTAACTTGATCGCCAGTTTCTGGTACGATCTCGCGCGGTGCACCAGTCGCCTGGTCGCCGGTAAAGCCAAACACCTGTCGCAGCATACCATCACGGAAATACAAACGGGCACGCCGTTGTTCACTGCCATCAACAAAAGTGTATTTGGCTTCAACGGTATAGACAGCGTCTTCGGCTGCTTTTCCATAGCTTTGGGGAGTAAATAACGCGACTGCTGATTGGGTTCCATCGTTGATCGCAAATACGATCGGTTCCCATTCGAACTCCAGGGTAAAGTTGCCATCTTCATCCCAGACTGGATAGTAGACTCCGCTAAGCTCGCGCGACTCAGCGCTTTCCAGATAGTCCGAGTCGGCGATATATATGGAATTGGCATCTGAATCGTACAACCCCACGAAGAGCTTGATAAAGCCGATATTATCACCCTGAATGTCTGTGCTTAACAAGATAGGCGAACCTGGGGCAGCCACGTTGTTTGACAGCGTGATGGGGGACAGGGAGATACCACCTTCAGCGCCAGGAGCAGAGACGCGCTCATTGGTTTCAGGGATAGCTAATGTATCGGCGGCGGGTTGGAACGAGCGTCCTACATAGTGGTACGCCAGGAAATCATCCCAAACCGTCTCGCCTGCGAAGCGGTTCGACACCAGCACATAAGATTGTGCACCGGTGACAGGGGAGCTATACAGCGTGGAATTGGGAAAGTAGATGGATATGCCGGTAGCCCCGGATTTGTTTGAGCCATGTTTTTCAGCAATCACAGTCTGGTTGAGGGCGCTCAACACCTGCTGGCTTAGCTGAGAAACCTGGTTATCTCCACTCGATCGAGCAACTAATTGCACGAAATGACCCAGATCAATATAAGAAGGGGGTACCTGGTTGCCGAAAATACTGGTAAACGACTGCGCATAGCTGCGAGCCTGAGCAACCGCACTTTGATCGATATTCTGCAGGTTGTAGGCGAACTCATTTACGCTATCGATCAGCGCAGGTAGGGTTTGCATATCGACAGTAGTGATCGTGGTGTCACGCGACAATTGATTGGTAACTTGAGCGGCTGAATAGCTGCCCCCGAACGGCGAGCTGGGTCGCAAGAACTCAGCCCGGGCCTGATCATCAACAATGCGTTGGTCATCGACGATATAACTATCTACGATGAGCTGTCCCAACGTGCCGCCATCCATATTTGGATTAGCAGCTAATTCGCTCAAAAAGCTGCTGTAAGCCCAGCCTAAAGACGGCTCCGTCTCTTGCGATGCGACGGCGAAGCGAGTGTGAGGGCGTAATGCTGAATAGACTTCCAGATGGCTCATTAAACACGCATCCATACCGATCAGCTCAAACTGGCCGATAGAAGTCTGTCCCAGGATTTTGGTCAATGCTTCGTCCAACTCCATCAAATATAATTGATCACCAATTGCACTGCTCAAAGGGATACTCCGGTCACCTCCTTCGGTGGAAGTGGGATCGCTCCAGCCGCCTGGCCAGCCCATACCATGATCCGAGAGAATCAGGACATATTTATCTGCCGGATAGGTCTGTGCTGCCCAGGTTACGAAGTCCACCAACGTTTCACCAGAAGCCATATTAACTTCACCCAGATCGGCTAATTGCTGGGAGGTAATGCGATTTAGATCATTATCCTGGGTCACCAGAAAACGCTTTGCCGATGTCCAATCACCATCACCGCTGTAACCACCACGAAAGCGGTCCATTTGTGCAACGATGGTCACGTGATCACTTGAGCCGGCTTTTTCAGCTTCGTTCAAATCAATATAGATATCCTGCTCGAGGACTTTATCATCGGCATCCTGATAGAGCATGATGGTCCAGGTGTCGCCTTCACCGGATGTGGAGCTAAAGGCTGTTGGTCTGGGGCGAGGTGTGTTGGTGGGATTCAGGTTGGGAATGACTGCTGGAGAGTCCTCCGGTGCTTGAGATAAAAGATCATCACTGGGAGATGTGGTGCCACCACCCAACAGATCACCCAACTGTGTGGAGCCAAGGCACAGCATTACGACGATAACAACGATGATTAGCCACAAGGGAGTTTTCGAGCCACCACCGGGCAGAAGACTACCCAAACCACCGGAAGAGCCATAACTTCCACCACCACCGCCGCCACCGCTATAACTTGTGCCTTGGCCGGATGAAGGTCGTGGAGTTTCGCGTTGGCGGTCGGGAGCATCGGCGCGCTCACGGCTGCCGGATGGTTGAGTTGGTTTGCGCCTCCGACCAGCACGGATTTTGTTTGGGTCGTCTGAAAATGGAACTATGCGTGGCCAGGTAAGGGTTGACGCGTTTGTCTGTCCTCTAAGAGTAGACCTATTCGAATTATTCATCAGTAAATCTCTCCTCCCTCAAATGGGATCAAACTAAATTTGTTTACCAGGCAAGTTCGAAGATGGAATAGCTATTGGTTGATTAAATTATACCCCCACGACAGGCAGCAAAATCTTTATTTAACTTTCTTGCAAAGCCAAAGCTAGCCATCAACAGAAACCTTAAGCAGCATTCACTGCTTACTAGCCCCAACAAATATGCGAGGCATGCAATAGATTGTCAGAGTTCCAGTATAATTTTTATTGAATGGATGCGTCCACTACTTAAGGCAAAACATAACTGCAAGGTTTGTTTTACCTTCAACCACGTGCGAAAGATTCGATAGTAATCAAAACTATAAATATATTCTTTCTCTGAGGAGGCTGATCATGGAAGGTGTTGTGGCATTTGCTACTTGCGCTGTGGTAGCGCTGGTCGTAGTGTTGATCATGCTGGCATTGCGCGGGCTGGTACTGGTTTATCAGTATGAGCGTGGGGTGGTGTTCCAGCTTGGAAAATTTGTAGGCGTGCGCGAACCCGGCCTGACTTTTATTATTCCTGTGTTTCAATCGATGCGCAAAGTGGACATGCGCATAAAAACCGCCGATATACCGCGCCAGGAAGTGATGACGCGCGACAATATCCCAATGCTGGTAAATGCGGTCGTGTATTTCAAGGTCATCAATCCTGAGGATGTGATCATTAAGATTGAAGATCATATGTTTGCAGTACGCCAGTACACCCAGGCTGCGCTACGGGATGTGATCGGCAACAGCGAGATGGATTTTGTGCTCACCGAGCGCGAGCAAATTGCCGAGAGCATCAAGGAAATCGTGGATGCGGAAACCACTGGCTGGGGTGTGGATGTTGAGTCGATTAAGATCCAGGAAGTGGAGCTGCCCGCAGAGATGAAGCGCGCAATGGCCAAACAGGCTGAGGCTGAACGCGAACGGCGGGCAATGATTATCAATTCTCAGGGTGAGTTGTCTGCCTCTGAGAATCTTCGCCAGGCGGCTGAAAACCTTTCGACCACACCTGGCGCTTTAACCTTACGGACTTTGCAGACCATTCGCGATATTGCTGCCGATCCTTCGGAGAAAATTGTCCTGTTCCTCCCTTCGAACCTGTCTGGAGTAGTTAGCGAAATCGTCAAAGGCGAATAAGCGGAACCACCATGCTAGAAAGTAATGTCCGTTACTTACAGATAGCTTTTAACTACGATGAGGCGTTAGTGCGCAGTGTATTGCCTAAGATTCCCAGCAGCCCGCACATCCTTATTGAGGCTGGCACACCTTTTATCAAGCGCGAGGGTATGAAAGGTATAGCTTTGATGCGCTCGCTTTGGAAGGGCCCTTTGGTGGCAGATATGAAAACCAACGATGGGGCGGTCAGCGAAGTGGGCATGGCGCATGCTTTGGGCGTAGATGGGATCACTGTCCTGGGCAGCGCCCCAACCGAATCGTTGGATTTCTTTATTAACGAGTGCCAGCGCTTAGATATGCTGGCGATGATCGATATGCTGGGTGTTCAGGATCCACTGGCTGTCCTGAGGCCATTGGCAACGCCACCTGATGTGGTCATCCTGCATCGTGGTCGCGATGAGGAGAACACACGCGGTAAAGTGATCCAATACCGGCATGTCAATCGCATCCGCAGCAAATATAATGTGCTGATCTCGGCAGCTGGTGGTGTGGATCTCAAAGAAGCTCGCAGCGCTATCTTTAACGGCGCCAGTATTGTAGTCGTAAACCTGGTGCGTCCAGGAGATGACTGGCAGGGGATTTCAACAAGTGAAGACGTTGGGGCTATTGCCCAAAAATTCCTCGAAACTATTTCTTAACCAGGCTGTTCGTTAATGGGTATACCAGAGCAATGTCGCCCGCACACAGACCCATAAATCATTTAGAGCGTCTGCAAACACAGCGGGCGCTCCACCCTGCTTTTCCGACTTATATATCCCCACAGCCTATCATTACTGGGCTGCCTGCTTTGGATGATGCTCTTGGAGGTGGACTGGCCCGGGGACAGATCTATGAAGTATTTGGGCCGGAGAGCAGTGGTAAGACGACCCTGGGGCTTTATCTGGCCGGGCGTGTACAGGCACAAGGGGGTATGTGCGCCTGGATTGATGCGGATCACAGCCTGGATGTAGATTATGCCATGTTGTGTGGCGTGCAGCCAGAGAGTTTTCTGGTTAGTGAAACACAAAATCTGGAGCAAGGATTCTATACCCTGGAGAGATTGGCGAGCAGTGGCGCAGTCGACTGGTTGGTGCTCGATTCCTTGACCGCCCTGCCATTGGAAGCCGAACTGGCAGGTGATTTCAGGGAGGATTACCTCCATCAACGCGATGATTTCCTTCGCCAGGCATTACAGCATCTGGTACAGACCCTACAATGGAGCCAGGCTACGGTGCTGTTCATAAGCCAGACACGTCATCGCACCGGACATATATACCAATCGGATCAGGCATCGACAGCCAGCCTGGCTTTAAAGCTGCGCTCTGGAGCTCGTTTTGAGCTGGTTGGTACACAGGTAATCTCTGATCCGCGCAGGATCGTAGGGCAAGCGATGCAAATTAGGATTGTAAAACATCAGTATGCGCAAATTTTCCCAACAATTAATGTCGATATCATGTATAATCGAGGTATTAATTAGAACAGTGAATTTAGGGTTGCTGGATAAACTAACAGCGTGAACTGGAAATTTATCTCTGGCAACCATTAAATTGATCTGCTGCGCACTTTTGTTTGGCTTATAACGGTTTATTGGCGCGGCTACGGTTTGAAAAATAACTTCTCTGACAAGAGATCTCAGCGGACAGATTGTTTATGGTGTAGTGTGCCCGCTATGTATGAAGGCACCGGTCGAAAGAGTCGCATATTGGAGACCGATTGACATAATCGCCATCACCAATCAATTTATCAGGCGATCGGAACTGAACTGAATCGATCGTTAAGGCAAAAAGAACTCTACGTTTCTGATTGCCTGGCGATGCTCGAATCAGGTGTTCGCTGAAGAACGAGAGTGTCTATTTTAGCAGCCGTGGTCTGTACAGGTTGGCCCGCGTCTGCTATTTTGTTTTTAATAACCATCGTGCGCCTATTGGCAAAGAGTACCATGAATCATAAGGTCACTGCCATTCAGATACAGAAGCGTAATCGCCAGCGCGTAAGTATTTTTTTAGATGGAGATTATGCATTTGGCTTAAGTCGCATTGTGGCAGCCTGGTTAGAGGTAGGGCAAGAAATCTCGGATGAGAAAATAGCCCACTTGCGCGCCGAAGACGAACGTGAGGTTGTGTACCTTAAGACTTTGAACTTTATCCAATACCGGCCTCGCAGCAGCCAGGAACTCCGGCGCTATCTGGTAAAACAGCAAGCGTCAGATGGAATGGTGGAGCAGACTCTGGAAAGATTACAGAGGGCTGGCCTGGTAGATGACGCACGCTTCGCACAAAGCTGGGTTGAGAATCGCACTGAGTTGCGCCCCCGCAGCCGTCAGGCACTGGCATATGAATTGCGCCAGCGGGGAATCGACTCCGAGATTATTAGCGAAGCACTGGAAGAGGTCGATGACGGACCCCTGGCGATTGAAGCTGCACGCAAGCAGTCGCGCCGCTACCAGGATTTAGATTGGCAAGATTTTCGCCAGAAAATGTGCGCATATCTTGCTCGGCGTGGCTTCAACTATTCCGTTAGTGTTGAAGCCGCACAACGGGTGTGGTCTGAATTACAAGATGGGCGGACCCCCGACTATAACGATATTGAATGAGTGTTAATCGAATGATAGAGAGAATTTTCCGAGAAGGGGTTTTAACATGAATGGTTTTAACTTGCTTTGGTTATTGCTCTTGCTGCTTCCTGTAGGCATCCTGATCGGCATTGCCATTGGGAGGGCCTTGCGGGAGAATGAGTATAAAAAAGCCCTGAAGCTACAAGCTGATGAAGCTGCTCGCATCCTGGAAGAAGCAACTGAGAAGGCACGCCAGCTTGAACTACAAGCACGTGATCAAGCCTTAGAAATTCGACAGAAAGCAGATGCAGAAATCAGCCGCCGGCGGACTGAATTTAGCCGAGAGGAAGACCGGCTTCAGAAACGCCGTGATGAGCTGGATATGCGGATCGATCGCCTGGAAAAACGCGAGCAAACCCTCAATAAGCGCCAGAGTGCTCTGGATAAAAGGGCAAATGAGATTGAGGATTTGCATGCTGAGGAAATGGCCGAGCTGCAGCGTATTTCACAGTTGACTGTGGAAGGAGCACGTGAGCTGTTGCTGGCGGAAGTAGAGAAAGAAGCCCGCTCTGATATGGCGCGCATCATCCGCCAGATTGAAACCGAGGCCAAGGAAGAAGGGGAAAATCGGGCTCGCAAGCTCATTACTGCTGCAATTCAACGTGTGGCTTCGGAGCATGTTGCAGAAGTGACGACTTCGGTGGTTGCGCTGCCTTCGGATGACATGAAAGGTCGTATCATCGGTCGTAATGGACGCAATATTCATGCTTTTGAACAGGCTGCCGGGGTGGATGTGATTGTGGACGATACCCCCGAAGCAGTCACCATCTCTTGCTTCGACTCAGTACGGCGTGAGGTCGCTCGCCGGGCGCTGGGCAAGCTTATTCTGGATGGGCGGATTCACCCGGCGCATATCGAAAAAACTCTCAAGAATGAGCAGAAGGAAGTCGAACGCGATATGCAGGAAGCCGGTGAAGAGGCAGCGTACGAAGCTGGTGTCTCCGCCTTACATCCTGAAATTATCAAAATGTTGGGCCGGCTGAAATACCGCACTTCCTATGGCCAAAACCAGCTTTTCCATGCCGTAGAAACTGCCAAGCTGTCGACAGTTTTGGCTGCCGAGCTCGGCGCGGATGTGGAAGTTGCCAGGCTGGGTGGGTTGCTGCATGATCTGGGTAAGGCGATGGATCACAACATGGAAGGTACGCATGCCAGCCTGGGAGCAGAATTTGCCAAGCGATATGGCGTGCCAGCTAAGGTGATCAATACGATTGCTTCGCATCATCATGAGGTCGAGCAAGAAACCCTTGAGGCGGCTATCGTGGAAGCTGCGGATGCAATTTCAGGCGCACGACCAGGTGCACGTCGTGAAAGTCTGGAACAATACATCAAGCGCGTGAAAGCCTTGGAAGAGATTGCCGATTCCCACAAGGGTGTCACACAGAGCTATGCACTGCAAGCTGGACGTGAGGTGCGCATCTTTGTCCGCCCAGAAGACATCGATGATCTGGCATGCATCCGCCTGGCGCGTGATGTTGCCCACAAGATTGAAGAGACCATGCAATATCCCGGCCAAATCAAGGTTACAGTGATCCGCGAGAATCGCGCCGTGGATTGGGCCAAGTAGAATTTTATCGAGCTACCTGTAAAACAGGTTGCCAGGATTGACTGCTCCTCAGAGTAAACAAGGTTGTGAAAATAGACGATTTGGTTTCTCGAAGGAGCAGTTTTTGCGTATGGGATAGAGAGCAGAGCTGGATAGAATGGAACAAATCCGGGGGCGACTAATCTCGCAACCCTGGCTGGTAGAGATGTTTACCCTCCTGGGGGCAATCCTGTACATCGTCCAAACATGGCGATATTCATTCATACAGGATACCATCCTGGACGAAGGCGCATATCTGCTTAAAGGCTATCTATTTGCCACTGGCCAATATACAATTTTTCAAGATAACGGCGTGTGGAGCAACCACATGCCGTTGGCTTTTCTGATCCCGGGTGTAATCCAAGTAATCTTTGGGCCAGGTTTGAGAACAGCGCGCTATTTTTCCGTATTCATAAGTATCTTGATTCTGTTGGGATTGTGGCTTGTAACGCGCCGGGAAAGGGGGCGATGGTGGGCTGCTGGAGCTGTGTGGGCTTTAGCCTGGAATCCGGCTCTCGTAAAGATGTATAGCGTTGGGGTATCCCAGGGCTTAATAGCGTGCATGTTTGTCTGGTCGTTGTATTTTGTACTTGGAGAGAAACGCACTCTCTGGCAAATCAGCCTGGGAGCTGTACTTGCGGGCGCAATGTTCATGACCCGGATAAATATGGCGCCTATACTACCGCTGTTGGTATTCTATGTTTTGTGGCAGCATGGAGTTAAAGCTGCAGGTGCTGCTGCTTTGAGCGGTGGATTGGTCGTAGGGATTGGGCATGCGATCTACTGGCCGAATATTCTGCGGTTGTGGGCATACTGGTTGCCCGAGTCGATAACACCCTTCTTGAACACATGGCGATTGACTGAAGAAGCCGGAGTTCGATTTTGGCATCCGGATCTGTCCCTGGCTCGACGCGTGGCAAGTTTTTTCCATAGTTTTCGTTTTCAGTTTATTCCTTTGATGGGCGCTCTGGGAGCCTGGCTGCTCTGGCCGAAGCGAAAGGCCTGGCAACATGCCAGTGACTTTCGGGTTGCTATTTACCTGTCGGGTCTGTTCGCTGCTCTATGGTTGGCCCACCTTTGGGCTACGATGGGCAATGAGTATTGCGTCTACTGCCTGGCAGGATATATCGCCTTTTTTAACTCGGCTTCCTTGTTGGTAGTCAGCCTTTCGTTTTCAATTTGGCTTAAGGAGATGGGTTGGTTCCGACAGCTTGGGATTGGGTTGATCTTGCTTATCATCTCAACCGGTATCGGTTTTAGCGCATTCGAAGATATCGGGAATACACTGGCAAACCTGCGCATTTCCAGGTTCTTCCTGGGAGCGCCTGCCCAGTGGCGTCAAACATCTGCAGTGGGTGAGATTATAATAAATATATTCCACATCAACCAGCAACAACTGATCCGGTATCTGCCGGCTACCTTTGGGTTTGGCGCAGGTGTGATATTACTGGTCGCTGCTGGGATTATCAGCATTCTCTCTCCTTACCCTGCTGGACAGCGCAAATATTCTTTCGGATATTGGGCTGTATTGATCTTTATAAGTGTTGGGGCCATTTTTACACCGACGACTCTATTCAGTGGTGGGTACCAGACTTATTATTGTGGAGGAAATGTAATCCGCTCACAGGAGATTATCGGAGAGCATCTGGCCAGTGTAATTCCGGCTGGCTCGCGTGTATACTGGAGGGGTCGTCTCTCAGCTGTCCCATTGTTGTATATACCAGACGTACGGATATTTCCAGCCCAAATCAATGGAGACTATACTATCTATCAAGGGGGCGATTCTGAGCGATTAGAGAAATTTGGATTCTGGAACGAGGACCTGGCGCAGCAATGGGCAAATGAAGCGGATTTTATCCTGATCGCTCGCCACTATTATGATGGTTGGTTAAAAGATTTTGTCAACGCCGGGCAATTCGACGAACTGGAGTCTACTCCTCAGACAGCGCACTGTGAGGCTGATGCCCAGATCAGGATATTCCGGAGGAAACAATAGGTCAATCGTTGGAATGAGATGTGTTCAGGTGAGGAAAGGATTTTCCAGACGTTCTTCACCCACAGTAGTTTCAGGGCCATGACCTGAAAGCAAGCGTGTAGCATCCGGTAAGGTGAGGATGAAGCCGTGTATACTGTGCATTAAACTCTCGTAGCTTCCCCCGGGCAGGTCTGTGCGCCCTATACTGCCTCCAAAGATCAGATCCCCGCAAAAAACGACCCCGGCTGTGGCGCAGTAAAAAATGACATGCCCGGGTGTGTGTCCTGGGGTATGGCGCACTTCGAAATCATAAGCGCCCAGGTGCAGGGTTTGACCATGTATCAAGTCGATGGTTGGCTCTGGGCCTGGATCGATACGCATGCCAAACAGCGGTGCTCCGCCCTGGGCGCGCCATAATGGATAGTCATCTGGATGCAGGGCAACCGGTGGAGGAGGGCTGCTGAGGTCGGCGACCTGGGCTGCCCCAGCCAGGTGATCGAAATGGGCATGAGTCAGCCAGATACTGCCAATGCGCCAGCCGCGGCGCTCGGCTTCTTTCACTATGACATCGCCATCCCAGGCGGGATCGATCACAACCGCCGCACCTGTATCCGAATCGGCGATGAGGTAAGCATTGGTTTGTACGGGTCCGAGCACAAAAGGGATAATTTCCAACATCAAGTATTCATCCTGTTTGGGGAGGGGTTTTTCGGCGCTGGCGTTTAAACAGGCCAACAGCCAGATCAAAGAGTTTATCCAGGCTGAGGATCGATCCCAGGGCAGTTCCAAGCCAACCGGTAATCCTGGCGGCGCCTCCACCCAGACCAAGAAAATTGACTGCCTCAATTTCGACCAGTTGCGCAGAGAGCGCCAGGCGTACTTCCTGAGCATCCAGTGTTTTGGGCAAATAGTGTAGATGCAGCCAGATTGTACCCCGGTATCTACCGACATCCTGCGGTTTTACACTCCAAAAGAATTTGACGCTTTGCCCTGGCAGCAACGATTCGATCACTTCGCTGGTGGGGGTGTAGGTCAGACCTGCGATATCCAGGCGTGCTTCGACCATTACAGTGTGAGTATCATACAGATTAGGGATGAAAACCCTTTCGCCGCGTGTTTCGTGGCCTTCGATCAACGCAGTAGGGGTGATTGAACCGCTTTCATCCACCTCCAAAGTCAGGCGGATGGTGTCAGAGTCGCCCACGCGCAGGCGCGCCGGCCACTCCAGGCTAAGCAGGCGTGGTTCCTGGATAGCAGGCATGGCTGTTGGGGCGGGAGTCACCGGCGGTAACAGGCTGCCTGCAGTAGGTGTCCTCTGGCTGCCTTGTGTGTCGGGAGGCTGTGCGCCACTGCATCCGGATATTAACAATGCGGCAGCCATCAGCAGGATTAGAAGCATTTGAGACGGGATGCGCATAGGTAATAAATCGGAGGCTATCACACTACTGACCATGCTAGAAGTAAAGTAGTCGGAGTTGGTAATTGTAGACTTTCAGGTGGAACCGGGATGGAAAGACTTTCGTAGCCTACCGGCCATAGACCCCACAGCAGCATGGCTGCAGAAAGCAACAGGATCAACACTCCCAGCAGGCGGCGAATTCGGCGGGTGCTCATACCCTAATTATAAATGAATAGAGGAAAGGAGTCATACTCGTAACCTGATTTCCGGTCCTTGTCATCTGCTTAAAGCGTGCTACACTGATTAAGCATATTCCACAGCGTGCAAACTTACCTAAACTCCGGAGGACCTTCATGCCAGACTACCCCCCTGAACCGTTCCGTATTAAGGTCGTTGAACCGATCCGATTAATTGACCGGGAAGCACGCCAGGTGGCGCTGCAGGCAGCCGGATATAACATATTCAGCCTGGCTGCCGAAGATGTGTTCATTGATCTGTTGACCGACTCGGGGACGGGGGCGATGAGCCAGCACCAATGGGCGGCAATCATGGAAGGGGATGAATCCTACGCCGGGGCGCGTTCCTTCTACCGCCTGTCTGAAACCATGCAAGACATCACCGGGTTTCGCTATTTTGTCCCCACCCACCAGGGACGGGCAGCGGAGAATATCCTGGCAGCATTGTTGGTGAAGGCAGGCGATGCAATTCCCTCCAATATGCATTTCGATACCACGGATGCCAATATCCGCGCCCGGGGTGGAAGACCCACCAACCTGGTGATCGATGAGGCCTTCGAGCCGGCCAATCGCCACCCATTCAAAGGCAATATGGATCTCGCCAAACTGTGCAATTTTATCGAGAACACCGGTGTGGAGCATATCCCGTTGGGTATGATCACCGTGACGAATAATGCCGGCGGTGGGCAGCCAGTATCTATGGAAAACTTACGCGCCGTGGCTGCGCTCTATCGTCAATACGACATCCCATTTTTTATTGATGCTTGCCGGTTTGCTGAGAACGCCTATTTTATCAAGCAGCGCGAGCCGGGATATGCTGATAAATCCACCCTGGAAATTGCCCGTGAGATGTTCTCCCTGGCAGATGGCGCGACTATGAGCGCTAAAAAAGATGCCATTGTCAATATTGGCGGCTTCCTGGCGATGAACGATGAGACACTTTTCCAAAATGCGAAAAATGAGCTGATCTTGCGCGAGGGCTTTCCCACCTACGGCGGGTTGGCCGGGCGGGACCTGGATGCTATGGCAGTTGGCCTGCGTGAAGGCCTGGAGGAGTCTTATCTGGCGTACCGCCTGGGTCAGACGGCTTACCTGGCGCAGCGCCTGCTGGATGGCGGTGTGAGCGTAATCCAGCCCGCGGGTGGGCATGCGGTGTATGTCGATGCGGGCAGCTTGCTGTCTCATATCCCGCAAGCAGAGTATCCCGGGCAGGCGCTTTCCGCCGAGCTATACCTGCGCGGCGGCATCCGGACAGTTGAAATTGGCTCGGTGATGTTTGCCTATCCTGATCCTCAGACGGGCAAAACGGTGCATCCAAAATTGGAATTGGTGCGCCTGGCTTTACCCCGACGTGTGTACACTCAGAGCCACCTGGATTATGTAGCCGATATCATTTTGGAGATCCAACACCAGCGGACCAGCATCCGAGGTTACCGGTTTGTTTATGCTCCAGAGCTGCTGCGTCATTTCACTGCACGTTTTGAGCCGGTTTAACTGCACCAGCTTTGCAGCATGGCCTTAACAGAGCGGGTCATTTCCAACGAAAAATCGGCTGAAAACTTACGCACATAATTGTACTGCCCTACATTTTCTATCCCATCGGGACGTTCTCCCGAGGCCTGGAACTGCGTGTTACGCAGTGCCATCATGTTTTCTAATTCAGAGTTGCTAAGATGATGATACTGGTTGTAGTGGATAATTGTGTCTGGGGCGAAACGCGGCGGTTGTTTTCGGGAAGCCTGACCTGGGGTAGGGTAGCCAAAACAAATCAGGGTCACCGGCAGTACATATTGGGGCAGCTTGAACAAGTCACGGTGAATTTCGAAGCGCTCCAGGATATCTCCAATATAGCAAGAACCAATCCCTAAGGCTTCTGCAGCAATCACGGCGGTGTGGGCTGCAATCAGTGTATCGCAACAGGCCAGGAGTAAGTCGCCCTCTTGCGGTTTGCGCAGAGTTATCCCGCGTTCCTGACAGATTTTTTCCACACCTGCAGCCAGATAATAATCATACCAGCGTTGGTAATCAGCCAGAAACAACAGTACCAGAGGTGCCTTGGCGATGAATAGCTGGTGGTCACAGGTCTCTGCAAGCCGGTCTTTTAAGCCCTGATCAGCCACTTCGATGATGGAATACAGCGCCATATTCCCGGCAGTCGGAGCACGTAAGGCAGCCTGCAGGATGGTGTCTTTCTCGGCGTGTGTGATAGGTTGGTCGGTATAGGCACGCACTGATTTTCGCTTGAGGAGCAGGTCGATGGTTGAGTTCATCATGAGCCTCTTTGGAGTGAATTTTTGTGTATTTTGTTGGACGATTTGTTACTGTGCTGGCAATAAAAACAACTCCACCGGATAATCCAGGCAGTGTTCAAAGCCTGCCCGGCGCGCCAGGGCAGCCGAAGGCGTGTTGTTTGCCCAACAATGCCAGCCAATGGTGTGATAGCCAGTTGCGATGGCATGCTCGACAAGGGCCAGTGCCACAACTGTTCCTAAACCCATGCGCCGGTACTCCTTCACCGTGGCAATCCCTACCTCGCAGCGACCGGCTGTATTGTATTCCGAAAATGCCCAGGCGACTAATTCGTCCCCATGTTGAATGCAAAACCCAAAACTACGCGCCAGAAAATCCTCCACGGAACTGCGTTCTGAGCACATTTCATCAAGTACTGCATCCAGGTTAGCGAGATGAGTTTGCCCCAGTAGAGCAGCATCGACTTGTTTTAGCGAAAAGCCTTTCGGGATTAAGGCGCGCCAGTCTTGCTGGAGAGTCTGGCAGGCGAAATACTGGCGCATGTAACGGCGGGGAAGATTTCCTGGGATTAGATGTTCCAGGAGCGCATTCCAGGCAGCCGGATGACTATCGAATAGAAATGCATCCTGCCCTTGAGTGCGGGCTTTAGGGATGAAACATTGTCTGAAATAGGATTGCAAAGCATGGTTGAAGGCAGGCAGGTCAGGTGCACCAACCAGGAAACAATGGTGTTTGAAGTTTATCCAGGCAGCTTGCGGGCTGGTGGGGTGGTCAGTGAACAGTCTGCCGGGTGAATTGCCATCCAGGATGGATTCCAGCACCAGATGGTAGGCGAGCGGCTCGCAGAGTGGTTTCAGACGAGCTAATTCAGGTGTTGAGATTTGATAGAGCATAAGTATCTATGGTAAGTTATAGCAAAATCTTAATCTCGAACCAACCAATCCACTGCTTTCTGTTGATCAGAAAAGATCCTGAAATCCCGGCCGCGGTTGGTCTCCAACGTAAATTCGTAAAATTTCCCGCTTCCGATTTGTTCAGTCGGAATGATCGCGGCAACCTTGAGGTAATAGTTAGTGAATTTGAGCAGAACTTCACCTGCCAGACGCGTGCTGAGATCGAAAAAATCCTTGCTCAAGCATTCAGCATGTAACAGCAAGCGCTGAGTCTGATGCTCACCGCAGGCCGCCACCAATTCCAGAGCATCCTGTGGGCTGGCTAAGGGCTGCGAGCCAGGCAGGCATTCAACATAGCTGTTGGGTGAGGTTTCAACGAGACGATAGTCCATCTTAGACGCTCCCACTGGGAAGATATTTCCAGGTTCTTGGGTGAGTATTATTGGTCCTTTTGACAGAGACGTCGAGCATCACGAATAGCAGGGTTTTCCCCAACCGCGGTCAGGATATCTCCGGCATATAAAGTTGTACCTCCCTTTGGAATTAATACCTGTGTACCACGCCGCAGGCTGACAATGACGAAGTGCGCTGGCCAGGGAATATCCTTGACCTGCCGTCTATCACAGGCGGCACCTTGTTCGATCGGGATTTGTTCAACCAGGGCGGTTCCGGTAATGCCTTCTTTCAACCTATGGGGGAGAGATTCCTGGGGTACAAACCAGTACGGTCCACCGCCTTCTTCCAGTACTGCATCTACCTCTGCCGACAGCTTTTCGAAGGCGTCTTCGGAGATCACTCCATCCCCACGTAGACCCAGGTAGGCTGAGCGCTGGGCGCGCAATATCTCCCGCCGGATGGTGTCTAATTCTTCTGTTTCGAGTTCAGGTTCTACTCGCAGTAGCTCTCTCACAGAATCAGCCAGGAGTGCTGTTTGCTCCTGCAGTTTAGGCTTGACCCGCTCCCACGCTGGGGCGGAAATCAGGCCTTCCCGGTAGCGGCGTTCGATATGCGCTTCAGCAGCGCGCAAGGCTGTCAGCCGAGCATGGCGTTCCTCGTAATCAGCCTGTGCTGGGCTGATCGTGATGATTCCCAACCGGCGGATCAACGTGCGCATGGTAGTCGCCTGGATCAGCAGGGTAAACAACGCCACACCGAAGGCCATTGTCCGTAACAAGAACCTGTCCGAGCCAAAAGCAGCCGGTAAGCTGAGCACCAATGCCAGGCTGAGCGCCCCACGCAGGCCACCCCAGGCCTGAACATGCCGCCAGCGCATTGAGATCGGCTCGGTCAGCTTGCCAGTAATCCAACCTAATCCGTAAACCACTACCGCCCGAGCGATTAGCACAGCCCCAATGGCCCATAGTATCGGCTGCCAGGCTCCAAGTAACGCACGTATGTCTACATCTAAGCCGATCAATAAAAAGACCAGCGAGTTCACCAGGAAGGTGATGTACTCCCAAAAGTTATACAACACGATGCGTGTGGTGGGGCTCATGCCTTGCGGTCCCAAGCTGCCGGTGATCAAGCCGGCCGCCACGACTGCCAGCACGCCACTGAAATGGAGTTGTTCGGCTACAAGGTAGGTGCCATAGGCGAGCACCGTCGTCAGCGTGATTTCGATCAGGTAATCGTCTATGCGAGCAATCAGGCGCGAGATAGCCCAGCCCAGCACCAGCCCCACTACAATCCCACCTACAGCTACCTGCACAAATTCGACCAGGCTGCTGAACAGGTTGAATTTACCGGTGAGTGCTACCGCCAGCATCAAGTTAAAAAGCACCAACGCCGTACCGTCATTAAGCAGGCTTTCTCCTTCAACCAGAACTGACAGCCGTTTTGGCACGCCCAGCAAGCGAAATAAGGCAACAACTGCCACGGGGTCGGTGGCGGCGATGAGGGCGCCAAAGACCAGTGCTACGGGCAAGCTGAGCGAGGTTCCAAACGTCAGCATACCCGCGACAATCAGAGTCGTCAGGATCACACCAGGCACTGCCAGTACCAGGATTGTGGCCAGGTTTTGGCGTAATTCGGATAATTTCAAATGAAATGCTGCTTCAAATACCAGGGGGGGCACGAACAACGCCAGGATCAATTCTGGGGTCAATTCAAATCTGACGTTGGATTGGGCAGTCAGCAGCAGGCCGACCACTACCAGCGCCACTGTGTAGGGGATATGCAGACGGCGCACGACGATTGCCACCAGCGAGGCAATCAGCAGTAGCTCGATAATCAGGGTTTCAGTGGTCAGGAATTGCTGCATCGCGAATGCTCAGAATTGATAACGCTTATCCAGACGTACGTCATCGTTTGTATCAAAAATACCCAACCCAGGTGGTCAGTCTAATAGAGATTTTACCGCTGGTTTAAGGGAAAAACGGGAAAATTCCTGATACTTTATTCAGCTGGAGGCAGTTCTCCCAGGACGTGCAAAATGTTGTCCGCCCAGGCGCGCACCGCTGCGAGATAGTGCTCTTTCCCGGCAGCGACCACGTCAGCGACGGTCATTCTCCAGTGAATTGGGGTAGGATAAGCGCCCCGCGAACCAGGGCGGCTGGTGATCTTGATCTGGCGCTTACCTGAATCTACCTGGGCTTTTTCCTGCCGGCGCACTTCGGCGGGGCTGAGGCCGCCTACCAGGAAATCTGCCAGCAGCTTGCGGGCATACTGCAGGCCTTCCGGCGAGTAAAGACTGGGATGCTGGAGATGGTAGCACAAGACGGTTAAATGATGCACCTCACCATATTCAGGCACTTCATTCTCCCAGAAGAGCAGCGTATGGAAGTGATCCTGGCAGGTGAGGTTATCAGATAGAAATGCGTTGCAATCGGGGCAAGTGGGTTGGTTGCCCATCAACACTCACTGTATCCACAAGCATAGCACTTGCGGCAGCCCTCCTCATTCACCACAGCTGCCTGGCCGCATTCAGGACACAGGTCGCCAATCTTGATACTCATCTGAGCAGGAGGCGCCTCATATTTTGGGTGGTAGCCGTTACCACCTTCGCTGTCGGGCTGCTCAGGCGTATTTTGCGGATCGGTAGCTTCCAGATACTCTGCCAGCACCTGGGCCACGCCATCCGGCAGGGAGCGCACCCGATTGGGACCAAAGCCCAGCGAGCGCCCGCCGCCGATCCCGGAAAGCTGGCGCAGGACTTCGGACAGGCGTTCGCGTGGAGCAATCGGGGAAGCCAGGCGTAAGGTGTAGGAGATCAGTCGACCAATCGCCTCCGAGACCGCAGCAGTGTCAGAACCGGCCTTGGCAGTGTTGATAAAGACCTCGAATGGCTGGTCACCGCCGTTTTCGTTGATGGTGACAAAGGCTTTACCCAGCGGCGTGCTGACCGTGTAGGTGTAACCGCGCAGGCTGCGCGGGCGAGGCTTTTTCTTATCGTGCCACAGGGAGGCTTGATCACCGGTAGGCGCTATTATTGGGGCTGCTTCGAGCGGTGTCGCGACAGCAGTTTCGGGCTGCTTCTCTTTTGCGGTGGCATGCGTCTCCAGGACCACTTTCTGGCGCGAACCGGTGATGTAAACCGTAATGCCCTTACAACCCAGCTCCCAGGCCAGCTGGTAGGCAGTGGCGACATCTTCTTCGGTAGCATCAGGCGGGAAGTTGATCGTTTTGCTCAAACTGTTGTCCACGAAGACCTGCAGGGCAGCTTGCATGCGCACATGCTCTTCGGCGCTGATGTCTTGTGAGACTACGAAGGTATGCCGTAAGGCTTCGGGTACGCTGGGATGGTCCTGACAGGTGCCGTGCGACATGATGTGCTCGACGATCTGGGCGCGTGTGGCGTCATCCAACCCAGCGGAGACCAGGGCTTGCTCAAAAAGTGGGCTGGTATAGGTGAGTTGTAAATCTTTGCCCTTATCGTTGACATGGCGGATGTAAGCCAGAGCGAAGACCGGCTCGCAGCCGTAGCCTTCACAGCCAGCCACGGTGGCGATTGTGCCGGTGGGGGCCACGGTGGTCTGGGCGGCGTTGCGGATGCCGTGGGTGTGGATGCCGTCCTCGATTTCTTGCCAGTTCACTTCCGGGCGGTTCCAGTCACGTGTATAGGGCGTTAGCGGTTGGGGTGGCTGCCAGACCAGGTTGGCCGGGTCGTACAGGCTGCCAGCAATGGCAGGAAAAGCCCCACGGATTCTGGCAAGCTCAACACTGGTACGCATGGAATGGTAGCGCACAAATTCCATTACCTGGGCTGCAAACTCCTGACCTTCTTCTGAGCCGTAGCGAATACCGGTGTGGTACATCAAATCCGCCAGACCCATAATGCCAAGGCCGATCCGGCGAGCGCGATGAGCAGCCTCGGCCAGTTGCGGCACGGCTGGCACGTAAGCATTGGCTTCTACCACGTCATCCAGGAAAATCGTGGAGAGTTCTGTATTACTGCGTAAGGTTTCCCAATCGACTGTACCGTTAGGTCCACAATGCTCTGCCAGGTTGATCGAACCCAGGCAGCAATTTTCATAAGGCCCAAGCCACTGCTCGCCGCAGTTATGAGCCACCAGGCCGTTGGCGATCAGACAGCTGGTTTGGGGCTGGGATAAATCATATACATCGGCATTTCCGGCTGGTTCTATCCGGATGATGCGATCATTGAATATTTCGCGATTCGTGCGGCGCTGTTTATTCTGGATATACCCCGCAAGCCTGTCTTGCTTGGTGGTGTCGGCAAAACCGATCTCAGCAGCAAAGCGATCTCGGTTGGCTTTACCGATGACCAATTCGTATTGGGGCTGGAAAGAATAGAGAGCCTGTCCGCCTTTGCCGTCGGGCATGGATTTTTCGCCAGCTGACCGGCGGGAGTATATGCGCCCGACAATTCCGAAATTAGACAACAGAATTTGCACATCTTCCAGCAAGGCTGAAGAGCTGCTTGCCAGACGCACCGTGCAGTCTTGCTTGGCGTTATTAACCTGGACAGAGCCATCGGCGCTGAACAAGCCTTGCAAAAAGCCAACGACTGCAGAACGCGGCGCGGTCCAGATTGAATCAGGAACTCGTTTTTGTTCGGCGTGCACTGCCAGGACGCCGAGCGCCTTGAAAAATTCAAAAGGCACTCGTCCCAGAGTTAATTGCCAGGTCTGGCCGCGCGCGTGGATATGCCCACCCCCGAACCAATCGGAGACCGCGTCGTTTACGCGGGTTAATAATTCCGGGCTGGAAAAGCTCATGCCTACCGGACTGTTACTACTATCAGAAAGCCAGCCATCTCCTACCAATACACCCAGGGTCAATCCTAATTCATGGCTCCAGTGTGTGGGTAGATTGGCATATTTTGCCTGAAAGTCTGAACGTTGGCGAAGCTGACCTGAGGCGTGGTCGCCTCCCATTGCCATCATTTGCATGCGTTCTTGAAGGGCTGCCATGTTTGGAAGTAGCACATTGCGACTCCAGGGGCCTTCACCGCTTTGCAAGAGAAGCAGGTCACCGGTCTTGAGTTCTTGAAGCGTTTTGTAGCCGTGGTGGGTTAGAAAGCGGTGGTCAGGTGTAGCAGTCACCTGATAACCCTGACGGGTGGTCACTTTCCAAACAGGGGTGTCATGGCGGGTTATCCACGCCGGCGAGGCTGGGCGTAAGGCTACACCAAATGAAGCAGGTGTATAGCCATCCGGCGCGGCGCGGTTATCGGCTGCAATATAGCTTTCGATGCCCATCTCAGATAATTGACTGATTGTGAGTAAACCATACTCAGTCGGGATGCGTGTGTCACCAACAAAACAAGGATTGGTGGCTTCCAGCTCGTACAACTGGGGGACCGGATTAGAGCGGTTAGCAGCCGAGAGGAAGAGCATGCCTGGCTCGCCGTTGTGATGGGCTTGCTGTACGATCTTTTCGAAAATTTCGACCGCACGTACCGTCTTATGGACGATGATGGGGATGCCGGCTGTCTCAGCTTGTTCCAAAGTACCCTTAAATCCACGTGCCTGTGGGGCAGAAAGATCCGGAAAGCGCAGCTCCCATAAATCATCATTGCGAACTGCTTCCATAAATGCATCGGTGATGCCGACCGAGATATTGAAGTTGGTGATCGCGTTTTCGTCTGTTTTACAAGTGATAAATTCATCGATATCGGGATGATCGACGCGTAAGACAGCCATATTGGCGCCGCGCCGCGTCCCACCCTGGGCAATCTCCCCGAAAGCCTTGTCATACACGCGCAGAAAGCCAACCGGTCCGGTTGCCTGCCCTGCAGAAGAGCGTACCATGGAACCCTTGGGACGCAGGCGGGAAAAGGAGAAACCGTTACCGCCGCCAGTTTGTTGGATCAAGGCTGCATCACGCAGGGTTTGGAAGATGCCTGCCGGATCGCGGCCCATATCATCGGTAATAGGTAACACAAAGCAGGCTGCCAATTGGCCCAGGGGCGTGCCAGCACCAGTAAAAGTGGGTGAGTTGGGGAAAAAACTCTTCGAGGTAAGCAGATTATAAAATTGGCGGGCACGTTCGATTCCATCACCCCCCCAATTCTCTTCTACCTTGGCGACATGGTAAGCGACACGCCAGAACATCTCTTCCACACTTTCAACTGGCTGCCCGTCTCTACCGCGGCGCACGTAACGGCGTACAAGTACCTGCCGCGCATTATCGGTCAGCTGAACAGGAGACACATCCTCGGGTATGGGCGGGGTGGGCAAAATACCATCTTTTGCAAATGGATTGGTGGAAACCGGAGACATAGTTACCTCGCTTTGTGGAGTAATATTTGTAAATAGGGACACTCCCACACACGCTGCTTGCATCAAGCGTGTACGGGAAGAACTAGAGATCAGTTATCAAGAATGCGGTCAATTTCGCCGCGGATGGACTGCAAGTCATCGAGACCCAGATAGACAATCGCGTAACGGATATAAGCAATGTGATCCAGACCTTTTAAACCTGCGATGACCATATCCCCCACCACCCGAGATGAAACTTCGGCGCGGCCCAAAGCTTGGAGGGTGGCTTCTATCTCTCCGATTAAACGATCGATGTCAGCTGCCGAAACGGGGCGCTTGGCGCACGATATGCGAATGCCGCGGGCGAGTTTATCACGGTCAAATTCTTCGCGTGTGCCGTCTTGTTTGATAATTAGCGGTGTTGCCAGGATTGGACGTTCGTAAGTACTGAACCGCTGTCCACAATTCTCACATTCCCTCCGCCGGCGGATGCCCCCCCGAAGATCGTGAGAAGTATCGATAACCCGTGAGCTCACTTGTTTGCAGTAGGGACAGCGCATACAGACCATTCCCATATCTAGAACAAATGTTGCCGCCACATATGGGGGCATTCAATATTTATTACAGCACATCTTGGATACAGAAGCGATTTTAGCATACTCACCCTGAACCGGCAAGGGCATTCAAGTATGAATTTAGATTAAAAAATTCGGGCCTGGTATTTTGGACCAGGCCCGATCGGAGCGCAGCGCTTTCTTATGCGAAGGCAGATATAAAGAGGAGGCTGCACTGATACCGCATGCTGGCAATACTCCAGGCAACCAGGCATAACCGGGAGGAGTCCGGTTATGGAAGGCTTCCGGGAATAGGCTGAGCCGCGCGTTACTAGCCGATCAGCCCATACGGCCAGGCAGGTCCACTTTTAAGAGTGGGATGCGCCCACCCGGTCAGCGACGCTAGCGACTGCGGTTCCGCAAAAATGTCGGAATATCCAGATCTTCGGTATTGAACGCCCGTGGCTGGAAATCCGCTGTTGATTTCTGCGGTGGCGCCGAGACGGATACAGAGCTGGGCCGCTCGGACGTGTAACGCGCTTCATTGATGTGCTCATTGGTCTTGGGCTCGGTCATGCGATGGGGCATGCCGGTGCGCTCAAAACCGGTGGCAATAACGGTGATGCGGACTTCGTCCTTCATATTCGGATCGATGACCGCCCCAAAGATCAAGTTGACATCAGGGTGTGCCGTTTCCTTAATGATAGCTGCAGCCTGGTTCACGTCATACAGCGTCAGATCTGAACCGCCGGTGACATTGAACAGGATGCCATGTGCACCATCGATGGTGATATCCAAAAGCTGGCTGGAGATCGCCTGTTCGGCAGCTTTGCTGGCGGCTTCCTCGCCCTTGGCGCTGCCAACAGCCATCAAGGCGGCTCCACCTTCGGACATAATCGTGCGCACGTCCGCGAAGTCCAGGTTGATCAAGCCGGGAACGGTGATCAGCTCGGAGATGCCCTGCACGCCCTGGCGCAGTACATCATCTGCCATACGAAAAGCCTGGTTCAGGTTGGCGCGCTTGTCCACGATCTGCAGCAGACGGTCGTTGGGGATCACAATCAAGGTGTCTGATTGTTCTTTGAGTTTGGAGATGCCTGTTTCAGCAGACTGGATGCGCCGTGATCCTTCAAAGGTGAAGGGACGCGTAACCACGCCGATGGTCAGGGCGCCTACTTCCTTGGCGATCTGGGCCATAATGGGGGCCGCCCCAGTACCAGTGCCGCCTCCCATCCCGGAGGTGATGAACACCATATCCGAGCCGCGCAGCACTTCGTACATCTGCTCGGCAGATTCTTCCGCAGCTTTTCGACCGGTCTCGGGGTCACCGCCGGAGCCAAGGCCGCGGGTGAGTTTTTCGCCAATGCGCACACGCGTGGTGGCTTTGGATTGCATCAGAGCCTGTGCATCGGTATTGACCGCCACAAAGTCTACACCTTGTAGCCCCTCGTCGATCATACGGTTGACGGCGTTACAGCCGCCGCCACCTACACCGACTACTTTGATGCGTGCGAACGATTCGATCTGATTTGGTAAATTGTAACTGGTGCCTGTCATGACTTCCTCCTCACAATGGATACCTACACTGTAGGTGCTGGATCATATGCCGGTGTGCAACTGTGCCAGTTACAGTCCACTGCCGGGACACATGAGATTGCTGATGGTAATAACTGCCGAAAGTACATACTCTGTCCTAAGGCAGCATGCGACGTAGGAAATTCAGGATTTTCTGCATCGTTGGATTTGCAGCAGATGGGTTCGTGGGCGCTAACCGCCGGCTGCTGACTTGCTGTGAAGCCACTTCACTAAAGAGGGTCGCCCATTTTAGCAACCCGACACTGGTAGAAAAGGCCGGTGAGTCAAGTTGATCTACCATACCGAATAAGTTTTCCGGTTTGGCGATACGCACAGGCACACCCAGCACCTGGCTGGCGATATTGCGAAAGCCAGGAAGCAGGCTGGACCCACCTGTGAGCACCATCCCTGCTGGCAGAAGGCCATCATATCCGGAGCGCTTGATCTCCTGCACTACCATCGAAAGGATCTCTTCCACGCGTGCCTCGATAATATGCGAGAGTTCCTGACGGCTGATTTGCACCGTATCCTGTTCGCCGAAGGGCTTGATATTAAAGTACTCGTGCGCGTCTACTTCGTCGTGTGTGGCATGCCCGTGTTCGATCTTGATGTCTTCAGCTTGCGACATCGGCAGGCGCAGCCCATGAGCGATATCCGAAGAAATATGGTTGCCGCCAATTGCCAGAACAGCGGTGTGCCAGACATCTCCGTCGATATAGATTGCCAGATCGGTCGTGCCGCCACCGATATCGCAGACCACAACACCCATCTGACGCTCGGTCTCTGTCAGTACCACTTCACCGGACGCCAGTGGATTGAGCACAAACTGGGTAACATTTACTCCAGCCTGGGCTACACACTGGCGCAGGTTTTCGACACTGGCGGCGGAGGCCGTGATAATATGAGTCTCTACCTCCAGCCGGTAGCCGTGCATGCCAACCGGCATGCGGATGCCTTCTTGACCGTCTACATTGAAACCCCGCTGGATGACATGGATAATCTCGCGATTGTGCGGGATGGCAACGGCACGGGCTGCATCAACTGCTCGCACCAGATCGTCGGGGGTGATCACGCGCCCGGAAACACCGACCACGCCCCGGCTGTTGGTTGATGAAACATTAGAACCAGCCAGGCTGACCAGCGCCGAATCTATTTCCAGACCTGAAGTGCGTTCGGCTTTGTCAATCGAGCGGCCGACAGCCTGGGCAGCCGCGCCCATATCCATCACGGTACCCTTGCGCATACCCTGTGAAGGCTCAATACCCACCCCCAGGACGCGGATCTTTCCGGGAGTTTCCTCGCGCCCGACCAGGGTGCAAATTTTGGTCGTACCTACATCTATGCCTACGACAATCGATTCATCCATCCCGTTTATCGCTCCAATTGGTAGTACGGGGCATGCACATATTCAACGCTGATTAACCTGGGTAGCGTATCGTCCTGATCAAGCTGTGCAAGCAGCGCTTCATAAACATTTAATTTCATTTCGATATCTTCCAACGCCCCAAAGTAAACCTGCCAACCACCTGGATCGGTCCAGCTCATCCCGTGCTTGGCGTCGTAGATGATCGGCACGCCGCCGGGAGCCTGCTCAGCAACCGTCAACAGGTTGGCGACCATTTCTGGCTTCATGAAATAGCGGCTCTCAGGCTCGCTTTTTTCACTGGGTCTGGTAAGCTCTACATCGACTTCTTCGTCTGTCCCATACAGCTCATCCAGAATTTCGTCCACTGTCTGAACTGGCGCTGGGGCAGGTGGGTTGGCTGAAGCCTCAACCACAGGCAAGAGACTGCCTTCTTCCTGGTTGCGTGAGGGGAAACCTACTCCATCCTCAGCAATATAGAGAGAGCGTCCATCCTGGCGCCAGATCGCGACAGGTACTCGCTCGGTTATAGTGATCAGCACAGATGCTGGTAATGAAATACTTGTCTCAATGGCAGAAAATTCAGGAAACTCAGTTTCCAGGGTATGTTGGATACTATCTGCATCAACCATGAAGATCGGTTGCCCGGTAATACCCAGGACGGTATTCACTTCCAATGGGCTGAGGCGCTGGAGACCGCTGACCTCCGCACCGCTGATAGTATATGTGGGAGTATTCCAGTACAAATAAAGGGCAGCGCCTACCAGAAGGCTGAGCGCCAGCGAAACCAATCGCCAGCTTAAGCGCAGCTGGGGAATCGCGGGCAGTTGCATTTCAGCACCTGGCATGGGTAAAGCGATCGCAAAACGCCGGCGAGGTTTGCTTCGGCGACGCGTAGGGGCCGCCACGCTGCTGGTTGAGCTGCGCGCCATCACAGGTGGGGGTTGGCTGCCCCGCGTTCCACCGGCTTTCAGGCGCATCTGGGATATTGACAGGTCGTAGTGCCGGCTTATGCGCCGGGTGGGATCTGTCCGGGTCGTGGTTCTGGTATTACGCGCCATATGTATCATGCCTCCGGTAGTGGCGTGCAGAGCGATTGCGTTCTTGTTTACGCTCTAAAGCCAGTTCAATTAGCCGGTCCACCAACTGGGGATAGGAGAGCCCACCGGCTTCCCACAGCTTAGGGTACATGCTGATCTTGGTAAATCCGGGAATGGTGTTAACCTCACTGATGTACAGAGTACCTGAGTCTTTATCCAGCAAGAAATCCACCCGTGCCATACCAGCTCCATCGATCGCTCGGTAAGCCTTCAATGCCAGGGTCTGGGCATGTTCCTGTTGTTCAGGAGACAGCGGAGCAGGGATCAGCAGTTGTGAATGCTCATCAAGATATTTGGCCTCATACGTATAGAAATCGCCCGCCGGGAGAATTTCTCCTGGAATAGAAGCCTGCGGCTGGTCATTGCCTAAGACACTGACCTCAATTTCACGCCCATTGATTCCACGTTCCACCAACACACGCCGGTCGTAAATGCTGGCTTCAATTAAGCCTTCTACCAGGTCTGAGCGGTTACGGCACTTTGTGATACCGACGGAGGAGCCAAGATTGGCCGGTTTGACAAATAATGGGTAAGGTGCTGCAGCCTCGGCGCGCTCGATAACCTGGCTAATATTCTGGTCGATCTCGCTGCGCAGGAACACCTGCGATTCAAGCACCGGTATGCCGTGGGCGCGCATCACATCTTTGAATACGCCTTTGTCCATGCCCAGGCTGGAAGCCAGCACACCTGCACCCACGTAAGCAATATCCACCATTTCGAGCAGGCCTTGCAAGGTACCATCTTCACCATATGTGCCGTGTACGACCGGAAAAACCACGTCCAGGCGAGAGAGCAGCTCCGGGTGGGTTGATGACTTCAAGCTGAACAAACCCGGTCGGGTAGGATCTGGCAAGATTGCGGCTGGCATCAAGGCATTTATTTGTTTACTGGAAAGCGACTCCAGGACATGGTCGCCGGTCCACCATACCCCATTGAGATCGATACCGATCTCAGTGATGGTATATTTCTGGTGGTCCAGGGCATCCATTACGGAGCGCGCCGACATGAGCGAGACTTCATGCTCGCCCGAGCGACCTCCGAAAATGACGCCTACCTGCAACCGATCCTGTGAACTCATCAATACTCCTGATCCTTGTTTAGCTTGCCTGCGTTGATCACTCGCCAAGCAATTCAATTTCCAGTTCAAGCACCACACCAAACTGCCGGAAAACTTCTTTCTGTGCCAGTTCGATCAACCGGCGCAGGTCTTCAGCTTTGGCATCCGTATGGTTGATGAAAAAGTTCGCATGTACTGGGCTGATCTCAGCACCGCCGCTGCGAGCGCCTTTTAACCCAGCCGCTTCAATCAACCGACCGGCATGGTCGCCAGGGGGATTCTTGAACATTGAACCCAGGCTGGCCCCAGGAGGCTGTGTGTGCCGGCGATAGGCCACGAATTCATCCATTTTTGCCTGTACATCTGCTACGGTGCTGGGCTGCAGAGTCAGCCAGGCCGACAGGACAACCGCTTGTCCTGGGTGCTCCTTTAAGGTGCTGCTACGATATCCATACGCCAGCTCATTCTGTGTCCAGGTTTGCTGGGCTGCCCTGACCGGCGTCTGTTCAATATGGTGCAAGATTTCTGCCACGTGCAAATTGCGGGTCATGTCTGCGCCATGTGCGCCTGCATTGCCAACCAATGCCCCGCCCAGCGTACCGGGGATACCAGCAGCCCATTCCAAACCAGATAATCCATGTTTCGCAGCCTGGCGGGCAATCAATCCAAAATTTGCTCCAGATTCAGCCCAGACCATCGGTGGCGTGCGATTGACTTCAAACCTGACCTTGCGCGCCCGATTGAGCAGCACCATGCCCCGTATGCCCCGATCGCCGACCAGCACATTGGACCCACCACCCAGAATTAGGAAGGGAAATTCTTCTTCCCATAGGATGCGTACCGCACGCGCCAGCTCAACATGGGAGCGTACTTCCAACAGCCAATCGGCTGGACCACCTAAACGGGCCGCGGTATAGCGCGCCAACAGGATTTGTTCCTGCAAGCGGCTACCAAATTCAGCCTGCAATCTTACAATCGTGGTCGGTTCAGCCTGCACAGCCAGCATCCTTAATGATCCTATCCTTGAAGCCCACAGTGAAAATCAGGATTCTCGTACGCGCTCGATCAAACGCTTTAGCAGCGCCTTGGAGAGTGGCGAACCTTTCCAGACCAGCTTGCCTGTATCCATGCGGACATTGGGATTCGGCGGAGAGGCTTTCTCGTTTTGTGTGCGCCCCAGCTGTTTGGTCGGCGTGATCGTCACCAATTCACTCTCAAATAACTGCTCTTTCTTCATGATTGGTTCTCCCTGTTTAGATCCTGTGCACAACCTGGCTTGTTCCGTTGTCAGAATGTTCAAGATCTCGTTCTTGTAAAGCTTTCACTAACTGTTGATTAATTTGGTCGCCATCGCCGGCAGAAAGTACCAGCACCACATCGCCCGGTTGCAACTCGTTGAGCAGGTATTCCACGGCCTGATCGAGTTTGGGCATGAAATGCGCATCTGGTCGAGAGATCTCTGCGACGATCTGGTTCGCTGAGAAACCGTCTACGGGGGTAGATTCACGCGCTGCATAAATTTCAGTCACCACTACCTTATCTGCTGCCTCGAATGAGCGAGCAAAAGCTGAACGCAGCAAACGTGTGCGAGAATAAGTGTGAGGTTGCCAGACGGCCCAAAGGCGCTGTTCTGGGTAGCGGGCGCGGGCTGCAGCCAGTGTTGCCTGTATCTCGGTGGGGTGGTGGGCGTAATCATCGATTAAAGTGACACCCCAGGTTGCCGGATGGACCTCAAAGCGCCTACCGGTGCCGCGGAATTCTGCCAGGGCCTGCGCTGCTTCGTCGATCGAGAGAGCTAATTCATCAGCCACAGCCAATGCAGCCAGTGCATTACGCACATTATGAATGCCGGGTATCTGCAACTCAATCTTGTGCACGAGACCTCGACAGACAGCATTGAATTGCATGCCGCCGCCCACGACCGGTGCTACATCTTGTGCCAGGTACGGTTGCCTCGCAGGTGTAATGCCATAACCCTTCACTCGGCAGCCAGCAGGGCTGATCTCCTGCACCAGGCGGACCGCGCCAGGGTCATCTATACAATACAGTATGAGACCTTTGGGCGGCACCCGTTTGCTAAAGGCAGTAAATGCAGCGAAAAAGTCCGCTTCGGTTGGGTAATAATCCGGATGATCATGTTCGATGTTGGTAAAGATCGCTACTTCAGGAATGAGCCCTAAAAACATGTGATCGTATTCATCAGCTTCGATCACGAAATATGGTCCTCGACCGGCATGGGCATTTCCATCCAGATTGGCTGCTATGCCGCCGATGATATAGGATGGATCCTGCTCTAAGCGGCGCAGCATCCAGGCGATCATGGCAGTAGTGGTCGTCTTTCCATGAGTGCCGGCAACCGCCACTGTCCATTTTCCGGCTGTCAGGCGCCCAAGAAAATCAGACCGCTTGAGAACCGGAATCCCGGCTGCCTGGGCTGCCAGAACTTCAGGATTGGTGTCGGGGATCGCCGAAGAACGTACCACGACAGCAGCTCCACGCAAGTGGTCCGGATGGTGGCCAATAAACACCTGAGCTCCAGCAGCCTGTACCCTGGCTGCCATAGGCGAGAGGGCGCGGTCTGACCCGCTCACCCGGTACCCGCTTTCCAGCAGGACCTGAGCGATGGCGGATAAACCGCTGCCTCCAATGCCGATCAGGTGAATGTGCTCCATGCCTCCCATCCAATCAGATAAATACAATAATGACGAAAAGAAATGCGATACCGACCGCAAAATAAATCCAAGGAATGGTTAGCCATTCCGGCGGCAGCATGTTAATCATACGAATTGCTGCATCATAGTTGGGGAAGCCCGGTTGCAGGGGAAGGATCACATTGGCGAAAGGATAGCCTGCCTGGTGCATATACCACCAGATGGTGCCAACGACCAGATACCCATTAAAGGCACCCAGGAGAAAACCGAGTAAAGTATCTTGTAAATGTTCTCGGGCAAAGCGTGCTCCTGCCAGGGCTTTAATGTTAGGGGTCTGGTATCCGAAAAACACCAGCATAACGACAATGATCGTCCGCATCCAGAATTGGGCTGTACCTCCAGTTGCAGATATCGAATTTCTAACGATGCCAACATAAGTCTCCAACACGGTGATGATAAACAATGCCAGAGCGATGCTAAAAGTAACCATTAACTCTTTGGCCCAACCGCGCATGGCGCCAATGATTGCAAAGAGAATGACATACATCCAGAACAGTACATACAGGCTAAGCATAAGCTTCTCCCCGATGGCGAGAAGCCGCCATCGCCGTTAGTAACCGCGCGATCTTCTCTGCTGAGTATGATTGGGCCAGGGTCTGCATGGCTTTACGCATCTGGTGGAGGCTCTCAGGATTGCTCAACAGGCGGGAGACCATAGGGAGCAGCTGATTGCCCAATCTGGCATCGTCGACAATCTCGGCTGCGCCTCGTGAGACGAGGAATTGAGCGTTGACTTGTTGGTAGCGCCAGGCATGCGGATAGGGGACCAGGATTGCCGGCAGGCCAAAAAGGGGAAACTCGCCTAACGTGGAAGCGCCTGCGCGTGCCACGACAAGGTCTGCTGCAGCCAAAGCTGCACCCATCTCGCCGTGTAAATAAGGATATTCACGGTAACGGGCGGCTTGTACAGGAGCTAATGCCGTGCGTTGAGTTTCAACCACAGGCCAATCGAGCTGTCCGGTAATATGGATGATCTGGGTTATTGACAATAATTCATCTAAATTACGGATGACCGCCTGATTGATCGAACGCGCTCCCTTGGATCCTCCGGTAACCAGAAGGACTGGTTCAGCCGTGTTCAGCTCAAAAATCCGCCGAGCAGCCTCGCGATCCCAGCTATGGAGGTCAGGGCGAGTGGGGTAACCAGTAACCACAACCTTGTGGGGTTTATTAAAGTACCGTGTTGAATCTGCGGTCGTTACCGCGATCTGATCCGCGAAACGGGCAATCGACTTTAGGGCCAGGCCAGGTTCGATATCAGGTACATATACCAGGGCTGGCAAGTGCCGCCCGGCAAACGCCATCGGTCCAGCGACATAACCGCCGGTGAAAAATAGCACGTCTGGGCGGAATTGGCTCAAAATCTGGCGTGAACGGCTGATACCGCGCAGCATTTGGGATATGTTACGCGGTAAATTGCGCCAGCCCACACCGTGTAGACCAGCCGCAGGGATTTCAGTATAGGGCAATCCGGCTCGTTGGACCAATTCTGCCTCCATGCCGCCTATGCCTCCAACCCAAAGTACCTCAGCTGCAGGTTCAATTTTGCTTAGTGCCTGCAACACGGCGAGGGCGGGATATACGCCGCCGCCGGTCCCACCGGCGCAAATCAACAACCGCACCAAATTTACTCCATACTTCCTCTCGTTTCTGGGCAGATTGGCGGGAAATATTCATCAGAATGCCCATCCCCGCCAACGATACAACCAGATTCGAGCCTCCTGCACTCAAGAAAGGCAGGGCATTACCGGCAAATGGCACCAGGTTCACCATCACCGCCATATTCAGAAAGGCTTCAAAAGCGATCCAGACCGTCAGACCGCCGGCTAAAACCCTTCCCATCTCATCTGGGGCGCTGATGGCAATGGCAATCCCTCGCCACAACAAAACGGTGAATAATCCGACCAGCAAAGCAGAGCCGAGCAAACCGGTCTCTTCACCTACCACGGCGAAGATGCTATCCGTGGATGGGAAGGGCAAGCCGGTCAGTTTGGTATCGGCTTTCCCAATCCCTACTCCAATCAAGCCCCCCTTGGCAAAAGATTCCATGGAGCGCAGGACATGATAGGAGGATTGTCCAACATCTTGCCAGCCCGAGCGATAGTCCTGGTATCTTTGCCGTCCTGTATCGGTTACATTGACCACCAATACACCGATTACGATTGATATCAGCACCAACAAGATGATTTGCTTGCGTTCACCGCCTGCCAGAAAGAACATTATGCCGCCTAAGAATAGGATCGTTAGTACTGCGCTGTAATCTGGCTGTAAACCAACCCAACCAACGATAAGCCCCAGAATGCCGCCTAAGGGTATTAATCCAAAAGTGATGGCGTTTAGACGATCCCGTTTGGAATATAACCAAACCGAAAGATAAATAATCGTCACCAGCTTGGCCAGCTCAGATGGCTGGATTGAGCCGCGAAACAGGGTCCGTACCGCGTAGTTACGTTCCTCACCGAAAAGCAAAACTGCGATCAAGCTAAGAATAGTCACGATCAAGGCCGGTAAGGCGACTTTGCTCAGGTGGTGGTAATCAACAAATGTGATTACCGCTGCAATACCGATCCCCAACACAGCCCAAATCACCTGGCGCTGGAAGATCATGGTTGGCGAACCATACACCTGGATTGAGTCGTCCCAACTGGCTGAATGCACCATGATCAAACCAAATATGATCAGGGCAATCAAGGTTAACATTAAGGGTACGTCAATACCCGCCAGCACCTTCCGGTTTTTGGCGGCTGGCTGGAAAAGGCCTTCCGGGTTTAATGTAGATCTTTTACCCAACGACTGAAACATTCTCCACGCTCCTCAAAATCCCGGAATTCGTCAAAACTGGTTCCGCCCGGGGAAAGTAATACCACATCACCAGGTTCCACAAGCTTGGCGGCTGCTTCTACGGCCGTGCGCAGATCAGAGCAGCGAGTTATGGTGAGCGGCGGACGCCCGCCGCGCTCCTCAGGATGCAAGTTGTAGGCCTGAAGAGTACTTAAAATTTTTTCGGCGGCCTCCCCAAAGACAACCAGATGGTCGATCCGCCTTAAGACCATAGCGGCAAATTCATCCCAGGGAAGATCTTTATCTCTGCCGCCTACCAGCAGCACCAATGGTTCTTCGAATGCACGTACCGCAGCCATGCTGCGTTCAGGCGCAGTGGCTATCGAGTCGTTATACCAATCTGCCCCATGCCAGGTGCGTACGAACTCCAATCGATGGGGCACACCCTGAAAATTTTCCACTGCCGACTGCATGGCTGTGATGGGAAGCTCCGCGGCTGCCGCAATCGCACAGGCTGCCAGGACATTGATTAAATTGTGTTCGCCTCGCAGCGTGATCGCGCTGCGGCTGAACAAGCGTAATTCTGCGGGCGGGTGTGCAGTACTTAGATACAGATCGTCGCCGGCCATATAAGTCTCTGCCCAGGAGGTTGAGTCCGGGTTGGGCCGGTCTTTGCCAAAGGTGAATAATCGCCCTGCAACATGACCGGCTAAACTACTCGCGCCTGGATCTTCGCGCCCCAGAACTGCAATATCCCGATCAGTCTGGTGAGCCAAGATATGAGTCTTGGCAGCCGAATAGGCTGCCATAGTGACATGCCGGTCCAGATGGTTGGGCGTGATATTCAATACTGCCGCGATGTGCGGTGAAGTGCGCATAAGCTCCAACTGAAAACTAGATAACTCCATGATTGCCAGATCATCAGGCTGCATCTCGTCCACCATACCAATCAGCGGTATGCCGATATTGCCACCCACCCAGACCTGTCCAGGTTGTTTGGCTGCTCGAGCAATCTCTCCCACCAGACTGGTGGTGGTTGTTTTTCCGGCTGAACCGGTGATCCCAATCACTCGGCAGGGAGCAGCTTCTAGAAAAATCTGCGAGTCGTTGGTAAGGCGGATACCTCGCTCTTGGGCCGCCTGGACGAGCGGGTTGGAAAGTGGAACGCCGCCAGAAATTGCCAGCCAGTCTGTTCCATCCAGCAGGCTCAGGGGATGATCTCCCAGTACCCACTCAATCTCGGATTGCGGTCCGGTTTGCCCTTCTAATTGCTGCTGAGCAGCTACTAAGTCTTGCGGTTCGCGCCGGTCGGTAATCGCCACGTGAGCGTTATGTTTTGCCAGGTAGGCTGCTAATGCCAGACCCTGGCGCGCCGCTCCAATAATGACCACACGTTGACCTTGCCAGGTTTGCTTCATACGAACGCCAGAGCAACGCCAATCATGGCGCCCAGTAAGCCAATCAACCAGAAACGCTGTACGATCTGCGTTTCACTCCATCCCGAAAGCTCAAAGTGATGGTGAAGCGGCGACATTTTGAATAACCGTTTTCCACCGGTGAGTTTGAAATAGCCCACTTGCAAGATCACGCTGAGTGCAATGCTGATGGGGATTATGGCGACAATTGGCAATAGCATCCACTGCCCTGTCATCAGGGCTACCACACCCAGCGTTGCGCCTAAGGCCAGAGAGCCAGTATCACCCATGAACAGCATCGCGGGATGCACGTTGAACCATAAAAACCCGAAGATCGCACCTACCACCGTGAAGCAGAAGCGAGCGATAAAGACCTGGCCCTGTAAAATTGCCATCCCACCGTAGGTCGCAAATGCGGTTGCGCTGATCAAACCCGCCAATCCATCCAGGCCATCCGTCAGATTCACCGCATTCGAGAAGAGCACGATAATAAATGCAGCGATCGGGATATACAGGAGCGGACTGATTATGATTTCGTCCTTGACACCAGGCAGATACAGGTGAGGGACATCCAGAACGTAGTACAGCCCCCAGGCGGCTCCCAGAGCAAACACCCATTGGAAGAAAAATTTTGTGCGGGCACGCATACCCAAACCGCGACGCTTACCGCGCAAGCCCTCCCAATCATCGACCGCGCCAAGAATGGCATACAACACCAGGACAAACATGGGCAAAATGACCGAGCGTCCCAGGACGGATACACCGATGACTGAGCTGGCATTCATCAACAAGGTGATGAGAACGACTGGGAGGACGATCATGATCCCACCCATCGTCGGTGTGCCTAATTTGGTAAAGTGCCGTTCGGGGCCTTCAACCCGGATTTCTTTGCCGATTTTGAAGTGGCGTAGAATCCGGAGCAGCGGTTCACCCCAAATAACTGTTAGCATAAAACTCAGACCCGCCAGTGCTATTGCCAGGGAGTAGCGTGTCATTCGCCATACTCCAGTGCAGAGACAATGGTGTCCATCTGCATCCCACGTGAGCCTTTGACGAGCACGACTGCCTGTCTGTCCAGTCGATCTTCCAGGACTTGCAGAGCCTGCTGGCAATCTTCCACGCTGGTGACGGCAGAACTAGCCAGACCCGCTTCCAAAGCTGCCTGGGCAATGAGTTGACCGCGTGTACCAACCGTGATCAATTCATCCACGACTTCAGCTGCTCGTACACCGACCATTTCGTGGCCCATGTACTCATACTGACCCAGCTCTAACATGTCACCCAGAACGGCTATTTTCCTGCCCACCAGATCGTCTAACAGGTTCAGTGCTGCCAGGGTTGATTCGGGCGATGCATTGTAAGTGTCGTCCAGGATAAGCGCCCCGGATTTTCCTCTTACTGCCATCATACGTAGCTGTGTGTGCGAAGAGCGCAATCCATTATAAATTTCTTGCCAGGTGAGCCCTTCCACCAGGCCAGCAGCGGCTGCCCGCAAGGCGGTATGCACAGAATGGCGACCGATTAGCGGTACGCGCAGGTGGATTGTTTCGTTGCGAAAATGCAGCTGGAAGCGAATCCCCTCCAGGCCCAGCCCTTCTACATTATCCGCCCATAGGTCGGCATGGGGATCTAATCCGTAGAAAAATACCCTGGCGTCGGTATTGTTCGCCATCTCGCGCACCAATGGGTCGTCGTAGTTCAAGATCGCCACTCCATCGGGTGAAGATGGAAGCGCCTGGACAAGCTCAGCTTTTCCCTGGGCAATAATCTCTTGCGAGCCGGCTCTTTCGGCGTGTACGGTACCGATGTTGGTGACAATTCCAATGTGAGGTTTGGCTATCTCGCAGAGCAAGGCGATCTCACCTGGGACGTAAAATCCCATTTCAAGTACCGCACGTTCGTGATCTGGGGTAAGCTGGAGTATTGACAGTGGCAGGCCTATCTCATTGTTCAAGTTTCCCGGATTGCGCAGAGTGCGATAGCGCTGCTCCAGTACTTCCGAGACCAACTCTTTGGTAGTGGACTTACCAACACTGCCAGTTATCCCGATGACCTTGACATCCAGTTTTTGTCGCCAGTAACGGGCTATTTGTTGCAAGGCTGCAACACAATCATCTACCCTCAAGCATAAGGGTAGTTCTAATTTGTTAAGGTGCACTAGCTCAATTGTGTGGCGTAGATCCAAGACCGGCAATTGTTCGGCCAGATCCCGTTGGACCAACGCCAGGTGAGCTCCTCGTTTGAATGCTTCTGCAACAAAATCGTGCCCGTCGACATTTTCTCCAGGCAGGGCGATGAAGAGCGCTCCCGGGATGACATTGCGTGAATCCAGCACCGCCTCAGTGATTGCCTGATGAGCTTGTTCTGGGCGGGTACCGCATAAGGCGTCTAAGATATCAGCAAAGGTCAACATACCTTTCGTGGCAGAAATATAACCTCGATGATCTGCAGCCTCTCCTCTAAACCAAATTTACTGCCCGTAAAGCTTTAGGCGTACAAAATCGGGCGGTATGTCCAGTAACACAACCAGTTCTTCTACGACTTCCTTGAAGATCGGAGCAGCAACGATCGAGCCCCAGATCGAGGTTTGTGGCTTTTCTAGCCAGACGAATACCAAAAACTGAGGATCATCAACCGGTCCCCATCCAATGAACGAGGCATTCGTCAGATTACTGGTGTACCCATAAGGTGTAGGTATTTCAGCAGTGCCGGTTTTACCGGCTACCCTGTAGCCGGTAATCAATGCATCAGAAGACTCAGTCTCTAATGAACGGGCCAGCATTTCGGTGAGCGTGTGCGCGGTTTCTGCTTTCACCGGCGTACCCAGGGGACGTAATTCGAAATCCTGCTGGTTGCCATTGTGGATCATTGAGCGTACAACATGCGGCGCCATCATGACGCCATCATTCGCAAATGCAGAGGCTGCAGCTGCCATCTGTAGTGGCGTGGCTGCCACACCTTGCCCAAACGCATTGGTGCCTAAATCTGCATCATACCAGTCATGATCACCGGGCTCTTTCAATCGCCCGGAAACTTCACCGGCCATGTCAACCCCGGTCAGCTGACCGATCCCAAAGATATCCATGTACTTATAGAACTCGCCTGCACCGATCTCGGTGGCGATCCAGGCCAGACAGACGTTAAGCGAATGCTGCATACAGCCTTGCATGTCCTGGGGGCCCCAGGCGCCATAGTTCCAGTTGTAGATTACAGTGCCGCCGATCTCAAAAGCACCTGTATCCAGGAAGGATGTTTCAGGTTTTACCGCACCGCTATCCAGACCGGCCGCCATGGTGAAAATTTTGTAGGTTGATCCTGGCTCAAAGGCCTGGCTGATGGTCGGGTTATATTGTGTGCCAGCCGGAAAAACCTGATCGTAGCGCCAATATTCATTGGGATCGAAGCGCGTTGTGGTTGCCAGGGAGATGATTTCACCCGTTTTAGGGTCTAATACCACAATCGAGCCCGATTCGGCACCATTATCGTCCACCGCGTCATCGATGATTTGTTCCATCTTGGCCTGGATCTGGCGATCCAGTGTCAGAATCAAGTCGGCTCCTGTAGGAATCTCGGGCACATTTTCCAGCAGGTGGGGGTCTTTCGGCAGCCAGATGGTTTTGGGTTTGTCGGCCAGCAAACTGTTGAAGTATTCTTCAACGCCGAAATATCCGATTCCATCTCCATTGACGAACCCCAGAATATTGGAGCCTACTTCTTTCTCTGGGTACACACGGGTAAGCCGCTTGGTATAACTCAGACCGCGCAAGCTGGGCGGGTTCTCATCTTTATCCGTGGGGCTGTCTTGTAATACTCGCTCGCGCATCACTTCAAATTGGTCGATTTGTTCCTGGGTAGCGGTTTGTGTCAACACTCGATAAACCCGGTCAGGGCTTGCTTCCAGCTCAGCGGTGGCTTTCACTTTGTCGTAATCCAGGCCAAAGACCACACTGCACATGAGAGCGATCGTATCTGGATTACGGACTTCAGCCAGGGTGATGCCGACTTCATAGACCGTCTTGTTCCCAGCGAGAATATTGCCCCAACGGTCAAATATCTGGCCGCGGGCCGGGATGATATTGTGAGGTTCCCAGGCGTATAACTCACCGAAGGCGATGAGTTGTTTGGTTTGGGTAGGGCTGGCCTGCACCATAATGATGCGACCGAGAATCAAGATAGGGACGACCGAAAGGATGATCCCCAAAAATGAAAAGCGCCAGGAGTGGGTGAGATTCTTCATGGCTGTACCCTTAGGAGAATCGGAAACAGCGGCGTATTTGCCTGGCGGCTAATCCATTCAAACAGCGACTCTGTGTATTGCGCAGGTATATTGCTGCCCAGGCTTGGCGCAGACGGCAGGCTTGCTTGTGGCGCCAATTGGACCGGTTGGCGTTCATAATATTCAGGGACAAGGATAAAAGTTGTCTCTTCTAGTTTCACACTGCGAAAACCCATCTGAGCGGCGCGCGCTTCCATAACCTGAGAGGTTGTTATTAAAGCCAGTTGTGTGCGAAGATCTTCATTGGTGTGCTGGAGCTCTTCCACAGCACTCTGGATAGTGAGAATACGGCGGCCAATGGCAGTAGAGCGAGCGCTTATATCTAAATAGGCGTACGCTGCTAGCATAAGGAAGATGACCACCACCAAAACGATGCCGATCATCTGGCGCTGGATGCGCCAGGGCGCCTGGCTATGGGCTTGTTTGAGATTGCTTACTCGTACCATGATCACCTCCTGCGGGTTCACCAGCAGCTCAATAGAGCTGATTAGCATACTGGTTCCTACAGGTTTGCAACTACCGTGCCAAATAAGGTTTACCCCCGTAGTATGGGGTCATTTTCCTCCCGCCGATGGGACGGGTAATTTTTCTGCAATTCTGAGCAGCGCACTACGCGCCCGAGGGTTCCGAGCGATTTCCTGCTCCGTTGGCCGGAGTGGAGAGCGAGTCAACACTTTGATAAGCGCCTGGTGCCCACAGGTGCAGATTGGCTGGCGCGGAGGACAGATACAATCTCGACTCTCATGTTGGAAGTAATGTTTAACAATCCGATCTTCTAACGAATGAAAGGAGATAACCGCCAGCCTGCCTCTAGGTAGTAGCGCTGCTACTGCCTGGGGTAACACGCTTTGCAAGTTTTCCAACTCCTGGTTAACCTCAATCCGCAAGGCCTGAAAGGTGCGGGTTGCAGGGTGAATATGTGATTTGCGTCGTTCAGCGCCGTAGGCCTTCAAGATAATTTCGGCCAATCGTTGAGTGCTGTGGACTGGACGGGCGGTCACAATTGCTCGGGCGATCTGGCGCGAGCGTCGTTCTTCACCATATCGATAGATCAGATTGGCAAGCTCTTGCTCTGGCAAATGATTGACCAGGTCGGCTGCGCTGACTGGATTCTGGGGATCAAAGCGCATATCCAGCGGTGCGTCGGCTGCGAATGAAAATCCTCTGGCAGCAGTATCTACCTGCATCGATGAAATTCCTAAGTCGAGCACAATCCCGTTTACCCCCTCCCACCCCAATTGTGATAATTGATTACTTAATGTGGTATAGGAGGCCTGGGAAATGGTAACGTGTGAGCCAAACGGGGCCAGGCGCTGCCGAGCAAGGTCGAGAGCCTGGGGGTCGAGATCCATCCCCAGGAGCCGCCCGCCGGGGTGGCTGGCCTGCAGAATTCCCCAGGCATGACCGCCAGCGCCCAAAGTGGCATCCACATAAATTCCACCTGGATACGGCTGCAAAGCGTGTATAATTTCATGGTAAAGAACTGCTTGATGAGGAAGAGGCTCTCCCGGTGTTTGGCTGATCATGCTGCATGTGTTTAGCCAAACAGGATCGAATAGGGCTCAAACCGGCTTCCAGTAACTTCGCCATCTTGCAAGAGCTGGACTTGACCAGCCCAGCGTTCGGCCGACCATATTTCAACGTACTTGCCTGCACCAACGACCACCGCATCACTGACGATGCCAGCGGTCTCACGCAGGAATTGTGGGATCAGGATTCGTCCAGCTTTGTCAAAATCGACCCGGCTGGCTGTAGAGAACAGAAGCCGGCGTAATAAACGGGCAGTGGCATCGGTGAGACTGGCTTGGTTAATACGCTGCGAGATTTGTTCAAAGGTTGCTTCAGTCAGGACCAGGAGATTCATGTCAAAGCCCTGCATGATGTAAGCGCTTTCAGCGGCCAGTGTGTCGCGAAATCGGGCTGGAATGGTTAGCCGGCCTTTTTCATCGAGGTTATGGTTGTACTGGCCTAAGAAGAACATAAGTTCTAATCCATCCTTTAACGTCAGAGCGCCGGCGTATCCCGGCGCCCCACTATCTCCCACTTTTGCCCACAAGTACACACAGTATATACGAAATAAGATATTTTTGCAAGAGATTTTTCAATATTGCAATGTTATTACGTCGCCTTGCAGATTTGTAAAGGCAACCTATCCCCACTTGTCGAGGTTTGCTGATGATGACAACCAATAGTTACCGCTATTTATTCGTTGGTCTTGATCAAGAAGTACCCCTATTAAGCGGAAAACATCGCCAATATGTCAACCTGGACAATGCTGCCTCGACACCTGCAATGCTGGCTGTACAACAAATAGTTAACGAATTTATGCCTTTCTATTCCAGTGTCCACCGGGGCACTGGTTTTAAGAGCCAGCTATCCACGCATGCTTACGAGAGCGCACGACACACGGTACTCCAATTTCTGGGCGCAAACTCAGAGCAGCACACCTGTATCTTTGGTAAGAATACGACCGAGGCGATTAACAAATTAGCGCGCCGTTTCCCATTTACCCCTGACAAGAATATAGTGCTGACCAGTGGGATGGAGCACCACTCAAATGATTTACCCTGGCGGAAATCAGCCCATACGATTCATGTCCGGCTCACTCCCGATGGTCAATTGCTGGAAGAGGATTTTGATGCCCGATTGGAAAAGTATGCTGGGCAGATCGCTCTGGTTGCTATCAGTGGGGCCAGCAACGTGACCGGATACCTGAATCCCATACACCGTTTAGCGGAGAAAGCTCACCGAGCAGGAGCGATGATCCTTGTGGATGCAGCTCAGCTTGCCCCTCACCGGAAAATCCATATGCTGGATCTGGACGATCCAGCCCATCTGGATTTTGTGACGATCTCGGCGCATAAGATGTATGCACCTTTTGGTACGGGTGCCCTGGTTGGGCGTAAGGACATCTTCAGCCAGGGTGATCCTGATCAGCAGGGTGGGGGCACGGTTGAAATTGTCACCCTGGATAACGTGGTGTGGGCGGGTCCCCCCGATCGGGATGAGGCGGGAAGTCCGAATACTGTCGGAGCAGTGGCTCTGGCGGCTGCAATTACTCAATTGCAAGCCGTTGGCATGGATCAAGTCGCTCAGCATGAGGCTGATCTGACTCGCTATGCCTTACAGCGGTTCAATCAGATCGAAAACCTGGTGATCTATGGCAGCCATGATCCAGATCTGGCTGGTACTCGCCTGGGGGTTGTGCCTTTACGCTTGGAAGGGATTTCCCATTTTAAAGTAGCGGCGATCCTGGGATATGAATTCGGTATTGGGGTGCGGAGCGGCTGCTTTTGTGCTCATCCATATATACTGCATTTGCTGGGGCTGAGTGATCATCAGGCTCACCAGGTACAAGCAAGAATGCTGGCAGGCGACAAAAGCGATATGCCAGGCTTGATCCGTGCCTCATTCGGTTTGTATAACACAGTAGATGAAGTTGAATACCTGGTAGAAGCGCTGGAGAGCATTCTGCGTGGTGGATATAGCGGGAATTATGTTCAAGATCGGGCGAGTGGTGAATATGCTCCTGCAGGCTGGGCGCCGCCATTTGAGCAATATTTCAACATACAGGTTTTGTGATCAGATTTGTAATGCAGTTAGATGCGCTTGCCCCTGATTTGGTGGTTCATCACGTAAAACGATGCAGGATCGAGCGGACCTGGGATAGATACCCACTCCCAAACAGGTTCAAATGGTTAAGCAAGTGATAAAGATTATAGATCGGGAAGCGCTGACGAAAACCTTTCTCGAGAGGAAATATTTCCTGGTAAGCGCTGTAAAAATCATCCGGAAAGGCTCCGAACAGGCTCGTCATAGCTAATTCAGCTTCTGCCCAACCGAAATGTACGGCAGGGTCTATCATGGCAGGCGCGCCCTGGGAATCGCTGATGACATTCCCGCTCCACAGATCACCGTGCAATAACGACGCGGGTTGCGGGGGAATCAATTCTGTGAGCCGCTGGCACAACACTTCAACTTGATGCAAGTCACGTGCATTGAACAGCCCATTCCGTTGGGCCAGGTCAGCCTGGAAATGTAAGCGCTGGTTTGCGAAAAATTGATGTCCATCAGCAGTCCACTGGTTTAATTGGGGAGTGCTGCCGATGTAATTGTTGTGGGGGAAACCGAATTGTGGGGAGCTCTTGTGGTGTAAATTTGCCAGCCTGCACCCAAATTCGGCCCAGAAACCATTTCTTCTGGGGGCAGGTCGCAGATCCTCGAGCAGTAAGAAATTAGCGCTTTGGCGATAAGGCAAGGGTACGCGCGGCCATTCTGCACTGGTAGCTTCCCCTTTAGCCTGCAAGGCTAATAGACCTTCAGATTCACGCTCGAACATATCCATCGGAGCAGAAGGATTTGTTTTCAGGAAGAAGCTATCTCCCGTGCTGGTGAGCAGACGCGCCCCGTTATTGATGCACCCTCCTGCTACTGGCTGTACAGCCTGGATAATTCCATACCCCTGCCTATCCAGCCAGGCATGTACATCATCAGGGATCATTATTTAAGTTCTCCGGCTTGCAGCGCTGCCAGCAATCCTTTACACGAGCGTTCGATAATTTGATAGACTTCTTCAAAGCCATCCAGGCTGCCATAATATGGATCTGGAACTGAGGCCAGGGGACCTCCTTGAGGATCAAACTCACGCAGCAGGTGGATTTTAGCTTCCTCTGCAGATGACCTTGCCAGGCGGTGTAGATACGCCGCATTATCTCGATCCATTGCCATCACAAGATCAAATTCCCGCATGTCCTGGGATGTTATCTGGCGGGCGCGCCCATCGTAAACCAGCCCGTGTTTTGCAGCGACACGGCGCATGCGCGCATCGGGGGGATCTCCAATATGCCAGTCTCCAACCGCGGCTGAATCGATAAAATATTGGTCTGTAACGCCAGTTTGCTGGGCCAAATGGCGGAAAAGATTTTCTGCTAAAGGGCTGCGCACGATATTGCCCAGGCAGACAAATACGATCCTGGTAGGTTTTGTCAAAGTTTACTCCTGATCTATAAAATGAGATTAATATCCTACCATAAACAAGCAGGCGGTGGGTTGTGCGACCCACCGCCTGGGAGTATTTCGAACTGGCCCGAAAATTAACGGCAATCGTTGCTACGGTTCATGGCGTCCATGACTGCTACCGCGGCGATATTCACGATATCGCGCACTTCGTCACCAGTTTGCAAGACATGCATGGGAGCCCCCATTCCCAGCAGAATCGGGCCGATCGCCTGGGCATTTCCTAACCGGGCAAGCAGCTTATAGGCAATGTTGGCCGATTCCAGCGATGGGAAAACCAGGACATTGGCATCTTTCACCTGGCTGAAGGGATAGCGTTCCTCAATGATTTCCGGAACCACAGCGGTATCTGCCTGCATCTCGCCCTCGACCTTGAAGTCAGGACAGCGCGATTTGATAAGCTCAACTGCTTTGCGTACTTTTTCAGAGAGTGGATGAGGGGTGCTGCCGAAATTGGAGAATGACAGCAGCGCTACGCGTGGTTCCATACCAAGTTGCCGAGCAAAATCCGCTGCCAGGCAAGCGATTTCCGCCAGGTCTTCAGCGGATGGATCGATATTCACAGTGGCGTCTGTGAAAAGGTAGGTCCGGTTGTCGACCACCATGATATAAGCGCCGGCAGCGCGTTTGACACCCGGAGCGGTATGATGGATTTGCAGTGCGGGGCGAATGACTTCCGGGTAGTCGTGGGTGAGACCGGAGACGAATGCATCCGCGTCGCCCATCTTGACCATCATGGGTCCGAAGACATTGGGATCGCTCATGCGATAGCTGGTATCTTTCAATGCCACGCCCTTGCGCTGGCGTAGTGCATAAAATGCTTCATTGTATTCAGCGCGCCTGTCAAAGTTATCTGGATTGACGATTTCAGGACAGCAGTCCAGGCCCAGATTCTGGATGCGCTCTTGAATAATCTCTGGTCTTCCTACGAGAATTGGAATGCCAATGCCTTCGTCCTGTACCAAAGCGGCGGCGCGGATGATCTTGGATTCCTCGCCTTCTGCAAAGACGATGCGTTTCTTTATTGGACAGGATTGTGCTTTGTGGAGTATAAAATGGCGCACTTGTTCGCTCATGCCCTGCCGGAAAGCAAGCTGCTCACGATATTCTTCGAGGTCAATATGCTTCCTGGCAACGCCAGTTTCCATGGCGGCTTGGGCTACGGCTGGAGATTCCCATAGCAGAACGCGAGGATCTAGCGGTTTCGGGATGATATAGTCGCGTCCAAATTTCAAGCTTTCCAGACCATAGGCGCGCAGTACGCTATCGGGGACATCCTCTTTGGTCAATAGAGAAAGGGCGCGCGAAGCGGCAACTTTCATTTCCTCGTTGATCGCCCGTGCCCGGACATCCAGGGCGCCGCGGAAGATGAATGGGAAACCCAGGACATTATTTATCTGGTTTGGATAATCAGAGCGTCCAGTCGCTACGATGGCATCCGGTCGGGCGGCACGCGCCAGCTCGTACTTAATTTCCGGATCAGGATTCGCCATGGCGAAAATGAGTGGGTCCTCCGCCATCGTTTTGACCATAGCTTCGGTCAAAATATCGGCGACGGATAATCCATAGAAAACATCAGCCCCGCGCATAGCATCAGCCAGGCTGCGCGCATCTGTGTCGACTGCAAACCGTTCTTTGTACTTATTCATGCCTGCACCACGGCCCTTGTAGACCACGCCTTTAGAGTCAACCAGCATAATATTGGAGCGGGTTGCCCCCAGGCGGACCATGAGCTCAGAGCATGAGATGGCGGATGCACCAGCACCAGACACAACGATGCGTACTTTAGCGATGTCTTTGCCAATTACTTCCAGTCCATTTACCAGTGCTGCACCCGAGATGATCGCGGTGCCATGCTGGTCATCATGGAATACCGGAATATCCAGCATCCCCTTAAGAGTTTCTTCAATATGAAAGCACTCTGGGGCTTTAATGTCCTCGAGATTGATGCCGCCGAAAGTAGGCGATATGGCTGCCACAACCCGGATGATCTCTTCGGGATCGTGTGAGTTTACCTCGATGTCAAATACGTCGACGTCGGCGAATTTTTTAAAGAGTACTCCTTTGCCCTCCATAACTGGTTTTCCGGCCAGCGCTCCGCGATCTCCCAAACCGAGGATAGCGGTACCATTCGAAATGACCGCCACCAGGTTTCCTTTCGATGTGTACTCGTAGGCCAGTTCCGGGTCTTTCTCGATTTCGAGAACGGGTACTGCCACACCAGGTGTGTAAGCGAGACCTAAATCGCGCTGGGTTGCCATCGGTTTGGTTGGTACAACGGATATCTTGCCCGGTCGACCATTTAGACGATGATATTCCAGGGCATCTTCACGAGTGATCTTGCTCATTTATTTCGCTCCTTTCAGTCGTTTTAAAACCTCTATCGATTGGGAAAGAGTGCTTCGGCGTTGTTATCATCGCGCAATGTAATCCAGTTGTGAAGTAGCGTTTGTCATATTACCCATAGATAACTTACCTGTGTGATATTTGTCAGGATGATGAGGTCGGGGTCCTCCTGAAAAAATACCCAGGGATTTTGGATCATGCTCAATTCCAAAATCCCTGGGTATAGATTAGCGTGGTGGGAGGCGCGGCAGCGAGCGATCTGGGCGCTTCGAAAAATCTGGCAGGCTGAGTGGGTGTTCAGTCATTAACCTTAGAGCCTCTGCGATAGCACGATCAAGCTGGGCATCCGTATTATTCCGATAGTCTTGGGGAGTGTTATCCACTTCGATATCAGGATCAGTGCCGTAATTTTCCACTCCCCAACCAACATCCTCAAACCAGAAAGAAAATTCTGGCTGAGTTGTTTGCGTGCCATCGACCAGCGAATGACGTGGCCATATACCGATCACACCTCCCCAGGTGCGTTTGCCAACCAGTGGTCCTAGCTTGAGCAGCTTGAAACTATGGCTGAAGATATCTCCATCTGATCCGGCATATTCGTTGGTAAGGGCGACAATAGGACCCATTACGGATTCGGGCGGGTACGGATTAGGCACCTTACTCCAACGGGCTGTGTCATAACCCAGGCGGCGGCGGGCAAGTTTTTCGAGCAGCAGGGCTGATACATGACCGCCGCGGTTGAACCGTAAGTCAACGATTAAGCCCTGCCGGTCGATTTCAGCCAGATACCCCCGGTGAAATTCTGCATATCCTGCTGCACCCATATCTGGAATGTGCAAGTAGCCCACGCGGTCTTCAGTAGCCTCGTGAACAGAGCGGCGGTTATTCTCAACCCAGGCCCGGTAACGGAGCGGTTCTTCGCGCACCATTGCCTTCACCGTTACACGCCGCGGAGTTGGATCTTCTGCAGAACGGAGCGCCAGGACGACCTCCTCATCCGCAAGGTTTACTAAGGCACGCGCCGGTGGAATATTGGCATTTAGTTTGCGACCATTGATTGACACCAGGATATCGCCTTCTGCGATATTGATACCTGGTTTGAGAAGTGGCGAGTGAGCATTATCGCTCCATGGATCACCATGTATCAGGTGAGTAATTTGCCAGCCTCCACTCTCAGCATGATAACGATATTCTGCACCCAGGTATCCCTGCTGGTAGCGAGGCTCTGGTCGATAATCGCCACCAAATTCGTAAGCATGTGAAGTGCCTAGCTCACCTTGCATTTCCCACATCAGGTCTGAAAATTCTGAGCGACTGCTTACCCGATCGATCAAAGGCAGATAACGGTCATGGACAGCCAGCCAATCGACGCGCGACATATCCTGAGTCCAGAACTGATCGCGCTGCAAACGCCATGCTTCACGGAACATCTGGCGCCATTCAGCTCCAGGGACAATGGAAACTTTTAACCGGCTCAGGTCGACCCAACCCGATTTCCGTGACGGCATATTGCCATCATCCATGGATTTATCACCGGCTTTTAAAACGCGCAGGCGGTATCGGGACAGGTAAACCATCCAGTTGCCTGAGGTGGTCACATCAAAAGCGGTAACCCCATGCAGTAGACTTTCTTCTTTCTGGTCTTCATAGTCATAGATATACAGATTACCTCGAGCAGCTCGCTCGTCATCTGTGCTGTTGTCCAGGGTGCTGTCAATCGGGTAGCGAGTATACAGGACTTTGCCTGAGCGTGTCCCGCGTATCTGGCGGTAACGACCTTCAGGCACCGGGAAAGCGATCACTCGATCTTGAATGCCCTCTAAATCAATTTCAGTAGGCTTGATTTCCGGCGGTTTTTCGCCCTCTGACTCATCCTCAGAGGTTTGCTCTTGCTCAGGCTCTGATGCTGCCTGGTCATTATTTACAGGCTCGCTGCCTGCTGCTCCCTCAGTTTCATCACTCTTATCTCCATCCTCGTCGGTGTCTTTTTCTGGTTGTTCAACATATGGTTGAGGTACAAACGGGGAGGTCTGATCTTTCTTTAGAGTGATGAGATAAGGGCGCATACCGCGTGGAAAACCCAGATCGAACTGCAGGCTGTCATAAACCGGATCGAATTCACGGTACGACAGGAAATAGATAAACAGTCCATGTGGTTCAAAGCAAGGAGCCAGATCGCGCAGAACGGGCTGCGTGATCTGGGTAACTTCACCCGAACCGGCATTCCAGAGTTTAATCGCCAGACGCTGAAGGGAAATTGAGGCGCTGTAAACGACCCAATTGCCATCGGGGGACCAGTTAAAACCCATAATGGGATGAGCGACGCCACGGTCGATGTGGGTGAGCTGTTGGGTATCCAGATCCAGAGCCAGTAACTCGTAGCGGTGATTGCTGAAAACAAGCTGGTCTTTATGAGGATTGCATGCCACCGCTTCTGGACGACCAATATCCAGACCTTCCAGATGTTGTGGCTCGGCTGACCCATCCGCTTGTAAGATGACAAAATGCTCCTCGCCGCCCGCGTCGCTCACTGCAACCAGGCGTTTGCCATCGCACAACCAACAAGGCAGCCGGTAGCGTATGCCAGTGGTGATGACTTCGGCGTTCAATGATTCTTCATCACTGCCATGCTGCAGTACTGCGCCTTCCCAGTTGGCAAACGAAAAGAGCTTGCCGCGGCTGGTTACTGCTAAAGATTGACCGTTGGGATGAAGACTCCAGGCTTCGAGATAACGCGCCGGATCTACAAATTTTCGGCTGCGCTGCACTTGCGGAGAGTGGAAATTGATCTCAATCGGGCGGCTGGTGTCTGATTCTGGTGTGTAAAGGAACAGGTCTGCGCCGGCGTGGTAAACGATACGCTGCCCATCACTGGACGGATTGCGCACGTAGTAATTATCGTGATCAGTATGGCGTCTCAGTCCAGAGCCATCTGGCAGACACGAATAAAGGTTCCCGATACCTTCATGGTCAGATATAAAGTAAACGCGTTCTCCAAGCCAGATTGGATTTGCCAGATTGCCACCCAACTCGATCAGGTGATGGAAGTCGCCATTTCCATCCGGGTCAATCCAGATTTGTCCGGTAGTGCCTCCGCGATATCTTTTCCAGCGAGCTGGTTCGGTGGACAAACGCCCCAGGACAACGCCTCCAGTTGGATTGAACGAGATGTGGCGCGCCAGGCCGTAATTTAACAACTCAGGCGCGCCGCCAGTTGGGTCGATCTGGTAAAGTTGAGTGAATCGTAGATACCAATGCCCGGCAGTACTGGCAAAAATGATTTTGCCATCGGGTGTCCAGGCTGCTGGCTGGCAGGCGACTGCCCCCATGAAGGTCAGGCGGCGAGTTGGGCCTCCGAGGGTGGGCATGAGATAAATTTCCGCATGCCCTTCATCATGCCCGACAAAGGCCAATTTTTCCCCATCTGGAGAAAGCAGTGGATAGGCATCTTCGCCAAGGCTGGCCGTCAACCGGCGGGCAATCCCCCCGCTGGCTGGCACGCTCCAGAGGTCATCTTCACAACTGAAAACAACTGTATCTCTCTGTATGGTAGGAAAGCGATAGTAACCGGATGCCATATATAGGCTCCTTGTGCACGGAATGGGGTTATAAAGTGAGTTTACCATGGTTGGCAAATGGATGGGAGCTAAGCAATGGAATTTAAGGGTGGTCGCTCGTCTGGCAGTAAGGACCAGCGTCAGTGACAGTCCGAGAACCCGCGTGCTATAATCCACGCTATGCTTCTCTACTGCATTCCAGTGTACAAATATTTCATTACGAGAAAATCATGATCCTAGTCACTGGTGGAACAGGTTTTATCGGGAAAATATTGATCAGCCAGTTGACGGAGCTGGGTTATCCCGTGCGCACACTGGTTCGCCCCTCGCCTCGGACTCCAGATTTACCCCGCAAAGTGCCCGTAGAGATTGCAGTAACCAGTCTTGCCGATGCACGTGGGCTGCGCGCTGCATTGGTCGGCGTAGATACCATTTATCACCTGGTCAGTGGGGAGTGGAAAGGACCGCGTGCCAGCCTCCTGGAAGTCGACATCCAGGGAACCAGGGCAATCGTCCAGGCAGCAATGGACGCAGGTGTAAAGCGCATCTTTTATGTCAGCCATTTGGGAGCCGACCGCGCTTCGGCATATCCGGTCTTGAAAGCCAAGGGGATTGCAGAAGAATTTATCCGGCGCAGCGGATTGGAATACACAATCATCCGCTCGGCTCTGGCTTATGGTCAAGGAGATGCCTTCACATCTGGTATTGCTGGGATCTTGCAGACAGTGCCCTACTTTTTCCCTGTTCCCGGCGATGGGCGTACCCTACTGCAACCTATATGGGTACAGGACCTGGTAACCTGTCTTGTGTGGGCATTAGATGATCGGGGAACCATCAACCGCTCCTATGAAATAGGAGGCCCAGAATATTTCACTTTCAGCCAGGTTGTAGAGACGGTGATGCAAACCGTCCAAATAAAGCGAAAATTGCTATTTATGCGCCCGCCATATTTGAGGGTATTGACGATAGGATTGGACGCGCTGTTTCCAACGCTACCTGTCTCGGTCTACTGGCTGGAATATCTGGCGTCTAATCGCACCTGTTCTCTGGATACGATCCCGCGTGAGTTTAAGCTGCTCCCTGCACGCTTCAGCCAGCAGCTCGGTTATTTACAGGGTAAAAATTGGCGTTCGGCAATGCTCAAGTCGCTATGGGAGCGTAATTAACGCTTTTCTAGACAGGAAATTTATGGCGGATTGGGTGCTGCGTGTTCTGGAAACACCTTCGGAAATGGAAGCGGTGGAGAATCTCCAGCGCTTAATTTGGCCTGGAAGCGAGATCGATATTATTCCAGCACATTTCCTCCTCACCGCGGCCCACAACGGTGGATTGGTGGTAGGAGCTTTTTGGAACCAGAGAGAGTCTTCAGGCACGTTATCTGAAGAGCTGGTGGGTTTCGTGTTTGGTTTTCCAGGTCTGTATACAACCCCAGATGGTCAGCAGCCCAAACACTGCTCGCATATGCTGGGGGTGCATCCTGATTACCGCGGACATGGACTGGGTGGTGCTCTTAAACGCGCGCAATGGCAATTGGTGCGCCACCAGGGGCTGGATCTGATCACCTGGACATTTGATCCTTTGTTGAGCCGTAATGCTTACTTGAATATAACCCGGCTGGGTGCGGTGTGTAATAAATATATGCGTGATGCGTATGGAAATATGCGTGATATGCTAAACACCGGATTAGCCTCCGACCGGTTTCAAATCGACTGGTGGGTAAATTCCAGGCGCGTGCAGCGACGACTGAGTCGCCAGGCGCGTTTACAGCTCGATCTGGCGCATGTTCTTGCGGCTGGCGCCCGTATTTTGAATCCCAGCCAGATTGGAATTGATGGCTACCCAGAGCCTGGCTCACCTCCAGAGATTCCTGTCGGAGAACTTGAATCGATTTTATTGGTAGAGATCCCGGCGGACTTTCAAGCTATACGAGAGAATTTTCTCAGCCTGGCACAAACCTGGCGTGAGGAGACGCGACGCTTATTCGAAGCATTATTTTCGGCAGGTTATCTGGTTACCGATTTTATTTACCTGCCCGGTTCCCAACCACGCAGTTTTTATGTGCTTAGTTTTGGAGAGAGTACTTTATGAAGATCGAGCGCGCCAAACTATACCACTTGCGCATGCCGCTGCGTTCAGCATTTGAGACCTCGTTTGGGAGAATTCAGGAGCGCGATGGCATCCTGGTCGAAGTCTTCTGTCAGGGGGTAGTGGGATATGGGGAATGTGCAGCTGATCGGAATCCTGGCTATTCCTATGAGACGGCCTTTACCGCATGGCATGTCCTGCGGGATTGTCTTTTCCCATCTGTCTTAGGGACAGAAATAAACGAGCCAGGCGATGTGCAGCAGTTAATGAGCTGGGTGCGCGGACATAGAATGGCCAAAGCCGCGCTCGAAATGGCGCTCTGGGACGTGTGGGGCAAGCAGCGAGACCAGGCGTTGGTGGAGTTGTTGGCTGGAGCTCGCCAGAAGGTAGCGGTAGGTGTATCGGTAGGTATCCAGGAATCGATCCCTTCATTATTACGCGTGGTGGAAGACTATCTGCAGCAAGGTTACCAGCGCATTAAGATCAAAATTAAACCAGGTCAGGATGTGGCTGAAACCCGAGCGCTGCGCAATGCTTACCCAGGCTTAAATCTACAAGTAGACGCGAACTCGGCCTACACGCTTGAGACAGCCTCAAGCCTGGCGCCTCTGGATGACCTTAATCTGTTATTGATCGAACAGCCGCTGGCAGATGATGACCTGTGGGATCACAGCAAGCTGCAACGCCGCTTTAAGACGCCGCTCTGTCTTGATGAAAGCATTTTGGAAGCACGCCACGCCCGCCAGGCGCTGGAAATGAAAGCTGCTGGTGTAATTAATATCAAGGTTGGACGGGTGGGAGGCCTGTGCGAGGCCAGGACGATTCATGATCTCTGCTTATTGGAAGATGTTCCAGTTTGGTGTGGAGGCATGCTGGAGACAGGTATCGGGCGGGCAGCCAACCTGGCTCTGGCGGCGTTACCGGGCTTTACGTTACCAGGCGATATCTCAGCGACTGAGCGCTATTATGCTCGGGATATTACTAACGAGCGCTTTGCTCTGAACCCGGATTCCACTATCGATGTTCCCCGGGCAAAAGGCCTGGGAGTGACCATAGATCCACAAGCACTGAAACTTTTTACTGTAAATACCTTGCAGGTTTAAATAGAATCCCGCGTAATAATTGAGGGGCCTGGATTCATCACCAGGCCAGTTTTACTTTAAGGCCGCAAAAATGGGCCTTGATGCACCCTTCGAGCCATAGTCTCAACCCTACGTAAATCGAAAACCTGGAAGTTTGCATTTTAGAATCACCTCATTTATACTTGTATTAATTTTCGGAGGGAAAAATGCGCATTTATGATATATCTCTGACAATTACTCCTGAACTACCGGTCTGGCCTGGTGATCCGCAGGTCGTTCTGGAACCGATGTCCAGTATTGCTGCGGGTGATGATGCAAATGTGACCCAGATGCGAATGGGCGTGCATACGGGCACGCATGTCGATGCGCCTCATCACTTCCTGGATGACGATCCACGGACGGTTGAACAAATGTCGTTGAAGGCACTCACCGGACGGACATATGTCCTTCATTTACCTGATCAGGTCAGCGTGATCTCGGCTGAAATATTAGCCCAGGTTGAAATCCCTCCGCGCACACGCAGGCTGCTCTTCAGGACACGCAATTCATCATATTGGGTTACCGAAGCCAACCGCTTTCGAGAAGATTTCGTGGCAATCGATGCCAGCGGGGCGCAGTATCTTGTGGATCGGGGAGTGAAGTTGGTGGGGGTGGATTACCTGTCTGTAGCGCCTTTCGATGCAGGCCGGCCCACGCATGAAATATTATTAAAAGCGGGCATCATTCTTGTGGAAGGACTTGACCTTTCTCAAGTTACGCAAGGACGCTATACCTTATATTGTTTACCGATTAAATTAGGCAACGTGGAAGGCGCCCCAGCGCGTGCGATCCTGATTGGACCCTGAGCACACGAAATCCCCCCGATTTCCTATTAACCGTGTAGTTCCTAAGTGAATAGCTGAAAATAGCCTAATGTGGTATGGGACGCACAGGCAGGGTATAGCCGCCATCCACGATGATGGTCTGGCCGCGGATCATGTGCGCGGCTGGGCTGCATAAGAATGCTGTTATCCGGGCTACATCTTCAGGGGAGACCAATCTGCCGGCAGGGGTCTGGTTGATTGCTTGTGAAATAATGTTTTCTTCCGAACGAACCGTATCAAAAAATTGCAGTGCTTCGGTTTCTACTACCCCAGGTGATATAGCGTTGACTACTATATTGTAGGGTGAAAGCTCCACTGCCAGATAACGGGTAATCGCCTCTAATGCAGCCTTGCTGGCCCCAACGACCACATAATCTGGTATCACACGCTGCGATCCGGGACTGGAGATGCTGACGATGGCCCCTCCACCTCGCTGCTGCATCATCGGTACGGCGCGCTGCGCCGCAAACAAGAGCGCTCGGGCATTGATATTCATCGTCCAATCCCAGCCACGCGCTTTTTGCTGCAGCGCGGGCCGGTTATAGCCCGAAGCTGCATTATGGATTAAGAAGTCCAGTCCATCAAAACGTTGTGCGACGGCTTTAAACAGGTGATCAAGGCCCTCATCGGTACCCACGTTCGCCTTCACCAGCAATGCCTGGCGACCCAGCGCCTGGATCTCCTGGCAGGTTGTCTCGGCTGAGGCTCGGTTGCGGAAGAAGTTAACCACAATATCTGCGCCCAGACTGGCGAAATGTGTGGCAATGGCGCGCCCTATACCGCGACCCGATCCGGTTACCAAAGCAATTTTTCCGATGAATGGCTGAGTAACTGGCATGGCTATCCTCCGCAGAAATTATAAAGCAAAGGGTAAACCAGAAACCCACGCCTCGTGAACCTTATCAGCATGGCTGCCAACCTTGACGACGGTGCCGGGTTCGTGATGGGGGCGCTTGATTATGGCAAGGGCAACAGGTCCAAAGCGCGGCGAGAGGGCGGTGGAAGTGACTCGTCCAATGGATCGCTCTGCTTGCCAGACTGTACTGCCAATTTCAGGCAGACTGGTTAGTCGTAAACCGCACAGATGCTGGGTGATTTTGTCGTAAGTGATCTGGCGAGCGATAATTTCCTGACCGGTGTAGCACCCTTTTGAGTCGGATATGGCTGAATTCAAACCGGTCTCAAGCGGTGTAAAATCCTCGATTAACTCAGCTCGCACCTGGGGGATGCCATTTTCGACATGTAACAGATGGTAGATTTCTGGAGAGAGGACCTCAGCGCCGGCCTGCTCAAAAGCGACTTGCAGAGCTGGCAAACACGCCAGCGGTGCAACCAGTCGCCATCCGATCCACAGTGGGGCGCTGTTCTGCAAGAGATGGATAGTATGCCCCTCCCATTCCAGAGACAGGACCTCATCAGCTGCGGGATGACTGGTAAAGCCCAATTTTTTGGTGATATCTGCCCAGATCGGACCGACCAGATCAATCTGTGCAACCTGAGGGCTGATATCTTCAATTTCCACTTGATCCATGAAAAAGGTGCGCTTATTGAAGTAAGCAGCTGTCGAGGCTGCCAGGCCAGGAAGTGTTAGGGCAGTAATTGATTCGCCTTGGCCAGGCAGCAGGTACAAAACATCCAGGATTCGGGCATTTGGGGTGGTCAGGACTGTGGGGAGGGCGTGTTGGCTTTCTAAAAGGCGAATATCGTGGGTGGTCTGTCGCTGGAGGAAGTTAATGCGATCGCGTCCGCTTATCACCAGGCATCCAGACTGAGGAATCGCATACCAGGCAGCTCCTTCAAGCGCTGCCCGATACCCTGCTGGTAGTGGTTTCGCAGTCATTCTGTCAACCCTCCCAGGAAAACGAGAGACGCACAACGCGGAGTTTTACACTCGCGACGTGCGTCTCTTCTATATCAGTCAGGTAAGACCAATCTCAGACAGCCAGCGGTATGGGTGTACCGCTGACTTTGGGCTGCGGGGGCGGGAAAATGGTCTCAAACTCATCGCGAGAGATGGTTTCCACTTCCAAGAGGCGTTGGGCTACAGTATCCAGCCGGTCGCGGTATTCAACCAGGATCTGGCGAGCCTTGGTATGGGCTTCGCTCACCAGGCGGCGGACCTCATGATCGATCTGTTCAGCAACCGCCTCTGAGTAATCGCGTTGTTCAGAGATCTCACGCCCCAGGAAGATCAGCTCTTCTTTTTGCCCATAGACCATGGGACCCAGTTGTTCGCTCATGCCCAGGCGGGTGACCATGGCGCGTGCCAGACGAGTAACTCGTTCCAGATCATTGGATGCGCCGGAGGTGATATCGTCAAAGACCAGTTCTTCAGCAGCGCGCCCACCCAGTAACCCCACCATCTCGGTGAACATTTTCTTGCGGGGCATCAAGGTGCGGTCGTCTTCAGGCAGGGCCAGGGTGTAACCGCCCGCCATGCCACGTGCAATGATGGAAACTTTGTGCACGGGATCGGCGGAAGGCATGGCGTTCATCACAACCGCGTGACCTGCCTCGTGGTAGGCAACGATGCGTTTTTCTTCAGCGCTGATCAAGCGGCTCTTGCGGGCTGGCCCGGCAATCACTCTTTCAATAGCCTCTTCCAATTCGGATTGACCGATAGTTTTCAGATTGCGTCGTGCAGCCAGGATGGCAGCTTCATTGACCAGGTTTTCCAGGTCTGCGCCGACAAAGCCAGGGGTGGAGCGGGCCAGTACGGCTAGTTCCACACTGGGATCAAGCGGCTTGCCTTTGACGTGTACTTTGAGGATTTCCTCGCGACCGCGCATATCGGGGCGATCGAGAGTAACCCGACGATCGAAGCGTCCTGGACGCAGAAGTGCTGGATCAAGAATATCGGGGCGGTTCGTGGCTGCCACGATGATGACGTTGGTATCTGTATCGAAACCATCCATTTCAACCAGCATCTGGTTCAAGGTTTGTTCGCGCTCATCATGTGAGCCGCCCAAACCAGCACCGCGCTGGCGACCCACCGCGTCAATTTCGTCTACGAAAACGATACATGGCGAGTGACGTTTGGCCTGGTCGAACAAATCGCGCACGCGACTGGCGCCGACGCCAACAAACATTTCTACGAATTCCGAACCGGAGATCGAGAAGAATGGCACGCCTGCTTCACCGGAAACGGCTTTGGCGAGTAAAGTTTTACCAGTTCCAGGTGGGCCAACCAGCAGTACGCCTTTCGGGATGCGTGCGCCCAGAGAGATAAATTTCTCAGGTTCACGCAAGAATTCAACCACTTCTTTCAATTCTTCTTTGGCTTCTTCTACACCTGCCACATCTTGAAAAGTTACTGTGGGCTGGTCACCGGTGAACATACGGGCGCGAGATTTACCAAAGGAAAGTGCAGCATTGTTGCTGCCTTGCGCTTGCCGAAAAACGAACCAGAAAACGCCTGCGATAAGAATGAAGGGCAGGATATATCCCAGGGCTGTGGCAACGCCAAGGATCGCGCTGGGTGCTTTTATCTCGAGTTTAACCGCCTCAGCAGAAAGCTGTTCGGTCGTCACACCAAGTTCTTTAAGCTGCTCTACCAGTGTCGCCCCCGTCTCTTTGTGAGAAGACTTCTCGACACCATCATTGAAGATCACTCGCAGGCGGTTGTCGTCCTCGGTTATACGCTCGACATTTCCGCGTTGAATCTCGGAGGCGACTTCGTTAATCGTTAAAACCTCCTGCGCGGATGCTTGCTGGTTAAAGTTGAAGACGACCATCGCGATGATCGCCACAAATAGCAGCAAGTAAATAAGAGAAGATCGATTACGAGCTGGGTTCACATTACCTCCAAATCGGATGACAATCGCATGAATTGTAGAAATTATACCAACCTATAGGTAAGGCTGGTAGGCGGTTTGCTCAAGTTGTAGAATTTCTAACATCGTTCTAACATTCGGCATTGACTTGGTTAACAGGCAAAAACACCCGCTGGCTGGTCCAGCGGGTGTTTTTTGCCAAATATTTTTATTCGTCTATGTGCGAGACTCGCCCCCAGATCGCTGCATCCAGGCGACGCAGAACACGCAGCAGGACTGAGCGCAAGCGAGCCAGGAAGCGGATATAAGCCGGGTAGATTTTTTGTCGCCGGGTAGCAAATGGTCCGCTCCATTTTACGAGAACAGCTCCCCAGGTCAACCCGGCTCCAAAGCCGACAAAAACGACCTGGTCGCCGGCTTTCAGGCGCCCATCCTGGATCGCCTCAACAGTTGCCAGGGGTATTGAGGCTGTAGAGGTGTTCCCGTAGCGATCCAGGTTTACCACACAGCGCTCCATCGGAAATTTCAAACCGCGTGCTGCAGCCTCAATGATGCGCAGGTTTGCCTGGTGAGGAATAATCCACTGGATATCATCAAGTTTTAGGCCGGCCTTCTGGATGACTTCCTCAGTAGCCTGGTTCATCACGCGGGCTGCGAAACGGAAGACCTCCCGACCATTCATCTGGATAAATTGTAGACCGGCATCAATGACTTTCTGGCTGATCGGGTGACGGCTGCCTCCCGCGGGCAGGCTAAGCAGGTCAGCGCCTGAGCCATCCGAGCGCATCACGCCAGTAAGTATACCGGCAGGTTCGTCGGCGGCTTGAAGTACAAAGGCGCCAGCGCCATCGCCAAACAAGATGCAGGTATTGCGGTCCTGCCAATTAACAAAGCGGGAAAGCGTCTCTGTGCCGATGACGACTGCATTGCGAATATCACCGGTGCGGATCGATTGAGAAGCTAAATGCAAGCCAAAGATGAATCCCGAACAGGCTGCCGAGAGATCAAAAGCCCCGGCATTGTTAGCACCGATACGATCTTGTACCAGGCAAGCGGTAGCAGGAAAGACGTGCTCGGGAGAGGAGGTTGAGACAATAATCAGATCTACATCGGCAGGTTTTAAACCAGCCACTTGCAAGGCTTCTAACGCTGCTTCAGCCGCCAGCGAGGCGGAGGTTTGTTCTTCGCTGGCAATCCGCCGTTCGCGGATGCCAGTGCGGGAGACAATCCACTCATCGGTGGTATCTACCATCTTCGCCAATTCAGCATTGGTCAACACCCGCTCGGGAATGGCGGTTCCCCAGCCAGTAATATGTGCGTAAGGGCTCATAAGTTATTCCTTCGACTAGTTTGAATTTTCCTTACCCGAGTTCATCACCTGGCTAAGGATGATGGTGGCATTGTGCCCACCAAAACCGAAGGAATTTGACATGACATGCTGCAGAGATGCGGGCCGGCAGGTGTTCGGTACATAATCCAGATCACATTCGGGATCGGGAGTTTCGTAGTTGATCGTAGGAGGTATCACCTGATCGCGCAGGGCCAGGGTGCATATCAGTGCTTCCAATGCACCAGAAGCACCAAGCAGGTGGCCGGTCATGGACTTGGTAGAAGAGACTGGAACTTGGTAGGCTTGTTCGCCAAAGACGGTCTTAATGGCTGCAGTCTCACTTTTGTCATTTAACGGTGTGCTGGTGCCATGCGCATTGATGTATTGGATCTCGTTCAGCTTGAGGTTGGCGTGCTCCAATGCATAGCGCATACATAAGGCTGCTCCCGCTCCATTTTCTGCTGGGGCGGAGATATGATAAGCGTCGTTGGTTGAACCATAGCCAGATACTTGCGCCAGTATCTGAGCACCGCGCGCCTGGGCATGTTCTTCCGATTCAAGCATTAAGATTGCCGAACCTTCTCCCATCACGAAGCCATCTCGATGCAAATCAAAGGGGCGCGAAGCGCGCTGTGGATCCTCATTGCGGGTAGATAAGGCAGTCATAACGCTTAATCCAGCCATGGCAATAGGAACAATTACGGCCTCACTGCCACCAGCCAGAACAACATCTGCTTGGCCTCGGCGAATCATTTCTGCTGCCTCACCGACAGCATTTGTACCGGTAGCACAGGCAGTCACCACAGCCATATTGGGACCGCGTAACCCGAGATGGATGGCAACCATTCCGGCAGCGGTATCAGGTAGCATCATGGGTACCAGGAAGGGACTGACACGACTCGGTCCACGCTCGAAAAAGATCTGCATCTGCTCAAAAAGTGTGCCTAATCCACCGATACCAGTTCCGATGATTACCCCGATACGATCGCGATTGCTATCATTAATTTCCAGTTTTCCATTTTCAACGGCTTGCATACAGGCAGCAACTGCGAACTGGGCAAAGCGATCCATGCGGCGGGCTTCGCGGGAACCGAAGAGAGCGGCTGGATCGAACTCTTTGACTTCCGCGGCAAAACGAGTCTTATATTCGCTGGCATCATAATGAGTTATTGGCCCGACTCCGGACCGTCCGGCCAGAATATGCTGCCATGTTGTCTCAGGGTTATTCCCAACAGGGCTGATCGTACCCAGGCCGGTAATAACAACTTTCTTATGCATACGTGCCTCCACTTGTGCGGGCGAAATTTGGTAGTGATAACCCCCAAGCGGCTGAAAGGAGGCGCTGGTATCCAGATTGGAACAATAAGACGCAAGAAACAAAATGCGCCTGTGGGTGCAGGCGCATCAAGAGGTAGTCATTTTTGACAGAATGGTGGCAGTCTTACAAACCAGTGATGGCCAGTTCTTCGCGTAATTGTTGCACATGCAGTCGGTCATGGGCGCTGGTGATTTCAACCATTTCAAATAATCGGGAAGGTCCGAAAATAGCATGCCGGGCAGGTCGCCGCCAGTCATCCGGCGCCAGGCTTTCGAGGGTCGCAAGCATTTCCAGACGCGCGGCAGTGAAGTCTTTTAGCGCCAGCCAGCCATTCTGTAATATATACTTGCGTTCTTCTGCCCAGCGGTCTGTGTCCATACCGGGGATGAATGGATTGTCCGATGAGAGAATTTTCCGCAAACGCGGCAGATTGACTTCCATATCTCCATCACGTAAGTGACACAGAATTTCTACGGGGGACCATGCAGGCGGACGGGATTGCAGGCTCCAGCGCTGCGCGGGCAGTTGGTCGCACCAGGTATCCATGACAGCCGGAGTAGAACGCAGGGTAGCCAAGGCTGCCTGAGAGGTCTTGTAATCTGGGAGTAAATGCTCGGGAGATGTGTTTTCCAGCCATGGAATCAGATCCTGTAAGGCGCCTGATCCATGTGCCTGCTGGTCCTGAATAATTGGCTCGGTAGAATTTACTTGAAAAGTCGCCAGCCCAAGCTGGCTGGCAGGGGCTATATCTCGCCTCGGATCATCCCCAACCATTACGATCGGTCCTTCAGGCCAGCCCAGATACGCCAGTATTTCAGCGAAATAAGCCGGGTTCGGTTTGGCAAAATGAAATGCATCATACGAGCTGACAATTTTAAAGGGATAGTGCTCAACCGGTAGTCCAGCCCAGGCCAGGCGATGTTTTACTGCCGCCAGCGGGAAAAGAGGGTTGGTAGCAATGGCGATCTGGTAACCCGCTGATAAAGCAGCTTCTACGACTTGAACAGCTTCTGGCCGAAATACGGACACATAATTTAGGCTGGGGAAGATTTCATCGTAGAACTCAGCCAGGACTTCACTCATATCTTGTTTGCGTAATCCCAGGGCTGGGTAAAACGCTGCACTAAAGACTTTCTCCAGAGTGCAATCTGGCTGGTTATTTTCTTCCATTAACCGTGTGGCAGCCAGGAGCTGGGGAACCATCTTTTCGGGAGGGACGTAAGGGGATAAATGCTTGGAGAGCGCCTTCAGATAGGATGGCAGAAAGTCATCCATGTGGTTGCCCAACAAAGTGTCGTCCAAATCGATGAGCAACGTTTTATTCAATATCGTCTCCCGTGAAAACTGCTGGCAGTGGATGACATTCCCCACAGCCGATCTGTGGTTCAGTAACACTACGCTGTGTTTTCTGACAATATGCCCGAATTTGCACCTGTTGATGAATGAACGGAAACGGCCTGCCCAGGCTAGGGGTCAGTATCATGTGCTGGCAGGCGTTTGCCAGCAGGATGTCTGGCACCGGGCATGTGCTGCATAAGCCGGGTTTCCATGCCAATGGCGGTAATGCGTTAGCAAGCAAGCGGCATTCTTCATGCTCGCGCCCGCGAAAATAATCCCCATAAAAATATCGGCATTCTTTACCGGCTGGTGTGCGCATAATTGATAATCGGAAAAATTGGTACCTGTCTAGACGCGGGTAAGATATGATCCATTCCGGGTGTCCACGCGTACGGTATCTCCAGCGACCACAAAGGCAGGCACTGAAACCTGCAAGCCTGTTTCGGTGATCACTTTTTTATTGACACCGGTGGCAGTATCGCCACGTACAGCAACATCTGCTTTGGTTACCAGTAAATCCACCGAGGTGGGTAGCTCTATATCTAATGGCTTGCCTTCATAGAAAGTTAACTTAACTTCCAGGCCTTCTTTCAGATAATTCGTGGCGTCACCCAACACTTCTTTATTCAGAGCAGGTTGTTCGTAGGTTTCCAGGTCCATAAAGTGATAAAACTCACCATCTGTATATAGAAATTGGACGTTATGGTAATCCAGACGTACATCTTCAACCCGATCACCAGAAGTGAAAGTCATCTCCAGATTCGTTCCCGAACGCAGATTAAGCGTTTTTACTTTGATGGTGGCATTACCGCGGCCCGGCTTGTGGTGGTGGTAGTCCAATACCTTGAATAGATTGCCATCCAGGACAAAGGTCACACCTTTGCGTAGATCATTTACGTCGATCATAATTAGCCTCACTTACTTAAAAAATAAATTTATCTTACATGCCCGGAAAATGGACCCTTTCAGGGTCGATTGGGGCATAAAATCGAAACACATTTGCTCAGCGTTTCACAACCCAAGGATTATAGCCCACGCCACTAGGGGTGGCAAGGGGCACTCTTTCAGGCGGGGTGTTGTTCGATTTAGATTACAGCGTATTGTGGTAAACTTAAGAAAATTTCAGATCCTGTAAAACGTTGGGAGGGTCGCATGGTCGCCGTCAGTCGAAAAATTGTCTACATTGAAGACGAGCAAGAAATGATTGACCTGGTCAGACTGATCCTCGCTCGCAAGGGATACGAGGTGATTGGAGCCAGTGGTGGTAGAGAAGGCCTTGATCTGGCGCGCCGGCTGCTGCCTGATGTCGTCTTACTGGATCTGATGATGCCCGACATGGACGGTTGGGAAGTGTACCAACAAATGAAGGCAGATGCTGTGACTCGTCACATACCAGTGATCGTGGTGACCGCCAAGGCACAAAACATCGATAAAGTACTGGGCCTGCATATCGCAAAGGTTGAAGACTATATCTCCAAGCCTTTCAGCCCAAAGGAATTACTGGATAGTTTGGAGCGAGTGCTGGCAGGTTCAGGTACTTCTTAGGCGCAGGGTGAATCTCCACCTCTAAAGGCTTGGTTGGGGTGGTTTGAATCAGTAGTATGCAACAGGTAGTCATTCGGAATTTAAGCGTATCAAACGCAGCCTTGTTCAAAGCCCATTATTGCGATTCTTTCTGGAGTCGCTTACGTGGGCTTACTTTTCGCCGTACACTGCCCCCTCACGAGGGAATCCTGTTAGTTCAAGGACGCGAAAGTCGCATGGATGCATCCATTCACATGCTGGGTGTTTTTATGGACCTGGCTGTGATCTGGGTCAATGCCAGGCAGGAAGTGGTGGATGTGCAGCTGGCGCGTTCCTGGCGCCCGGCTTATTTTCCTAAGACATCCGCTCAATACATACTGGAATTGGATGCAGTATATATAGATGCATTTAAAATTGGGGATCGGGTTGAATTCGCTGATGAACGTGTCGCATCGATATCAAAAGATATATAGTTCAGGTTGGTGGCTGGCCTTGATGTCTGTGCTGGTGACCCTGGTGCTGCCTGGTCGTGGTTTGGCTCAGGAAATTGCGCCTGAAGGCCCGGTCTATGTGGTCCAGGAGGGGGATACTCTATGGTCTATCGCCCAACAGTTTGGGGTTAGCCTGGATGAAATGATCACCTATAACCAGATCAGCGATGCCAATCAGGTTGGTATTGGAGCGCGACTAGTAATCCCAGGCCTGGATGGGGTCAGTGGTGAGTTGGTGACCCAACCCATTGGTTTTGGAGAAAACCTGCTCAGCCTGAGCCGGCGCTACCAGGCGCCTGTAGACGTGCTGGCTCGTCTTAACCACTTAACCAGCCCCTCTGAATTGTACGTTGGGCGCAATCTGATATTACCGGTTCAGGAAGAAGTGCAGGCCTTGGGAGATCGGATCAGTCTGTCTGCTGGCCAAACGATCTTGGAAGCAGCCGTCTTACACGGCAGCAACCCCTGGATGCTGGCTGTCCTGAATGATTTACCAGGCCCAGCCAGAATCTTAGCCGGAGAGGTGTACCATGCGCCGGGAACGGCGGTGGGTGGACCTGGAGCGCTGCCAGGTGAAATTCAAGCCCTGCAACTCGATCCGGCCCCATTGGTGCAGGGAAAAGCCGCCGTGATACGTCTGGACGGGCAGGCAGGTTTAACCGTACAAGGGACTTTACTCGATAGGAAATTTGATTTTTTCACCCAGGGTAATGGCAGTTATTTTGCCATGCAGGGTGTGCATGCCATGATTGAGCCAGGTCTGTATCCGTTAGCGATCCAGGGGACATCGGAGTCCGGGGTGGAATTCTCCTTTTCCCAGGAGGTGTACATCCGCTCTGGTAACTACCCTCTGGATCCAGTGCTGATCGTGAGTCCGGAGACTGTGGATCCAGCAGTTACTCGCCCTGAAGATGCACAATGGACCAATCTGGCGCAGCCGGTTACTTCGCAGAAACAATGGGCAGGCATGTTTGAAGCCCCGGTCCCGAAGGAATTCGCCGAGTGTTGGCCTTCACAATTCGGCAACCGGCGCTCCTATAACGGGAGTCCCTATAGTTTTTTTCACACAGGGTTAGATTTTTGTGGCGGGGTGGGTACAGAGATTTATGCCCCGGCGGCAGGAACGGTAGTCTTTGCAGGACCTCTGACCGTGCGTGGCAATGCGACCATGATAGACCACGGTTGGGGAATTTACTCGGGATACATGCATCAGTCCGAAATCATGGTCTCTTTTGGAGATCAGGTTGAGCCCGGCCAGTTGATTGGCCTGGTGGGCAACACTGGACGGGTCACAGGACCCCATCTGCATTTTGAAATTTGGGCAGCGGGTGTCCAGGTCGATCCTATGGATTGGTTACTACAGGAGTTTCCGTAATTATTCGCTGTCTGGCGCCATCTCTCCTGAGATATCCTCTCCGTCTTCATCGTCGACCTCAAAGACACCATTTTCATAATCTTCTAGAACCTTGCGAGCCTGTGCTAAATACCCAGAGGGGACTAATATTTCTACTCTCCCGAATTCACCAATCGTGAGTCCATAAACTTTCCCGGCGCCTTCTTGTGATAGCGTTACAGGGATACCCTGAGCGACCAAAAGACCGCGCATGATTTCGGCGTTTAATTCACCATCTGCATCAGTGAGGAAGTCCCAGGTTTGATCTGCCATCAGTTCACTCCAAATTCTGTCAGCCTGACCATTCTCATACTCATCAGGAAGATTCAGGTCTTGTCATATCCAATTATAATAATTAAACCGCAATATTATCTTACAGTCCATCTGTCGTGTATAATTAGAGTGCCTGGTCAGGCGCAAAGTGTTATTTTGGCGCGCCATGTGCCCGGCAAGTAAGCAAAATAGAGGCAATCAATGGTTATGGTTTCTACTTCATTGTTGAGCGAAGATTATTGGAAGCACTTCGATGTAAATGGCGACGATGTGGAATATCTTTATACCACATTGTTGGAACGTGAAACGCCTTTGACGACAGAGGAGTTGATCGCCGCCCTTGTGGAAGAGCGCATCCGGCAGGAAATCCTGTTGTTGGAAAAACAACGCACTGCTGGAGGGGATACCTATCTTCCCAAGAATTCTTACATCATCGGTCAGAAACTTGTATTTCCAGTTTTCAATTGGCAATCGGGAAGCGTGGTTGATCTCCGGCCAGGAAAAAATCCAGAAATCGGCACCTTTGAAGTAATCCGAGTGCAATTTGATAATGGCGACAAGCGCCAGTTTGTAGCAGGATTGGCAGAGCATAAACTCAACCAACCGCTCGAAGCGCGCGACGCACCCTCTGAGATGGATATGCAGTCCGTACTCGATGAATATGGCGAGGATTTAAAAATTGCTCTCGAAGAGGAATTCGCGTCTAATCCAGATTTTGTGCGCATCGCCGGTCGCTGGTTTCCACGCGCCCTGCTGGTAGATGTAAATGTTGGGCATCTAAATCTTGCTGAAGCTGTATTGGATATGTCGGGGGGGGGACCTATTTCTACGACTGATCTGATCGAGCAGATTGATCTCAATGCAGACGTCAATCCTAAATTGATCGAATTTTCTCTTGATCTGGCATTGCAAGAAGATCCACGTTTTGATGAAGTTGGCCCTGCGGGACAGGTGCTGTGGTTCCTGCATCGCCTGGAGCCAGCCGAGGTGTTAGAACCGCCGCTTTATCTGCGTTATGCCGGGCTTGAATACGACCGCTCGCTAATGACAGAAAGCATGATCGGGCTGGAGAGTGAGCTGGGAGATGAGCTATCCCCGATAAAAAGCACTTTCCAGGATCAAGACGAAGTTCTGATCAATCTTATCTACCCACACTGGCGATCGGGCACATTGCCGTTATCGGCCCGCCTGCGCCACCTGTTCCCCACGGCATATGAAGCGCCCCGCATTCGCTTCATGTTAGTCGATGGTGATAGTGGGGATAAGTTCCCCGGATGGGTTGTACCGGAGAAACGCTATGTATTCGGTTTACATGATTGGTATACCAAACAAGGCCTGGTGCCTGGAAGTCAGGTGAGTGTCAGACAAGGGAACGAGCCTGGAGAGGTTGTTATCGGGACGAGCTCACGGCGCTCCAGTCGTGAATGGGTACGAACTGTGCTGGTCGGTTCAGATGGTGGCCTGGTTTTCGCGATGTTAAAACAGGTGATCAATGCAGTTTTTGATGAACGGATGGCGATTGCCGTCCCGGATACAGAAGCTGTCGACCAGGTTTGGCTGCGCTTGCAAAAAGAGCGTACGCCTTTCGAAAAAACCGTCGTCAACACAGTGCGTGAGCTGGCCAAGTTGAATCCGCAGAGTCACGTGCATGCCAGCGAGTTGTATGCGGCTGTGAATGTGATCCGGCGCTGTCCGCCTGGCCCAATCCTGGCGCTGCTGGCTTCACGGCCCTGGTTTGTGCATGTTGGCGATCTGCATTTTCGGTTTAATGATTCGGAGTATTCATAAGCAACGATTTTTCTATGCCAGATCTACTGGTCGGCATGTTCTGGTTTATTTGATACGGAGGCACCTTTAGTGACTGATCCACGGCGCATAAGCCTCGTTAAGCCTACCCTGCAAACTCATTTCCATATCGACTTTGACTGGTGGAGTCAAGTCGACCGAGATTGGCGCGTCTATCTACTTAGTTATCTCTGCCCGGAGCACCAGGAAACTTATGCCAATACGGGTGTTGATGAGATGGTAGATTGGGTAGACCCGGAGACTGCTGAAGTTCAACAGGTGGATGGCGTGCAGCATATCTTAATTACGCATTGCGCCCGCCAACAGTCGTTTATTTCCGAGCAAAATACGCTGGTCGATTCGGTTTTTCGTTTGTTTCTTGCCAATGGTAATACACCGATGACCCCCATTGAGTTGGCTGAAACCCTCGGTCGCCAGCCGGAAGTGATATTACGTACTCTTACGGGCACGCGCGTTTATAAGGGATTACGGCCCTGCTTGGATTAGTCGTTTTTGCCCCCGTAGCTCAATGGACAGAGCAAGTGCCTTCTAAGCACGAGGTTGTGGGTTCGAATCCCGCCGGGGGCGCTCAAGGATGTCTCCCTACTCATCTACGGAATTTGTCGATGGTTATACAAGACAGGAGTGAGAGCCATGATTGTGACAGCTCCAAAACCTGATGATCCTTCTAACCCGCGTCAATGGACGCATGATCCTTTTGCTTTTGGTGAGCCTGGGTCTGGTTTTTGGCGTTTGAATGTCCGCACGCCTTTATGGCGCCCACCGACAGACGTTTTTGAAACGGAAGATGCGCTCGTCGTGCGTTTGGAAATTGCCGGGATGCGCGAATCCGATTTTGTGATTGAACTGGATGGACGTTTCCTGTCTATCCGTGGCACACGCCCAGATGCCAACGAACGTCGTGCTTTTCACCAGATGGAAATCCGATTTGGCGAGTTTAGTGTTGAGATCGAGCTGCCCGTACCTGTTCAATCTGACCTGGTCGAAGCGACTTACCGGGACGGGTTTTTGCGCCTGGTTCTCCCAAAAGCATTTCCCAAGCAGATCCATATTGAAGAGTAAGCTATCAGAATGGAAGGCTAAATGCCTGCATCACGTTGGAATTCGAATTTATTAGAAATGTTGAATTGGCTTAAGGAAGAAGAAGCTTCAATGGAGGAATTTCTGCTGCGACCAATCCAAACGCGGGTGCTTTCGGACGAGGCTGGTGAAGGCGATGCTTCTAGCCGGGAGCAGAACAGCCAGAGCCAGATCCCACCCGTGCTTCCGATACTGCCCTTGCGCGGTTTGGTAGTTTATCCCCAGACGGCAGTCCCATTGACGATTGGACAACCTCGTTCGATCCGCCTTGTGGATGAGGTGATGAGCAGTGACGAGCGGCTGATCGGGTTGGTTGCTTCACGCGACCCTGATCTGGAAACCCCTGAACCAGAAGATCTGTACCCTGTTGGTACGGTAGCGATTGTTCACCGTTTATTCCGCGCCCCAGATGGTACCATTCGTCTGGTTGTGCAGGGCATGGCGCGATTCCGCCTGGGTGAATTTATCCAAAACGAGCCATATCTCAAGGCGCATATTGAACTTATTCCAGAGGTGGTTGAGGAAGGGTTGGAGTTGGAGGCGCTGGCGCGTAACGCTCGCACCCAATTCGAGCATATCGCGGATATGATCCCGTCCATCCCGCGGGAGTTGGTGGCATCGGTTACTGCGCTGGAAGATCCACTGGAGACAGTCTATACGATTTCGAATTTCCAGCGTATGGACCTCAGTGACGCACAGGAATTGTTGGAAATCGACTCGGCTTCCGAAAAACTGCGGCGTCTGGTTAACATCCTGGCACACGAAGCCGAAGTGCTCGAAATCGGTCAAAAGATTCAAAATGAAGCTCGCTCGGAGATCGAAAAGGTCCAGCGGGAATACTTTCTGCGTGAGCAGTTAAAAGCAATCCAACGCGAGCTGGGTGAGGCAGATGAGCAGGCGGTTGAAGTTGAAGAATTTCGCCAGAAAATTGATACAGCGCAAATGCCCGAGGAAGCCGAAAAACAAGCTCGCCGTGAGCTGGAGCGATTATCACGCCTGCCTACAGCTGCAGCTGAATATGGTGTGATCCGGACATACCTGGATTGGCTCACCTCTTTGCCCTGGTCATCAACGACCAGCGATAATCTGGATATCAGCCATGCTCGGGAAGTGCTCGACCAGGATCATTTTGGTCTGCAGGATGTCAAGGAACGCATCCTGGAATATCTGGCGGTGCGCAAGCTGCGCCTGGAGCGCGCCGAGGAGCTTTCCCAGGAACCGGTTGATGAAATCCACCGGTTACGGGAGGGAGTGATCTTGTGTTTTGTCGGTCCTCCTGGGGTAGGGAAAACCTCACTCGGACGCTCGATTGCCCGGGCAATGGGGCGCAAATTCGTGCGTATTTCCCTGGGCGGCATGCGTGATGAAGCAGAAGTGCGCGGCCATCGCCGTACTTATATTGGGGCTATGCCAGGGCGCATCCTTCAATCTGTTCGGCGGGTCGAGAGTCGTAATCCGGTGTTCATGTTGGATGAGGTAGATAAGTTGGTCTTTGATTTTCATGGGGACCCTGCTTCGGCGCTTTTGGAAGTGCTGGACCCTGAACAGAATGCTGAGTTCCGGGATCATTATCTAGAAGTGGCTTATGATCTCTCCCAGGTGTTTTTTATCACGACGGCAAACTTGCTTGAGCCGATCCCTGGACCGCTGCGTGACCGTATGGAGATCATCTCTCTGGCAGGCTACACAGAAAACGAAAAAATTGCTATCGCGAAGGGCTATTTGATACCACGCCAGTTGCGGGAAAATGGTTTGCGCAGCCAGGAAGTCATCTTCACGGATGAGAGTTTGCAGCAAATTATTCGATCCTATACGCGCGAAGCCGGGGTGCGCAATCTGGAACGCGAAATCGGGGCAGTCTGCCGCAAGCTGGTTACACAGATTGCGGAGGGTAAGGTCGAGAATACAGTAGTCTCCGAAGAAAACATTTCTGAATTGCTGGGCCGCCCCAAGTTTTATGCTCTGGAAGAAATCGCCGAGCGCACATCGCTCCCTGGAGTTGCTACAGGTCTGGCGTGGACGCCGGTTGGCGGAGAGGTGTTATTTATCGAAGCCACGCGCATGCCGGGAAATAAGGGTTTTCAGGTAACCGGCTCGATCGGCAATGTAATGCAAGAATCTGCCAGAGCTGCACTGTCTTATGTGCGCTCGCGGGCGTCTCGGCTCGGTTTGGAAGAAGATTTTTTTGAGAACACAGATATTCATTTGCATGTGCCAGCTGGCTCACAACCGAAAGATGGCCCTTCGGCTGGCGTGGCTATGGCGGTGGCGTTAGTCTCACTGATTTCAGGTCGTCCGGTTCGGGCAGATGTGGCGATGACCGGTGAAATCACCCTGCGCGGTCAGGTGCTACCGGTTGGTGGGGTCAAAGAGAAGGTTCTGGCAGCCCATCGTTTTGGATTAAAAACAGTCTTCTTGCCAGCGCGTAATGAAGCTGATCTGGATGATTTGCCAGAAGATGTACGCAAGGATGTTCAATTCGTGTTTGCCGACAAAATTGAAGATGTTCTGGAGGGCGCCTTGGATGAAGTTGTAATCCCGGAGGCACAGAAGCCAACCGAACCGGCTGTGGTGCAATGACATGGCCGATCAGACGAAGTTAATGGTAATTGAAGACGATGCCACGATGGGCTTACTGCTGGAGACTCTCCTGCAGTTGGAAGGATATCACGTAGTGCAAGTAAAAAAAGAATATAGTTTGGATGAAATGGTGAACGCAGTGCGGTATGAGAAACCGGCCTTGGTGCTGTTGGATGTCCATCTGGGGAAGGTGAACGGGTTTGATCTTTTGAACCAATTGCGGAAGGACCAGGATTTAAAACTTACCCGAGTGCTGCTCTCCTCGGGGGTAGATTACGAGCAACACAGCCAGGAGTCTGGTGCAGATGGATTTATTATGAAACCTTATATGCCGGATGAATTGATGGGCAAGATTAAGAAAGCCTTGGGAGCCTGAAATGCCAAAGAAACGCGCATCTTCCTCTATGCAATGGTATACCGTTGATTTGCATCTCCATACACCGGCTTCCAGCGACTTCCAGCAACCGGAAGCAACATACCTCGATATTTTGTATCGCGCTGAGGCGCGCGGCCTGAACGCCATCGCGCTGACGGACCACAACACGGTTGCTGGTTACCGCAAGATTCGCGATGAAATGCAGCAACTCGAGCTCCTGGAGAAGCTGGATCGCATGATGCCGGAAGAAAGACACAAGCTTAATGAATATCGTCGCTTGTTGGGAAAAATCGTTGTCTTTCCTGGTTTCGAATTCACCGCTACCTTCGGTTTCCATATCCTGGGTATTTTTCCGCCTGAGAAACCTTTGCGCGAAATTGAACATTTACTGCTCGATCTGAATATTCCTCCTGACCAGCTGGATTATGGCTCGGCAACCGTAGGGGCTACCACAGACGTTCTGAGCGCTTACCAGATGATCCATGAGGGGGGAGGTCTGGTCATTGCTGCACATGCCAATTCAAGTAACGGTGTAGCCATGCGTGGATTTTCATTTGGTGGGCAGACCAAAATTGCCTACACTCAGGATCCTCATCTGCACGCCCTGGAAGTTACCGACCTGGAACTCAAAACACCACGCGCTACGGCCGCATTTTTTAATGGCACAAAACCTGAATACCCACGCCGGATGCACTGTATTCAAGGCTCGGATTGCCACCGCTTGATCACTGATCCGGTCCGCAGGAAGAATCTGGGGATTGGCGACCGGGCGACGGATATGCTCCTGCCTGATTTAAGCTTTGATTCATTGGTTGAATTGTTCACCAGCAATGATTTTGCTCGCTCTCGCCCACATCGCGCCAAGGCTGAGCCAGCTTACGATTTTATCTATTCTGCACGTGAGGAAGGTTCCAGCATTGTCCAGGAATTTCACGAAAGTATGACAGTGCGGGGAGGAAAACGTTACGCCATTATCGCCGATGTGTGCGCCTTTGCCAATACCAATGGCGGTACCATCTATATTGGCATGAGTGATAAACCTGCAGAGCCTGTGATAGGCGTGCCTGACCCAGAACAGGCGACCCAGCAATTAGAGATGGAAATCAGCAATCGCATCAGCCCACCCCTGCAGTGTACTGTGGATGTGCATGAAGCTGGTGGCAAGAAGATTTTGCGTGTGCTGGTCCCGCGCGGGGGTGACCCGCCCTATGCAGTGGATGAGAACAAAATTTATGTGCGTTCGGAAACTGAGACTGGTCTGGCTGTGCGCGATGAGATCGTCAGCCTGGTGACGCGCAGCCCCAAATTGACCACCAAAACGGTTGAAGTGCGACCGGCTGAAACCAAAGAGCCTCCGATTGAAGTAGCCTATGAGAGACAAGAGGATACAGCTCCGCGCACCGGCGTGGAGGTCGTCTCAGTACAAGAACGTGACGGCGCGCACTATTATTCGATGCGCGACTTGCGCAATGGCAATGTGGTGCAGAATGTGACGCGCACTTCTGCCCGGCGTTTATGGCATTATGCGATTACGCGCTATTCCGAGCTGGCAGGAGATCTTTCCAAGGTCGCAATCGATTGGCAGGGGAATCTGGGCTTGATCAACCGTCAAAAACAAGGCAATTTTACCCGTTATGACCTGGTGCAGCGCACGCAAGATGGTTATCGTTTCTTTTTTGGTGTCACGGATGATGGAGTTCACGGCCCGTGGAAGCAGCTGCTGGGCCATGAAGACGATTGATGCCTTGAAGCCTCAGATTTCTATCCGCCCTATTCGTTTCCCGGATGATCTGCAGGCAGTGCTTGAATTGTGGAGTACTGCTGGACCAGGCGTGCACATTGGGCGATCGGATACCCCTGAGGAAATCCAGAAGAAGCTGGCGCGTGACCCGGACCTTTTTTTAGTTGCGGAGCATGATGGCCACCTGGTCGGCGCCGTATTGGGTGGTTTTGACGGGCGTCGCGGGTTGGTGTATCATCTTGCTGTAAGCTCAACGTATCGACGCCAGGGGCTGGGTGAGGCGCTGATGCAGGCTGTCGAAGCCCAACTGCGGGCTAAAGGTTGCTTGCGCTATTATTTGCTGGTCACACAGGATAATGAATCTGCGATAGATTTTTACGAGCAACGCGGCCACGAGCGTTTGCCGCTGCATGTTTATGGGAAGGATCTTATTTAAGTGACTCGCGACCTCAGTGCGACCCCGCTAAGGGTTGGAATTTTGACCGTTTCGGACCGATCTTCGCGCGGCGAACGCCTGGATATTTCTGGCCCGACTTTAGAAGCGGTTGTAGTCGCCCAAGGGTGGCTAGTTGTCCAGATTGCCATCGTGCCAGATGAAGTGGCTGTATTACAAGAGACACTGGCGGGTTGGTGTGACGCGCACAGCATGGATGTCTTGCTCACTACCGGAGGTACAGGGTTCAATCGCCGGGATGTGACTCCCGAGGCTACGCTGGCTGTCATTGATCGAAGTGCGCCTGGTCTGGCTGAGGCGATGCGCGCTGCCAGCCTGCAGGTGACTCCGCATGCCATGCTCTCGCGAGCCACCGCAGGTATTCGAGGCAGCACGTTAATTGTCAATCTACCAGGCAGCCCACGCGGGGCAGTGGAGAACTTGAATGTTATCCTGCCTGTCTTACCGCATGCTGTTCAATTGTTACGGGAAGATCCCCAGGCGGAAGCTGGTCACCAAAAGGGATAACAAAGAGGCGTATAATATCCAGGTGCTACGCATGGGTGGGAGAAAATAAAACCTATTTTTCTGCCCTGCGTAATCATTAGAAGCTATCTCAAAAAAAAAGATAAAGGGTGTGTTTTTCGGCGGCGCAGCCGCCGAAAAACACACCACCCACATTTTTGAGATAAGTTACAAACTAATAAGCGCAAAAGCGTTTCAGGAATGGGCAGGCATGGAGAATTTCGAAACGGAAATTATTCCCGATCCAGAACCGGATCTCCCCGAAGATAACAACCGTGGGAGTGTACGGCGTTTTATTATTGATGTTTTGGAAACAGTCGTACTTTCGTTAGTCTTGTTCCTGGGGATCAATGCGATTTCTGCTCGCATCCGCATTGAATCAATCAGTATGCAGCCTACTCTTTATGCAGGCGACTATGTGATAGTAAATAAGGTTGCTTATAAAATGGGCGAGCCGGAACGCGGTGATGTGGTTGTTTTTCATTACCCTCCCGACCCAGGTCGCGAGCCATATATCAAGCGAGTTATAGGCCTGCCGGGTGATACTGTCGTGGTACGAGATAATCAAGTGATCGTGAATGGCAGCGTTTTAGAAGAGCCGTACATCAATTCTGCGCCAAACTATGACGGTGAATGGCAGGTGCCTGCGAATTCGTTATTTGTATTAGGCGATAATCGTAACAATTCATCCGATTCACACAGTTGGGGGATGGTGCCATTAAAGAATGTGATAGGCAAAGCTGAGGTTGTTTATTGGCCGCCCTCAGAATGGAAAGCATTGAATACCAGCAGCGCAGTAGCTTCTGATAACTGATCCTCAATACACCTTGCAAGTTAGATCGACCGGCTCGAGTAGATGACCCGAGAGCCGGTTGATTTTGCTTAATTGTGGAGTATCTGGCGGGCGATCACCAGGCGCTGAATTTCACTGGTGCCTTCACCTATCGTCATCAGGCGGGCGTCGCGATAAATCCGTTCAACCGGGAAATCTCGACTATAACCATACCCACCATGGACCTGGATGGCATTGCGGCATACACGCTCACCCATTTCAGTAGCGAATAATTTTGCCATGGCGGCTTCCTGAGTGTACGGTCGCCCTTCACCTTTTAGCCAGGCTGCATAACGGACGAGCAAGCGCGCGGATTGGATCTCGGTGGCGGCATCAGCCAGCATCCATTGGATGGCCTGGTGCTCCGCCAGCGGCTGCCCGAAAGTTTGTCTCTCCTGCGCGTATCGTAGAGCTTCTTCGTAGGCTGCCTGGGCCAGTCCAACTGACAGCGCCCCAATACTCACTCGCCCGCCATCCAGTACGCTCAGAGTCTGGCGTAAACCAGCACCAGGCTCGTCAAGGACATACTCGAAAGGCACAGTTACGTTTTCGTAGTTGACTGCATGCGTGGGAGAACCTTTGAGCCCCATCTTTTTCTCAGCGGGACCAATCTGCAAACCAGGAGTATCCGTTGGGACAACGATCAAACTAAGCGAATGCGATCCTTTGTCTTTGCCGGTACGCACCAGGGTGATAATAAAATCGGCTACGCTGGCGTTTGTGCACCACATCTTATTGCCGTTAATCACCCATTCATTTCCAACTTTTTCAGCTTTGGTTAACACCCCACCTTTTAAGTCCGATCCGGCGCCTGGTTCGGTGAGCGCCAGGGCGGCCAGTTTTCCAGATCCGCTGGCGACGGGAGGCAGGAAGGTCTCTTTGAGCGCCTGACTGCCGAACAAAGCGATCGGCGCGCACCCTAATCCATTGTGGGCTGCAATTGCCAGAGCAGTGCTGCCACATCCCCAACCCAGCTCTTCAATTGCGATCGCAGCTGAAACAGAATCTACACCTGCCCCGCCAAACTCCTCAGGAACGTTGAGACCCAGTAAGCCCAACGGACCCATTTTGCGAACTGCTTCCTGGTTAAAGCGTGCCTCTTCATCGACCTCGCGAGCACGTGGTTTGACTTCTTGCGCAACAAACGCGTGCACTGCAGCACGCCACATAGATTGCTCTTCGGTTAAGTCGAAATTCATGATAGCCCTCCCATAAACGATAGTTGTGGTTAGAGGTTAGCTGGTTTGATAGGCGATCAGGACTACACCCAGTTCTTTTTCAAGTTTCTGAAGTATCTCTAGTTGTGCGGGGGTTAGCTGCGCCACCGGGTAAACTGGTTCCAAAGCGAGGATTGTCGCCCCCATAGCTTCTTCGAGCGTGCGTAATTTTTTCAAGCTGGCCTCATCTAAATTTGCGATACGCATGCGGGGTGTTGGCATTTAGATCTCCTTTACAATGCTCTGCGGATTTCTTCCACAGCTTCTGGATTTACCAGGGAAGATGTATCGCCCGGGTCCTCGCCCAGGTAAGCTGCCCGGATCATTCGGCGCATGACCTTGGCGTTGCGCGTCTTGGGTAGATCGGTGACAAAATAGATCGCTTTAGGGGCGAGAGACTTGCCCAGATTGTTGACCAGGTGCTGGTAGAGCTCCTGGCGCAGTTCTTCACAAACTCCACAGCCCACCGCCAGGACACAGTAGACAACCAGGGCATTACCCTTAATTTCGTCAGGTATGCCGATGGCGGCAGCTTCAATCACATTGGGATGCTGCACCATCAGCGATTCTATTTCAGCCGGCCCCAGACGCTTGCCAGCCACCTTGATCGTATCATCTGAACGACCCAGGATGTACCACATCCCATCGGAATCCACGGCGGCGAAATCCCCATGCTGCCAAACACCCGGATAGCGCGACCAGTAAGTATCCATATAGCGCTGAGGATCACCCCAAAATCCGCGTGTCATCCCGATCCAGGGGGCTTTGATAACCAGTTCACCAACCTGCCCTTGCAGCGACTGTCCCTCTTCGTCGAAAATATCCGCCGCAATCCCAGGGCAGGCAGCCGAGAAAGCGCATGGTTTGAGAGGGAGTAAGGGATTACCCATCACAATGCCCCCCGAGATTTCTGTGCCGCCGGAATAGTTGATGATCGGACGCCGGCCTTCACCCACTTCCTGGAATAACCACATCCATGGGGCAGGATTCCATGGCTCACCTGTCGAAGCGAAAAAACGCAGCGAGGAAAGATCATGTTTGCGAAAAAACTGGTTGCCATGCGGGATCAGTGCGCGTACCAGCGTGGGCGAGACACCCAATGTGGTGATGCGATGGCGGGCTACCAGCGCCCACAAACGGTCTGGTTCGGGGTAATCGGGGGCACCGTCGTAAATTAGAAAAGTTGCGCCGAGTAAGAGTGTGCCGAAAACCAGCCAGGGACCCATCATCCAGCCCATATCTGTCATCCAGTAAATCAAGTCGCCAGGATGGACGTCGGTTCCAAAGGCCATATCTTGAGCAGCCTTGATGGGGAATCCGCAGTGAGTGTGGACAGCGCCTTTGGGGCGACCGGTGGTCCCTGATGTGTACAAGATCATCAGGATATCTTCGGCGGCGGTAAGTTCGGCTTCACAGGCGTCTGGTTGGTTTTCAATCAGACTCTGCCATCCGTAGTCGCGCCCGTTCATCATCGGAATATCCAGCCCCACTCGCTCGAGGACGATCACGTACTGTAAGCTAGGAACCTGCTCGGCGGCTTTATCTACAATGGATTTCATCTCCACGCGTTTGCCGCGCCGCAATGCGCCATCGACTGTAAAGATTGCTTTGGCATTGGCGTCAGCCAGGCGTGTAGCAATGGCTCCAGGACCATAACCGGAGAAAAGCGGTAAGATCACTGCCCCGATGCGCGCAATTGCCAGGAGTGCAGTGACTATCTCGGGCACCATAGGCATGAAAAGACCAACAACATCGCCTTTGCCACATCCCAAAGAACGTAAAGCATTAGCAACTTGATTGACCTGGCGCGCCAGGTCTCCATAGGTTAAAGTGCGTGTTGTACCTTCCTCACCCTCCCAGATTAAGGCGGGGCGCGAGGCAGCGGGTGTATCCAGGTAGCGATCCAGGCAGTTGGTGGTGATATTCAGCCGGGCATCCTGGCACCAGATTGGCCATGCTGGACCACGGCTCATATTTAATACTTGTGTGTAGGGTTGTTGAAAACGGATATCCAGGAAATTCAGCACAGCTTCCGTGAACCAGGTCGGGTCTTCTGTGGAGCGGTGCATCAATTCAGCATAGTTCTGGATGCGGTGCTGTCGCATAAAATGGGTCAGGTTTGCCCGTTCGATATAGTCCGGCCCCGGATGCCAAACAATGTTGCCCCCAAAGTCGAATGTATCACTCATCAGCGGATCTCCTTTGGCGAAGGATCCGGTAAATACCGGCATAATCTGGATGATTAGGATGTATTCTATATGTAATTGGGAGAACCTGCAACCTTATTGGAAATAGAAATATTCTATTTAACTGATGGTATAATTTCGGCAGCAGTAACAAATCAATTGAGGTGATTGGGATGATTGTGAACAACCTGTAACAGAATCTTTTTTTGAGCATCACCACGGAATTTGCGGATTTGCCGGGAGCGGATGCTCGCGGTTTTTGTTTTTAAAAGGCAGGTTGTCAATGTTAAAAATTTCGAACCTCTCGAAATCCTACGGGATTGAAACTATCCTTAAAGATATAAACCTGGTGGTCAGCCCGGGCGAAAGATTGGGCTTGATCGGGTCGAATGGCAGTGGAAAAACGACCCTGTTGCGCTTAATTGCCAGCCATGAGCAAGCGGATTCGGGGAGCATCCGGCTGGATCCGCCTGGTTTGCGCATAGGTTATCTACCGCAGGGGCAGCATCCTCGCCCATCCGATACTTTGGAATCTTATTTGTCAGGTCCTGAAAATGGTCTGCAAGTCATCGAGCAGGACCTCACACGTCTGGCAGAAAAGCTGGCCGGGACCCCCCAGGATATATTGTTACAACAAACCTATGATCTGGCGCTATACCGCCTGGAACAGGCGGTTGTGTTCGAGAGGCATGCACCGCTCGCACTGGCGGGGCTTGGTTTGGGTGGACTATCCAAACAACTGCCTGTTGCCTATTTGAGTGGTGGTCAGAAAACACGCCTGGCGTTAGCGGGTATTTTGCTCGCTCAGCCCCAACTGCTCTTATTGGATGAACCTACAAATCATCTGGATATCGAGATGTTGGAGTGGTTGGAAGACTGGCTGTGCAGCTCGCCTCAATTGACCACTTCGGGGATGCTGATTGTCTCGCATGACCGGGCATTTTTGGATCGCATTGCTACCGGAATCCTGGAACTTGACCCAGCAACGCACACCCTGCGCTCGTTTTCGGGAAATTACTCAGCTTATCTCGAACAAAAAATCGTAGAGCAAGAGAAGCGTTGGCAGGCTTACCGCGATCAGCAAGATGAAATTGGGCGGCTGCGTCGTTCGGCGAGCGCCATACGCAGTGTGGCTCGTTTTCGCAAGGGTGGTAAGGCGGACACCAATGATAAATTTGCCAGAGGTTTCTTTGGCAACCGCAGTGCAGGAACTGTCCGGCGGGCAAAAGCTCTGGAGCAGCGCCTGGAGAAACTTCGAACCGAAGACCGCCTGGAAAAACCGCGCTCCACCTGGCAGATGAAATTGGATTTTGGGGTCGCGTCTGCCAGCTCGCGCGACACCTTGCTCCTGGATGAGCTATCCATTGGATACGATGGGGTGATACTGGTAAGTGGAATCTCGGCCAGTGTTCAACAAGGCAGCCGCATTGCGCTTATTGGTCCAAATGGGGCCGGAAAGACAACCCTATTACGCACACTTATCGGGCAGCTTCCAGTGTTGAACGGAGAGATGTACCTTGGGCCAGGCGTGCATCTGGGTTATATGGCTCAGGAACAAGAAGAGCTCGACCCTCAGATGGATGTGCTGGGGACGATTTTAATGCAAGCGGCATTCACTGAAACCGCTGGGCGCACATTTTTGCATCAATTTCTGTTTACCGGTGAGGATGTATTCACTCTGGTCGGGAACCTTTCTTATGGAGAGCGGGCGCGGCTTTCTCTGGCTTGCCTGGTAGCACAGGGATGTAATCTGCTGCTGCTGGACGAACCGATCAATCATCTGGATATTCCCGCTCGAGCGAGCTTCGAAAAAGCCTTAGCAAGTTATCAGGGGGCTGTGATCGCAGTCGTGCATGATCGGTTTTTTATCGAGGGTTTTGCCAGTGAAGTGTGGGAGATTGAGCAAGGCGCTTTGACACGTCAGCTGCGAGATGCCAGCTGGATCCAATGACTATTTGCCTTGGTTATCAGAACTTTGTCAAAAATGCCCTCCCTAACCTATTATTGAGAATGCTTCTAAATATTAAGTTGAATTCTATTACTCCGGTGTGGTCTTTTCGACGAATTGACGCATGTGCAGGCGGTAGGCTTCAAATGCTTTGCGACCAGCCTCAGTCAGGCGGCAGATGGTGAGGGGGATTTTGCCATCGATTGGTTGACCAGGATGATTTCATAGAGGATAATCAGGGGGCTGGGCGTACTTTATCTTACCGCGAACCATGGAGAACCGATGTCTGACCAACCCGTACTATTGATCACCGGCGCGTCTTCTGGGATCGGCGCCGCTACTGCCCGTTATTTCGGCTTGCGTGGATATCGAGTCGTCCTGGCGGCGCGTCGCTTGGACCGTCTGGAAGAACTGGCACATGTAATAAGTCAGGCGGGAGGAGAAGCTTTGCCCGTGGCAGTTGATGTAACCATGCCTGAGCAGGTGCAGGAATTAGTCTCTGTCACGCTGGAGCATTTCAAGCGCATTGATGTTCTTTTTAATAATGCTGGTTTTGGTCGACTGAATTGGCTGGAAGCGCTTGACCCACAGGAAGATGTTGAGGCGCTGCTGCAGGTCAATCTGAATGCGGTCATTCGTCTGACGCAGGCGGTTTTGCCCGTCATGATTGCACAAAAAAGTGGGCACATAATCAATATGTCGTCTGTGGCAGGCTTTATCGCTCCACCAACCTTCAGCATTTATTCCGCATCCAAATTCGCTTTGCGCGGTTTCACGGAAGCCTTGCGCCGTGAAGTGGGTGTTCATGGGATACGGGTATCGGGTATCTATCCTGGGGCTGTAGAGACGGAGTTCAGTCAGCATACAGGTGCGGCACGCAAAACAGGTTTTAAAACACCTCGATGGTTACTTTTGAGTTCAGATGATGTGGCGCAAGCGGTATGGAAACTGGTGCAGCACCCTCGTCGTACGTTAGTCATACCGGCGGTGATGCATCTGGCAATCTGGTTAAACCGAGCCTTACCTGGTTTGATCGACTGGTTTCTGGAAATCGCTTTTGTCCGCCCGGAGCGCAAATCAAGCCTGTATTAAAACCAGCAGGGCTGGCCTTGGTCATTCATACCAGTGCCAGCCCTGCTTTAAAATTCAATAAGGGAATTAAGTTTCGTCCTGGGATTTATCGCGCAGGGCCTCATCCTTCAAAGTCCGGATGCCATTGCGTACCTGGTTTAGATAGCGATCCAGCTCGATTTCCAGTGTGGTCAACGTTTCGATGACGTAATTATCCGCTTCCTGGCGAGTATCTTCAATGGAGGCGCGCGATTGATTGACGATCTGCTCCGCACGGGCATGGGCTGCCTGGACGATGGCATCACGCTCGACCAGCTGCTCACTCTTCTCACGGGCAATCGCAAGGGTGCGATTGGCTTCTTCCTGAGCTTGCGCCAAGAGCCGGTCACGTTGGGCGAGTAATTGCTGCGCCTTTTTAACTTCATCGGGGATAGCCACTCGCATCTGATCGATAATATCCAGGATACGGTCCTCATCCACGATGACGCTCTTTGTAAACCACAGCGGCCGGCTCTGGTTGAGAGCTTCTTCCAATCGATCTACAAGATGTAATATGTCCATGAGTTCCTCCCCTTGCAATCCAACGCATTATGCCGGGGCTTTTTCAAGATGATTTATCTTTATTAAATTACTCGCAAATTTCATTTTCGTCAACGGTTACTTACCGCTTGTTACGTAGTTTTTATTATACTGTTCAATCGCGTAATGAAGAAGTGGGTACTACTTGTTGGCTATCACCCAGCTCATGAAAGCGATCCGCCAGGACTTTAGCAACGTGGGGTGGGACCATGCTGCTGACATCTCCATTCAGGGAGGCAATTTCACGCACGGTGGTGCTGGACAAGAAGGTGTGCTCCTCGGCCGTGATCAGAGCTATTACCTCGATCTTCGGCGCCAGACGGTGATTGGCAAGCGCCATTCGGAATTCATATTCAAAATCAGAAAACACACGCAAGCCACGAACGATCACCTGGGCGTTTATTGCATGGCAAAATTCAACGGTCAGGCCGCTGTACCCCATAATTTTAATATTGTCTTCTCCCTGAAAGGACTGCTGTACGAGCTGTATACGCTGATCGGGCGGAAATAACAGTGATTTCAGGGGACGGTCATACACGGCGATCACCACTTCGTCAAACAGGCGCGCCGCACGCAGGGCAATATCGATATGACCGTAATGGATCGGATCAAATGTGCCTGGAAAAACAGCTCTAACCATTGCACCTCTCATCAATGCACCCGCAGTCTCTGTAGCAAGGTTTATGCCAGTTCTGTGATCGTGGAAAAACCATCCTTTTTCCCCGATACTGCGTAAATCCTATATGATTAACTGATATCTGTACGAGCGGCAAGCGAGCCCATAGGTGCAGGCTCTGTGCTGCGTGGCATCCAAAAATCTGCTAGCGCCATGGAGAGCGCCTTGTGTTGCGGTAGATTAAGCTCTGGATCAGCGGCGAACAAGGCCTGAGCGTGCCGGCGTGCAGCATCAATCAAGTGAATGTCCGTCAGGCTTGCCAGGCGCAAGCCTCCATAGCCGGATTGGCGTGTACCAAGAAATTCTCCTGGGCCCCGTTGTTCGAGATCACGCTCTGCCAGTACAAATCCATCATTGGTTTCCGCCATCACCTGCAAGCGCTCGTTTTCAACCGCATCAGCAGTATCTGGTATAAGCAGACAGTAAGACTTCTCGGATCCCCGGCCTACTCGTCCGCGGAATTGATGCAGTTGAGCCAGGCCAAATCGATTGGCGCCCTCAATGAGCATGACCGTTGCATTCGGTACGTCTACACCCACTTCAACCACCGATGTTGAAACCAGGATGGCTGTTTCACGGTCGTGAAACGAGCGCATGATTTCCTCTTTCTCCTCTGGGCGCATGCGTCCATGCAGCAAGCCAAGCTTGAGGTCAGGAAACACCTCGGACTGTAAGCGGGCGTGGTCATCTACTGCTGCTTTGGTCTCGCTATTTTCTGATTCCTCTACCAGGGGATAGATAATAAAGGCTTGCTGTCCCTTTTGAACCTGGCTGCGGATCAAGTGATAGGCGCGCTCGCGTTCGCGGGGTGAGAGCACATATGTCCCGACTGGTTGGCGTCCCGGGGGCATCTCATCCATAATGGTCAGGTCGAGGTCACCATAAACCGTCAGCGCCAGGGAGCGCGGGATCGGTGTGGCGGTCATTACCAGAAGATGCAGGGTGTCGCCTTTGGAGCGCAAAGCGGCGCGTTGTTCTACGCCAAAACGGTGCTGCTCATCCACGATAGCCAGTTGAAGATCCTGAAAGACGACCGGTTCTTCGATCAAGGCATGTGTACCTATGACCAGCCGGATGCTGCCATCTTCTAATCCATTGCGAATGGCGCGCTTTTCGGCTTCTGGTGTGGCGCCTACGAGCAAACGAATCTGGTCGGGCTGCAGGAGAGGCGGAGCAGCAAGAGGTCTAACTATCTCTACCGGTAGTGGTTCAGATTCGATTTGCGTTGGTTCCTCAGGCTGAACATTGACCTCTTCCGAAGAAAGAGCATCTGTTGCTTCAGGTGCTTCGATTGCGGTAGTTTCTTGAACTTCAGCACTGAGCAAGGTCAATAAATTTTTATAATGTTGTTCAGCCAGGATACTGGTAGGCGCCATCATGGCAGCTTGAGAACCAGACTGGAGGATTATCCCGGCTGCCAGTGCAGCAATAATCGTTTTGCCTGATCCTACATCGCCTTGAAGGAGGCGGTTCATTGGATGTCCAGACGCCAGGTCTGAGCGAATATCTGCGATCGCGCGCTGTTGTGCATTGGTCAGGGGAAAAGGCAGGCGGTTGAGCTGCTGGGAAATCCAATCATCATCAACCTGGTAAACCCTGGCCTGGCGACCCTGCCAGGCGTATTTCTGACCAAGCACACCCAGTTGTAGAAGAAAGATTTCGTCAAATGCCAGGCGTTTGCGGGCGGCTTTCAATTCATCCATTGAGGATGGGAAATGCGCCTGGAACAGCGCGGTTGATAAATCAATCAGGTTTGCTTCTTGACGCAAAGCATGTGGCAGTGGGTCAGGTACACGCGGCGCCCAGTAGCCAACGACCTGATTCATCATTTTTCTTAACCAGCGCTGGGTGATATTCGATGTAAGTGAATAAACCGGGACAATCCGGTTCGTGTTGAGTTGCTGCTGGTCGAGTGGTTCCCATTCGGGATTGTTCAGCACCATCCTGCCCATGTATTGATCGGTCTTGCCGGAGAGGGAAATCGGCATACCAATCCGTAAACGCTTCGCTATCCAGATCTGATTGAACCAGTACACGCGTAACGCAGCGGTTTCATCTGAGACGATGGCTTCCACCAGCTGCATGCGACCTGAACGCAAGGGCCGTGAGCTGACGCTTTTGATCGTCCCGATGACCGTGACATCTTCTCCATAGCTTAATCGGTTGATGGGTGTTAGCTTACTGTAATCATCATAGCGACGCGGGAGGTAGTACAGCATATCTCCGAGCGTGTGGATTCCAAGACGTCCAAGCGTGTTTCCCAAACGGGGGCCAATGCCTTGTAGGACAGTCACTGGCGCGCCTAGAGCCGCTGGTTCTCCGGTGTAGACTGGCGTAGCTGCGCGAACGGATTGGATTTCAGGCTGGTCTTCAGGTAACTCGTTAGAGACTTCGTCGTCGAGGATTTCTTCAGCAATATCGTCCGCGGCGGTTGCGCCAACTTCAGCTGGTTCGGGTTCTGCAGAAGTTTCTTTAGACAACTCGCCAGCAGGCTCTTGCGTTTCTCTCGGACTAGGCGCAGATTTGTCAGGTACAGGCCTGGTTGGTGGAGAAATTCGTTCAGGCTTGTGCACAGGCTGCAGCGCATCAACTTCACCCTCGCCCAGATCACGCTGAATGCGTTTCCACAAACCCTCCAATATCTCTGTGCGCGAGGCAGGGGAGAGGCGTGGATAATCACGCAGACGAGCAACCACAGCCTGGATCAAATCTTCCTGAATAGTGTCAGCGCGGGCTTCACTTTCCCACATCTCTAACATGCGGTCCAAACCGCCCATCACAGCGCGGTTGTCATGACCTCTTTCCGCTTCAAGTTTGAATATTTTTTGTAATCGTAGGATAGATGGCTTCATTGGGACAATTTTACCAGTGATAAGGTGATCGAGCACAACAAAGCAGAGCGGTAAGTATTTGTCCCTACCGCTCTGCGGCTGACCGAAACGAATTGAATTAGTTCATCTGCCTGACTGCAGCAATCCCCAGCGCGTTTGGACCCACATGCACCCCAACAATCGTCGTGATGTTGACGATCAATGGTTGGATTTGCACATCCACCTCCTGCGAAGCCAGAAACTCACGCGCTTCAATTTCAGCATTGGTATGCAGGATTGCCAGACGTTCCAAGGGTCCAAAATCGTGGAGAATGCGCCGTAAGCGTTCTAATCCTTTTTGGCGTGTGCGGGTTTCACCATAACGAAGGATGCTCCCGTTTTTCACTTCAAGGAATGGCTTAATTTGGAGGAGTTCGCCTAACTGAGCGCGCGCCCAGGATACTCTACCACTCCGGCGGACATATTCAAGGGTATCCAGCATGGCAACTACATGCACACGCTCCCGAAAGGCAGGTAGCTGGTCAAGTATGGTTGCTAATTGAATGCCCTTCGTTAATCGTTCTGCAATTTCTAACACCTGAAAACCTAATCCCAGACTGATCTGCTCGCTGTCAATTACCCGCACGCGCCCCCCAAACATTTGGGCTGCAGCGCTGGCAGCGTTGTAAATTCCGCTTAGTACGCTGGAGGCATGGATCGACACGATCTCACTGAAACCCTCATCAAATAAGCTCTGGTACAACACGCTGTAAGTGCCGCTTGAGGAAGTGGCTGTCGTAGGAGGAGGATTAATATCTGGCAGCCGCTGGTAGAATTCCTGACGTGAGATACCTCTGCCATCTTCCAGCTCTTGCCCTTCAATGATCATCACATTGGGCACGATCTGAATTGAATACATGTGAGCTAATTCGGGCGGTATATCAGAAGTACTATCGGTGACAACCGCGGTTTGCATTTTAATCAGCTCCAGTTGGATTACTTAAATACCCGGTTTTGATGTGTTACTCAATCGATATGATGAAGTGATAATGCGGCTGACAGCCTTCTTGAACTTCAATATCTTGTTGGGGGTAAAGTTTGCGAATTTTATCGGCGATTTGATCCACCTCTATTCGTTTAATGTTCTCTCCATAGAACATGGTGATCAATTCAAAGTGATCGGCATGCGCATTCCTCAAAAATCCCAGGCAGGCATCCTCAAGATTGGACGACGAATAGATAAGTTTCCCATTATGTAGCGCGATTACCTGGCCTTCTTCTACCTGAACACCATCAATCTCTACTGTGCGAGTTGCCGTGGTGATCTCACCGGACTCTACTTCGTCCAAGGCTGCAGTCATATCGCTGACCACGGAATCGAAATCCCCATCAGGCACCAGGCGCAGCATGGCAGCCAGCCCTTGGGGAACTGTGCGACTGGGTACAACGGCAACCTTTTTTACGGTCAATTCGGCAGCCGCTTTGGCAGCCATATAGATATTTTTGTTATTGGGCAGGATGATGATTTTATCTGTGGGTAAATTTTCAAAGGCGTGAATTATCTCCTGGGTGCTGGGATTCATAGTCTGCCCGCCTTCAACAATGGCCGCTACACCGAGACTGGCAAATACCCGCGCCAGACCAATTCCAGGGACGACGGTAACAACCGCAATCTGGCCCAGTTCGACCGGTGCAAGCGATGGTCGACCTTCGCCGCAGGAGTTATCCAAGGACTCCATTTGAGCGATCAGGTTTTCGATGGCTACTTTGGTGATCGTGCCAATGGACATCGCATAATCAATCGGTTCATAGCGTTTTTCGGTGGCGACATGGATATGCAGGCGGTAAATCCCATCCCCTTCTCCAACCTGAATCGAAGTGCCTATCTGCTCCAGGTCGCCATAAAATGTCTCTAAATCCAGCGGCGAAGATGGGCGAAAATCGATTACGACTTCATAATCTTGACCGGGCTCAATGGTTTCCATAGCGTTATCCAGGTTCAAGGCAGACAGGGGTTGCACACTTAATAGTGAAGTGTCCAGTGACAATCCATTTATGTATCGCAGCATTCCCTCAAGAATGAAAAATAAGCCTTTACCCCCAGAATCGACAACGCCAGCATCCTTTAGCACGGGTAGGAGTTCTGGTGTATGTTGCACAGACAGATCAGCAGCCGCAACGACCTTTTCTAGAATTTGGTAAGGAGCTTCTGTTTGACGAATTGCCTGTTGAGCCGCCAGGGCAACATCTTTTGCCACAGTTAGAATTGTCCCTTCAACCGGTCTGACGACGCCTTTGTATGCCGTATCTCGAGCGGTGCCGAATGCGCGCACCAGGCTCAGACCATCCAATAAGGGTTGGGAGTCCAATGCGCGCGCAAAGCCTCGCCATAATTGAGATAAGATGACCCCTGAATTTCCACGCGCACCCATCAGAGCGCCGTGGGCAATGGCATGCGCCATTTGTCCCACGTTTCGCTCCCCGGACTGGGAAATTTCATCATATGCAGCCTGCATGGTAAGCACCATATTGGTGCCTGTATCACCATCAGGCACTGGAAATACGTTTAAGGCGTTAACGATTTGTTGGTTGGTTCGCAGCCAGGTCAAGCCGGCTTCAACCAGTTCTTTTAATACTTGACCATCAATTGCATTATTTTGAACCGTTTCTGAAAACTTTGTTGGATCATCAGAAAACATTAAATAGGCTCCTCAAATGAGTTTTAGAGCACAGGTTAAATTTTCAGGCGGCAAGCAGTGTCGCTTGAAGATTCGATTAATCCGTGTCACTGACGCGCAGCCCGTTTACGTGGACATTGATCTCGCTTACAGGCATTCCCAGGGCCTTCTCAACATTAAAGCGTACAGCATTGCTGATACTGTTGGCAACAGATTTTATGCGCGTCCCATATTCAATGACAATATAGAGATCAATATTTATGCTGTGTCCATCGTAGCGGACTTCAACACCGTGAGTTGGATCGTGTACAAGTACTTGGGCAATTCCATCCGCGAAGTTCTTGGCTGTTAGCCCAACCAAGCCATAGGATTGTAGCGCTGCATGATAAGCGATGCGCGCCACAGCTTTTTGTGACACATGGATGCTGCCGAGCGGGGTTTTTTCGTCTGTCATTTTCTCCTCGGTTGTGCAAATGGTTGCTGATTAGTTAACAACTTAGCTTGTAAAGGGTTTCGGTTTGTGGTAAACTTATCCGGCTTTCGGCAGGTCTAACTTAGGCCTTACACTGGAAGTAATTGCCGCCGGCAAGCATGCATGCACTTATTGTAAATGAAAGGATCTTCAAGATGGCGAAGTGTGCACACTGTGGAAAAACTACGACCTTTGGTCGTAACCGCCCCTGGTCTAAAAAATCAACACCGCGAACTTTCCGTCCTAATCTGCAGACCATCACGGTTTTTACGAATGGTCAGAAAGTGCGCAAAGTTTTGTGTACCAAGTGTATTCGCACTTTGGTAAAAACCAGCTGACGGTACGTTACTGAACCTCCGATTTCAGAGAATCGCGGCGCAAGCCGTGATTTTCATTTAATTCATGAGCGTCAGGAATGATAATCGGGCGCCGACGAACTGACAAGGGTACACACGCCGGTAGAAAAACCCGCCAGCTAAAAGGGTGGATTGAGTGCATAAAACACCCATAAACAGAATGGAATCAGACCTCCTACGGCGATTAAGGCCAGCAGGGCCAGAATCCAGGTAAGCCAATCGATCTCTACAGCCGAACTGGCTGGACGCGGAGGCAGGTTGACTGGTGCATGAGCAGAGGTAACTGGTTTGCGGGTGGAGTTAGTTTGTTGGGGGGCAGGTTTAAGCGGCGACTCGAAAACGGCCGGTGGGTCTTCTTGATCATCTGCCAGTGGGGAGTGGACTGAAGTGGCTGTCTCGGATTGTTCGGCGATCGTGACCAAAACCCTTCCCAGTTGGTCTGCAGTACGGTAACGTTGTGAAGGTTCCTTGGCAAGCACCTTTAAAAGAATTAGTTCGAGTTGGGCAGGAATGGTAGGGTTATATTTGCAGGGTGAGGGTACAGGATCATCCCGATGTGCCCGGGCAAGTTCTTCAGTTGTTGGTGCAGAGAAGGGTGGTCGTCCCGTAAGCATTTCATACATCACCACACCCAGTGAATATACATCTGAAGCTGGCGAAGGAGCGTCCCCGGCGGCTTGCTCAGGAGAGAAATATTGGGGAGATCCCCACACGACTTCGGTTTTCTCATCCGGCGAAATACCTGCCAGAGCACGGGCGATGCCAAAATCGACTACTTTTAAGCGCATATCGGGAGTGATGAGGATATTCTGAGGTTTAATGTCGCAGTGAACTAACCCCGAGCGATGGGCATACCCTATACCTGCACAGGCCTGGATTAATAAGGGAAGTGCTTCATTTACTGCGAATCGGCCGCGCTGCTGTATCATGGATTTCAGGTCGGTTCCTGGTACATATTCCATGATGATATACAAGTGTCCCGCATCCAGACCAAAATCGTGAACGGTTACGATATTTGGATGGGCGAGATTTGCAGCGGCTTTGGCCTCTTGCCGGAAGCGTTCGCGGAAATTCTCGTCTTGCGAATAGTCTGTTCGCAGTAATTTTATGGCTACCTGCCGCTCCAGCATCAGGTCAGTGGCGCGAAACACCATGGCCATTCCCCCTGAGCCGATGCGTTCATCCAGCTGGTAGCGGTTGTTCAGAATAATGGGTTCAGAAGGTTGTGTGCTCACGCGCCCCATTTTACCAGTATTTCTCACTCCCACAAACACTCCTGTATTAGCATGCCTTCCGGCTTGCTTTACGGGTTTATTGGGGATCAAAAACACGAAATCATTCGTCTTCAGGTAGATTATCAAGTAAAATCTAGCCCGTGTAAGACAGTCTGTCTGAAACGAATAAATATCCTGGCACAGAATAATCAAGTTGTTTACATGGGCTGCCATTACAGAAATTGGGTAAACTCTTTTGAAATTAGCAGTCTGGTTTCGTTCAATCGCTAAGCTTTGGGTTGTGGTCAGTGCTTTACTGCTCGCACTGGCTTTATTGGGGATGATTATGTTTGTTCTATGGTATAGTCGCCCTTCTACACGAGCATCCACACCTGCAACCGCAGTATTGAATGTCATTTTTGCTCCCACTGCCACACCATTGCCACCCACCCCTACCGCGACTCCCCCGGCAACCCCGACCTTGCCAGCACCACCTCCCGGAGTGATCGCAGCAGGTGGTTATGTACAAATTACCGGAACGGGGGGAGATGGCTTACGTCTGCGCGAGGCCGCGGGTCTGGAACAGCGTATGCGTGTACTGGGCGCGGAAAACGAGATATTTCTTGTGCTGGACGGGCCGGAAGAGCGCGATGGCTATGTCTGGTGGTATTTGGAAGGACCTTACGATACCACGCGCAGTGGCTGGGCTGTCGCAAACTTTTTACAAGCTGTCCAGGGCCCTTAAAGAAACCTATCTATTTATCACTTTGATGAGGAGAAGTAATGATAACAAATCGACCCGCTGAAATCACCGCTAACCGTGAAACCAATGAGTTTACAATTCGCTGGTCCGATGGGCATATCAGCGTTTACTCATTTTCGCTTCTACGGTTTGCCTGCCCTTGTGCAGAATGCCGCGGTGGGCACGATAAAATGGGGTCTGAGCCGGACCAAAATGTATTTTTATTGCCTGTGGTGGA